>OLQA01001760.1_pt1 | contig 18341 bp, 8 predicted proteins | sample 1673151 | NCBI WGS metagenome assembly OLQA01 (sample SAMEA3136760, study PRJEB25190) | human gut metagenome | biome: human gut; feature: human-associated habitat; material: faeces | place: Austria | collected 2013 | reverse complement strand
TCAAGTTATGCCATGGCGAGAAAGAGTGCCATGTAATGGAACAGCTTCGCGGGGATATCGCCTCTTCGAGGCCGATGCTGACCAAGGGTTGCTGCAAGGGAAACAACTATGAACAAAACCTATCACTCGATTTTCCGGATGAACCAAAATTACTCCATGATCGGAAAAAATCCTCCAAAAGGAATGAGCTTCTCAGATTTTATTTGTACTTTCGCCATGTCATTCGGAGATGTTGCTATACCTGTTTTGCAGCACTAAGGTAGGTAAGAATCCGACATGGCAAAAAGATTTGAGCAGCTTTTTGTTGCTCAGACACTTATAAAAAACACTAACTCACAGTGCTGCTGAAATTAGGATAATTATGATTGGAAGCATAATAGGTGATGTGGTTGGGAGCTTTTTTGAGGTCTGCAACACTAAAAGCAAGGATTTTGAATTGTTCTCATACCAGAACTCTTTTACTGATGATTCCGTTCTCACAATTGCAACTGCGGATTGGCTACTGAATGGTGGCTCCCCTGCTACGTACTACGCTGATTGGGGTAATGCATATCCTTCCGCAGGATATGGTGGAATGTTTCTCGATTGGCTATGGGCTATGGATCGCAAGGGGTATGCATCTCCATATAATAGTTGTGGCAACGGCAGTGCTATGAGAGTAGGTCCTGTTGGTTGGGCTTTTGAGACACTGGAAGAAACATTATCAGCTGCTAAAACTTCTGCCGAATGCACACACAACCATCCAGAAGGTATCAAAGGCGCACAAGCAGTTGCTATGGTTATATTTCTCGCAAGAAAAGGAACAAGTAAAGATGTCATAAAAGAAAAGCTTGAGTCGCACTTCAATTACGATTTATCTTTCACGATTGATGGAATACGCGACTCCTACGGTTGGAGTAGCCCATTTGGAAATGGCGTTTGGTGCCAAGCAAGTGTTCCACAAGCAATAGTTGCTTTCCTTGAAGGCACTGATTTTGAAGATTGCATTCGAAATGCAATTAGTATTGGAGGAGATAGCGATACTATAGGCTGTATTACAGGCTCTATGGCAGAAGCCTATTATGGCGTCCCTTCCAATATTAGGCAGACTGTACTGACCTTTCTACCGGATGATTTCAAATCAATTATAGATAAATTTGAGAAGAAATATCAGAATATTGATTAACGATTCAAGGAATAATAGTAACCTATGCTATACACATTTTCATCAGCACACCTCGCTGCTATACGCGAGGCTCACAACAACCTTAGAACGCTGAGGCATTTAGTCCCCGTACTGGACAAAGATGGCGAACCGTATTATAGCGGCGGTGCGTCTTCCGTCGTGTTCAAGATGAAGGACGAGCAGACTGGGAAATGCTATGCCCTCAAGTGTTTCACCGAGGAGCAGGAAGGACGCGCGGAGGCATACCGTCAGATAGAAGATGAGTTGAAATTTGTCAATTCACCTTATATCACTTCTGTGAAATATTTGGAAAAGGAGCTCTTTGTCGATAGCGACAGTGAAGACAATGAGCATCCCGTGCTGCTGATGGATTGGATTGAGGGCAAAACTATGGAGGCATACATTAACGCTAACTTTATGGACGGTCACGCTATGGCGATGCTCTACTACCAGTTCTGCAAGATGGTGGATTGGCTTCGTTCGCAGTCATTTGCGCATGGCGACATCAGGCTCGACAACATCATAGTGCGTCCAGATGGAACGCTCACCCTCGTTGACTACGACGACATGTTTGTGCCGGCTATGAAAGGACGGAAGTCCCCAACGATCAGCACTAAGAACTTCCCCCATTCCCTTCGCACCATAGACGACTTCGGCGAAACGACCGACGATTTTGCCTTGGTCTCCATTGCCCTCTCGCTCAAAGCCATCTCTCTCGACTCGTCTCTGCTTCAGAACTACGGGGCGTCCGACCGTTTGCTTTTCGCCCCCTTCGAATATTTTGACTTGAGCATGAGGAATAACTTTGCTCCCCTGCAAGATTTATTAAATGCCGCAGAGGATGAATTTGGTGTAAAATATAGCAAGGATTGGAAAAGACTGCTTAAAGCACCCCAAAATTTAGAAGGCGAGTATTCTATCAGAGAAGGAGCGAAAGTGATAGAGAAAAAAGCTTTTTTCGAATGCAATTCTCTCAAAAGTGTTATCATTCCAAATAGTGTCACAATTATTGAGGAATGGGCTTTTCTAGGTTGTTATTCTCTTAGAAGCATCGATATTCCAGACAGCGTCACTAAAATGGGCGTTAGTGCTTTTAGACACTGCAATTCCCTTAAAAGCGTCAACATTTCAGGCGGCGTGACAAGTATTGGAGATAGCGCTTTTGCTAACTGCGAATCTCTCAAGACCATCAACATTCCAGACTCCGTGACAAGTATTGGAGATTACGCTTTTTCTGATTGCGAATCTCTTAAGAGCGTCAACATTCCTGACTCTGTGACAAGTATTGGGAACAACGCTTTTAGCAATTGTAGCGCTCTCAAAAGTATCAACATTCCAAATAGCGTAACCAGTATTAGGGATAACGCTTTTGAGAACTGTACTTCCCTCAAAAGCATCACCATCCCAAATAGCGTAACAAATATTGAGTATGACGCTTTTTCTGGTTGCAGTTCTCTCATGAGCATCCACATGCCAGACTCGGTAACAAGTATTGGATATAACGCTTTTAAAGGTTGTATTTCCCTCAAATTCATCGACATTCCAGATTCGGTGACAAGTATTGGAAGCAACGCTTTTGAGGGATGCGTTTCTCTCAAAAGCATCATCATTCCAGATTCGGTGACAAGAATTGAAAGGTGGACTTTTTACTATTGCAAGTCCCTCAAAAGCATCATTATTCCAGACTCTGTGACATCTATTGGGGATAGTGCTTTTTCCGATTGTAAATCCCTCATAAACATCAACATTCCAAATGGTGTAACGAGTATTGGGGATAGCGCTTTCTCCAATTGCTATTCCCTTACAAGCGTTACCATTCCAAGCAGTGTAATAGCTATTGGCATGAACCCTTTTTGTGGATGCCCTGCTGATTTGAAGAACGAGTCAAAAGCCTTCATATATGAACACAATGTTTTATTCAACAAAGATAAGACAACACTTATTTCGTATAGAGCTAAAGAAGCGAACTACGTCATTCCTGACAGCGTGACAAGTATTGGAGCATGTGCTTTTTTAGAGTGCAATTCTCTCACAAGCATCATTATTCCAGACAGCGTAACAAGTATTGGGGTGTGGGCTTTTGCTCAATGTAATTCCCTAACAAGCATCAACATTCCTGACTCTGTGACAACCATCGGGAATCATGCATTTTACAATTGTAAATCCCTCACAAGCATCAATATTTCAAATGGCGTGATGAGTATTGGAGATAATGCTTTTGAGGGATGTGTTTCCCTCAAAAGCATCAAAATTCCAAACTCTGTAACAAGTATTGGGGACTATGCATTTGGGGAATGTGATTCCCTTTCCACTCAAGTCAAATCCGACATCATTCAACGCTTTGGGGAAAATGTCTTTTAAACATAATAGTAATTGAATCGTAAGCGTGGTCTGTCACACACCTTCGCAACTGGTGAATGGTAATACTCCGTTTTTCAGGCCGCTTTTAACCCAAATCGGTCATTAGAAAACGACCAAAACACTCGTTGAATTGCAGTCTTTTTCCATCGCTTGAAACTCATGGAACGTAGAGGCAGTGGAATGAAGAAGATTATTGGCGAGTATAAGCATTTTGAAAACTTGGAAAATTATCATGCACCTGAGTTTTGTTCCAATGCGACAGAATTTCATGTTACTCTATGGAACCTCAATTATGGGGCGGATGTCGTAAAAGAGGCAAATGATGACGTAAAAGATGTCGTAAAAGAGGCTCTTCCTTACCTTCTGCGAACAACAAGAGGCTGATCATGCAGATGGTGTTGAATCTGTTCATGTTGAAAAATCGCCAATTCCTTAACATGACATGAATAACGTGTTGAGAAATCCCGATTTCTTTAACATGAAGTGCTGACGATAGAAACGGAGAACATAAGAACAGAAGGTAAATGAGATATAAAGGCAAAAGTGTGGAAATAATAGGCAGCAAGACCTTGTTCGGCAAGGAAACGCTGTGGGTGCATGTGCTGGAAGACAACACCTTCATGCAGGTGCTGCGCACGGACTTGGTGGAGGATGATGTAAACACCGTCGGTTCGGGCATGGCATATGTGCGCTACGTCTCTATCGCGGCCAGAATAAAAGAGGAGATGGCGCAGAAACGACTGCTTGCCCCTAACGAAAGTAGTCTGATACCATTGCCTCACCAGATACTTGTGCTGGAGAAAGTGACGCAGGGCGTACAGACTCAAGTCAAATCCGACATCATTCAACGCTTTGGGGAAAATGTCTTTTAAACATAATAGTAATTGAATCGTAAGCGTGATCGTCGGTCTTGGTAGGCGACAGCCTGAAGAACGTCATGCCCCGTCAGGTCGGGGCGGAGGCCGTCTGCCTTGAGGCCCTGAGGCGCCTGAAGTTGGGTGTGTTTCTCCGCTCCAAGGGATGGGACAAGGAGCATGTCAACCTTGCCCTGATCCAAATTGCCGCGCGGGCCATCTACCCGTGTTCTGAGCATAGGACGCTCAGTTACCTCCGCGAGAACCCCGCCCTGTGCGAGTTCTTTGGCATCGACCCGAAGCGCGTCACCAAGGACAGGCTCTACAAGAGCGCCCTCGACCTCTATTCCCTCCACGACAGTATGGAGGACTACCTTCACGGGCGTGTTTGCGATAAGTTCGGCCTTGACGACACGGTGTACCTCTTCGACCTCACCAATGCTTACATGGAGTCGACCCGTCTGTCGAAGCTCCGCCAGTTCGGACACAGCAAGGAGAAGCGCTCGGACAGACCCGTCGTAGTTCTTGGGGCGGTGGCCAACAAGGACGGACTCCTCGTGCGCACGATGGTCTTTTCCGGCAACACGGCCGATTGCACCACGATGCAGGACATGATGGGGTCGTTGAACCCGCCATCCTCCGAGGGAAAGAAGAAGATTGTCGTCATGGACGCCGGCATCTCCATTGAGGCTAACCTCGAATGGCTCCGCCAAAACGGCTACGACTACATCACGGTACACCGTGGAGGCTCGACGGACCGCTATAAGGTCCGGGGCGACTGCACGGTGACCGTCGAGAAGCAAAATTGGGAGTATTACAACGCCATGAGAAGGGTCGAGGCCGTTTTTGAGACATTGAAGGCCGACCTTGACGTCTGTCCAGTCTACCATCAGAATGACGAGGTCATCAAAGCCCATTTCTACCTCGCGGTACTGGCCTACTGGGTCGTCTCAACCACCCAGTACCAGTTGCGCCAGAAGGGAAGCCGAATCTCATGGCGCGAATTGATGAGGATTGCCAGCACGCAGGTCGTGGCAAGCACCATAGCCAAGCGTGTTGACGGACAACAAGTGAAAAAAGGCAATGCACGGAGCTAGAGGCGCGATTGCTCGAGTTATACAAGAATTTGGGAATGGAGTCGCCGCCATTAAAACGGAAACGAAATATTTGTGTGGTACATTTTCCCAAAGTCAAAAAGACACTTGAAAATCAGAGAATTACGCATCTGAAGGCTGCAAGTTGGGCTAAATGCAAGTGCTCTTACAAGATTTATGTATAGGACATGAAAAGATGCGGTACCAAACCTCCGCTGCACACGCTGCTGAGCCATTATGTCAAAGAACGAAAGAATGAACGGTACCATTCGTCCGCTACGAAAAATCCTACAACGTAAATCAGCGGCACCAAAACACCACTACTGGCAGTACTAAATCACCGACATTATCAACTATTTTGCAGATTGTTACAGACAGCTGCATTTATTCCGTCAAAAATTAGTAATTTTGCGCCCAACGTTAATTATTCAATCATGGACAATACCAAAAATATAAACCGTTTGAAGGCTGTTCTTGCTGATGCTAACCAGACAAACAAGTGGTTGGCAGAGCAATTAGGCAAGGCCCCTGTGACCGTAAGCAAGTGGTGTACCAATACTACCCAACCAGACTTGCAGACACTATCAAAAATCGCAGTACTCTTGAAAGTCGATATTCGAGAGCTTCTTATCAGCACAGCTAAATAAACCCAACTGCAGAACTGAGAGATACCGAATGTTCTGCAACCACAATTTTATTCTACTGAAGAATGTCTAACACTTCTGAACATATCACATTAGGTGAAGTTGCAAAGATAAAGAATGGAACCGTAGAAAGCATCCAGTCTTATCTTGCAGGAAAAGGTGTAATTATTCCTGCAGACCCTGGCTATGCTCTTTCTGCAACAGAATTAAAGGCAATAGATCCGGTCCTTGCCTTTAACCTTAAATACATGACAACTAAGCCAAAGTCTACACCCAATTTATCGGATAATGCAAGGGAAGAACGGTCTAACGCTACCCCTAAGCAGTCAGGCACAAAACCAGAGACATTGACTGATTTTGTTGACTTGTCAAAACTCATAGAAGGAAATGCGACAGGTGAAGAGGTTATTCAGAAGAAGCCCGAGTCAAAGAAAAAGCAAGAACAAAGACTGATAGGCATCATTAAGTTCTATGATGACGAGAAAGGTTTCGGTTATCTGGTTACAAACAATAAGGGAATCAATAATGCTCGTGGAATAGAATCGCAGATAAAGGAGGTGTTTGTTCATTACTCTGGTGTTGTTCATGGCTATACACCATGCGATGGACATTGGGTAGTATTCACAAAAGGAAAAGACAGACGTGGCGGTCTTGCTGCCAAGAATCTATCGAAACTGGAATACGACAAGGAATCTATCCTTCAAGCACTCAAATATCGTGGTTCGTACGCCAAGATAATAGGGTTGGATAGCAAAAGAGAACGTAATTATCAAGAAAACATTATATTACACGTTTTCAATGCAGCAAAACGTGCAACTGGTAGTTCTGAGACATTCAAGTATGCCCTTTTTGAATATATAGAAAAGGCAAAGGATGAAATACGAGAATCACTTATTGAACAATTATATATTGATGAAACATCGGGAAAAATCATTGATTCGATTCTGGAAGAATATAACGGTGATTCTTCCACGGCATATACATGTCTAAAAGCTTACTCGACTAAAAAGTTATTCTCCCAAGACAATACAGATTGGATTAAGATTGCAAAGCTGTTCAATGATGAAACAGACATATCTGCATATTATTCTCGTATCAAAGAAAACATCACGAAGAACGCCAACGATAGAAGTAGCGATATTCAACAGTTCTTTGAAATAATAGGGGTTGACGGAATAAAACTACTATATTCGGAAGAGGAATTGCTATTGCTTAACGATGATGTGGCTCTATTGATGTATAATGCTTTAGGTGAAAGTTTCTGTGATATTTATGATGACACAGAGGATGTTTCCTGCAACATTAAGACATTGCTATATCTCTGTAGCGAGAAAGATGAATACATTGAAGAGATTGACAACTGGACAGAAGCCATTCAGTATCTTAAAGATAAGGAACTGATAGGCGATTTTGTTGTCCACTATACAAATTCTTCGATCATGGAAGATGACTCTATCCTTAGAATCATCGGAACCGAATCTGTAGCAAACGCAATATCACTTCAAGAAGAAGGAGAGCAAAGTCAGATTTTAGAGTATATCGACGAAATCGCTCAAGAGTTCTGTATGGAACTTGTAGAGACACAATTCAAGGGAACTGAACTCTATCAAGCATATATAGGACAGAAATGGAAAAAATGCCAGGCTGAAGTACCATACGTTGTATTTGATATAGAGTCTGATGGCGATAGTATATCAGAGTTTGCATTCCTAAAAGAAGGTAACATCCGAGATTACAAATCCGTTACTCAACTTAAAAGCTTAGGACGAGCAATTTCTGAAACTCCTATAGTAGTGGGTCACAACATAAAACGATGGGACCTACCCATTCTAAGCAAAAACGGAATAACTACGTCATCCTTTGTTTGGGACACATTAGAGATTGAGATTCTGCTCAATCCGTGTCGTTATGCTTATTCTCTAAGGGCAGAACATAATGCAAAGGCTGATACAGACCTGGAGAATGAACTATTCTGGAACCAGTTGTATAGATTATCTCTTAATCAGGAAGCTTGTAAGGAACTGCAAGATTTCCTTCCAAAAGAGATTAACGAGATACTGTGCACTCTACAGAAACCCGCATTCAACGAATATTTCAAAAACTCAGGTAATGAAGACCGTCGTTTCTTTCAAGACCTTAGGCCCCTTTCATCAAAAGTTTATACTCAGATTTTGAATATAGCAAACGATGTCGCTGAAGACGGGCAAGCATTGATTGTTGCTCCGAAAGATTTGTGGCCAAGAATAGCCCAGATTCTACCTTTACAGTTCCCTACTGAAGAAGATGACATTGACTATCAAGTTATTAGTGAGGACAAGCTAAATGAATATCCAATGCCAGACCATTTGTGGAATGCTGTTTTACACAGATTTTGTAAGGTGTCGGCATCTCCTATAGTTGCGAACTTAGCTCAATATCTGAGAGTTGAGGATGAAGGTAGTAGCAAGATTACCTTCACAAACTCTACGCTATCACGATTCTTGGAAAAAGCATGTAGCAGGATTGACTGTATTGATATAGACTCATTCCAATCGGAAAAGATCCTTTCAAAAGACTATCAGCACATCTATTTTGTCGGGTCGGAAAGACAAGATAGAGTTCACAAGCACAAGGAACAACGTGAGTGGAGATTCTCTGATTTGCTTGAAATAGGTTGCAAGCTACCTATGCAAATGGCAGCAACAAATATTGCTATTGTTTCAGAAGCTGACCAGAGAAAAATGGGTATCAAAAGACATCCTCTTACGGCAAACGTTTGGTGTGAAAGACAGCCCAATGGCACATTTGCTATTTTCCAGAACTACCAATATCAGAAGTATAGAAACAAATTCTTGTCACATTTCTCTGGTATAAAGCATAATCCCATATATTGGGAGGTAGAAGGAGAAGAGACAGATACTCTGAACATCATCCTGGTACGAACACAACTGCGTGATACATACGATGCTTCTGTATTGCGTGTGAACTCTGTTACAACAAGACGAAGCAACTATTGGGCTTATCAGTTCGCTCTCGTAAATAGGATTCATGAGCAAAACAGAAGTCTTCCTATTGTTTATGTCATAAATAATCTTGATGAGTATGACGAACTATTCAAATATGCTACAGATAAGGGGTATTTTATCCCCGAAGAGGGCAGTGGTTTTAGAAAACTCGAATATATTGGAAGTCATCTAAATGGTATGATAATCATTTCCAAAGAGCAGTTTGTTACAGGTCTTGGCAGTTACAGAACCGACCGACCTTTCTGTTATACTTGGGATAATATGGACATTGACCGATATATGGTAATGTGGGACACTTTGCCTTTTGACGGTGACTTGGAGGAATCTTCGGATTCTGACGCAGATGAGCGGTATAAGCGTACAACGGCAAGGCAATGCATACTTGCGTCATGGCCAATATTTGAACACTATTGTTCGTTGGTAATGGCGAATAGTCCTGAGACAAAATTCTATATTATAGACCCTCACTTTGAGGATTATTCTGGATTGGCTAAGGCTTGTAAAGCCAAGAGTGTAGAATATCAGTTGTGGAAAGACGATGATGAGTTCCGCAATATCTTGGAAGGCGCAGTCTTATATTTTAAGGACAATGTAACAGAAGCCGACCAATTAGGTACAGACCTGATGAAGCAGATGATACTCTCAAACTGGGGGTACGACGGTTGGAGAAATGGTCAGGAAGAGATTGTTGATCACATGCTCTCTAAATCTTGCAACTGTGTTATTTCTATTCCCACTGGTGGCGGTAAATCTGTTCTGTTCCAAGGACCAGCATTATGCCGCGCTATTACATCGCATAAGCTGACATTGGTTGTAACACCTCTCCGTGCATTGATGCAAGACCAAGTAGAAGAGTTGCAGTCAAAAGGATTTGTTAGCAATGTTGACTACTTGAGTGGTGACAGGATGCTTGCAGAGACTCGGCAGATATACAGACGTATTCAATCTGGCGAGATTGCACTCCTATATATTACACCTGAGCGATTTAGAGTTAGGTCTTTCATGGATGTATTGTACCAACGCCTTCGTATGGACGGTGGATTGGAGTATGTTGTATTCGATGAAGCACACTGTGTATCTCAGTGGGGACAGGATTTTAGACCTGATTACAGAAACGCAATAGTTCGTTGTGTGGAACTACAGCAGAAATTTGACTTTATAATTGCGATGTTCTCTGCAACTGTGACAGCACAGGTAGAAGCCGACTTTAGAAAGTTCATTCCTGAAATAAAACGATTAGGACAATCCGCTGAAGAATATAATCCTATACGAAATCATATCAGCATTTCATTTGCTATAGCAAACACTAGCTGTATGAAGCAAGGACATAATGACGATGCACGAGTACAAGCCATTGCTCAATATATAACGGAAAACAAGATCGACTTCAAAGAAAGTTGTATGCTCATTTTCTGTCGAACTCGTAATCAATGTTCAGAAATAACAGAAGCATTGAATGCTTTATGTGAGAAAGCTCCAGAAGGTTCTATTCTTCACAGCTGCTTCGAGCATATTGATTATTTCCATGCAGGACTGGAAGCAGAAGAACGAAATGAGAAATATTGCAGATTCAAGAAGACTCGTAAAGAGCATGGCGAGGATGTAGCTGTTGCTGAATCTGAGCACATATACATCTTGTGTGCTACAAAGGCTTTCGGTATGGGTATGGATATTCCTAATGTTCATTATCTAGTACACTTTTCCCCACCTTCTGTACTAGAAGACTATCTGCAAGAGGTTGGTCGTGCCGGTCGTGACTATCAAGAAGATCCTGCAAGACGTCCTGAATACTATCAAACACATGATAACTTACCAGCAGTTTGTATCACATCGGACGAAGATTTCCATAAGCTAAAGGATTTGCTTGTTCGTAGCCAGATGAGTTGGTCTGACCTAACAGATTGCAAGGAAAAAATCGTCTCATTTATAAAAAGATTCAGAACAATAGAAGCAGTAAAGACGAGTCCTATAGTGGTTCCGTATAGCGTGTGGACAAAAAATGATGATTCAGCTCATTTTACTGATACGACTGCATCTCATCTTGCTTTCCATTGGCTCGAAACCATGGGCTTCATAAAACTGAAGTATCTCAGCCCTGCATATTATGACATGACCATCATGTCAAATCAGAGCAACGTTAATTTAAGGGATAAGAACCATCAACTTGTATATGAATATCTCAGAAATAATGCTGAGCGTCTTGACGAGCCTTCACTTTTCTCAATTGTGGATTTGAGAACTGCATTCAAACAGTATAAGATGTCATTCCCACAGATAATGAATGCCATCCTTAACTGCCAATCACAGAATTTACTCTCCTTCAACGAAATGATGCGTTGTGAGCTTAAAGCAAGACGTTTCTGTGAGGCAAAATACATGGTTAATCATGACGACAATACTTTTGCTCTTCATGTTGCTATGGAAGGTGTTCGCAACTTGCTTTATGACTGCACGGTAGGCAAAAATGAGATATATGATGTTGAAAGAAGAGAAGAAATCTATAAACATCTTCTTGACGATGTGCACTACATGACAATAACAGAAGAAAAGAGACGCAGAAAAAAGGTTGAGACAACAGTATATATGCCTTGGAAGAATGAGATACAGAATCCTCCAAAGGGAGCAGTTACTAAGGCAGAGACCTTTAAGCGTAATATAATTACCAGAGTGGGCCCACAGATATTTTCAATTCTTCGGTATATACCAGGAGTTGAATTTAAGGTTAAGCAGGTTGAAGAAAAGTTCAACTTCCATGTAAAAGTAAAAAATGAACAATGGAAGAATTTCCTTAAATTCTTTGAGGAAGACTGCTTTAACTGGATAAAGTTTGTGTGCGAACAAGCAGGTTCTTTTAACTGGGCTGAGAAACTACAAGAGCTTGATTTCCATGACAACGGCAACAAATATGGGTATTTTGAAAAGGTGTTGATAGTACTCAGACTACTGGCATATATTGAGCATACCCCATTGATAAGTTCAGGTATTGAAGTTCTTACTAATGACAGAACTGAGTCAGAAATTGACGAAGGAACTGACAAAAAGTCTGAGATGTATAGTTTCAGACAGGATTTTGACGAACAAGAAAGAGTGAAGAAGGTGCGTCTTACTACAATGCAAATCTTCTCTTTAATTGAAAAAGACAAACAAAGCGAGTACATCCGTAGGTACTTCATGTGTCGTAACTATGAAGATTATCTGTCTTTGGCTGGTGATTATGTTCCTGAAGACTCCGATATAATGTCAGAATTGACAGAAGAAGCTCTCCAAGAAGAAGAAAAGAAATTCTATGGCGATTCAGAAAAGGGGTATTTGAAGAATGAGGAGCAGATAAACATTTATGAACAACCAAGAAACGAAACCATAAATGTGTTGGCTGGGCCTGGATCAGGTAAGACTCATATGTTGACTATGCGATGTGCAAAGTTGATTTACAAAGAACATATTGAGCCAAGCCATCTTTTGGTACTTGCTTATAATAGGGCTGTTGTGGTCGAGCTTAAAAATAGGCTTGACCAACTCTTTACCAAGTTGGGCATGAGTCGAATAGGACACCACCTGCATGTGTATACATTCCACGCTCTTGCAAAAAAATGCATGGGTAGTCGTTTGGATAACATTCCTACAGAATTGTGGGAGAAGATGTTCTTGCTATTTTTGCAAAACACTCCAAATGACTTCAGAGCGATATTCCCTCAGATAGAATATGTTCTTGTAGATGAGTTTCAAGACATAACAAAAGAAAGGCTGCTTGCATTACTGGAAATCAAAAAAATATTCCCAGAAGTGAAGTTCTTCACAATAGGAGACAAGAACCAAAGTATCTATGGTTTCGATAGGCTTCCAAAGGATAATGCAGGTCGTACAAAACCAATAAATAACCCTGCAACTTATGCGGAATGGGTAAATCCTGATGCATATTACAAGAAATTGGATGATGAATTACATCCAACCCAATTGACTATGTTTACGAATTATCGCTCATATCAGAAGATATTAGATTGTGCAGCTCAGTTTGTACCTGCAGACAGCAATCTGCCTATTTCTTGCCCTTCATTAATGGAGCATGAACCATTGGATCCATACACCATATTTAGTGATAGCTCAGAATCATGGTCAGATGATCTTCTTGTATATATAAATAATGTAAAGGAGAAAAATGCATCTGCCAGCGCAGAGGGTGACGAACATACTTTGATAAAGACTGTCGCAGTATTCTTCCGAACCAACAATGAAGTTTATCGAGGATATGCTGATATACGTTCAAGCCTACCTGAGGATGTAAGAATACGCATACAAGGTGCAAGTACATGTGAATTGTGGCGAGAACGTGAGGTATATTATTTGATACACTTCCTTACCCAACATCCTGATGCGGAATTGTTGCTTGATGATGATGGAACAGCTCGCAGAATGAAAGTTTTCTTACAAAATACTATTTCTAAAAATCCTTCATGGGATGCATACAACATTGATTTGGCATATACAATTGTGCTTAATTATCTGGAATCAATACGTTCTGATAAAGACATACACACTTATTCAGATTTGGCAAATTACATTCTGGAAATTGCTGGAAGAGACGATGGTGGACAGGTGTATAAGATTTATGACAGATACAAGAATCAACGCATATTGAAAGAAGATTCTCTTACAGTCATCCTCACAACCATGCACAAGGTGAAAGGTTTAGAGTTTGACGCTGTATTTATTACACCATCTTCACTTTCGTTGCCAATGAAACCTCACCATGCCTATTGTGTTGGTCAAGAACTTCAATTAGATGACAAAGCTGATATTGAAGAGGAGCGCCGTCTGATGTTTGTTGCATACACTCGTGCAAAGAAGTACCTTCACGTTTATAAAGGTCAACGAGAACTAGCTATTGAAGATGCTAACCATGTTTACCTTCCTCAAAATGATGGTATGGTAGTATATGCCGAACGCGAACCTGGTATGAATAAATACTATCTGTCACAGAATGTTAAATCTGATACATTCTCAAGGAACGATATTATTGCAAATAGCGTAAAGAAAGATGACGAAGTAATCGTGTCCGTAGATAACTATGGAAAATACTATATTCTACATGGTAAAAATTATGTAGGAAAATTATCTGGAGCCAGCGATATAGCTCGTCAAGCAAATGCTAATGGCATTCGGACGTTGAGAGGCTTCTTTGTCAGTGACGTAAGCGTCTGGACGCTGGATGACACAATAAAGTCAGACCAAGCTAATGGAACCAATTTCGCTGATGGATGGTGTCCTGAAGCACGTGAGCGCGGTTATATTTATATAGTACAAATTGCAGGATTTGGAACTCCTGTATAAACAATGCAACAAATGGAATCAATAAAGAATAGTTTTAAACATGATTACAATTTAGCAGTCGATTGTTTCAACAAGAAAGATTATACATCTTTTTTTAGAAACATTCGCCCAGCCATTGAACTGTTGTGTAAACTTGTTATCTATGATATAATTAACAATGATGTAACTTCTGCAGACATTATGGAGGGTCGAAAGTCTATACAAAAAGGACGGGATAATATCTTCTTCCTTGACACGAGACCGACTACAAGAAAACCAACAGGTAGCTTTTTTACTACTATTTTCCCCCGTGCTTATTTCATGTACCATCCAGATGTCTATAGCGCAAGGGAAGACATTCTGAAGAAAAGGCTGAAATTGAGTATTGAGAGTTACAGCTCCGAATTGTGTCGTTGGTATAACTTTGCAAGTGAGTTCGGAAGTCATACAGGTGGTTCAACTATGCAGGAAGAAGAACAGGCAAGAGGTTGTGCAACTTGTATACCGGGTTTCCTTGATTTCTTGAAGGGGAACTCTATACTTTCCTCTGATACGATTGAGTTCTTAAATGGTTTGCAGCCTTTCTCCTTCAACTCTGTGAGAGAGAAAGAATTGAATCAGGTGAAGAATCTGATAGAACAGGCAAACAAGGAAATCGACGAAAAAGCGGCAGCTCTAATTCTGGCTAAAAAACAATTAGCAGAAGCAGAACAGAGAAATTTGGCCTCACAAGAAAGGACTTCTGAGGCGGAATCTCTTTTAGCCGAGAAGCAAAAGGAAATAGAAAAACTAAAGAAAATGCTATCCGACTCGAAGGTTATCGAAACTCCAACAATAGAAGAGGAGTTAATTTCAGAAGCTCCTATTGTATACAAGCCACAGAGAGAACGCCATCTACGAGAACGTATGCGTCTTGCAGTTGAAGATTGGGATTTAGATGAAGATTCATTGGATGATGACCAACTTGACTTGATAGATGATGCTATCAACAAGTCTATGTTGGTAACAGGTTGTGCTGGTAGTGGAAAGTCTGTCATTGCTATGCATAAGGCAGAACAGATAGCCGAGGAGGGGTTTTCTGTAATACTCATTGCGCTAACACGTTCTTTGAGTAGTTTTATGCAGACTGGTCGTAATAGCAGTTCTTACACTTTCTATCATTATCACTATTGGAAGTATCTAGGAATGCCTAGTGCAGACTATATCATAGTAGATGAAATACAGGACTTTGAGCGAGAAGAAATCCAAGAATTTATTGATGCTGCGAACAAACATTATTTCTTCTTTGGTGACTCTGCTCAATCGATTTATAATCATTTCGGCAAAAACACATTATCTATAGAAGAGATTGCAGAAATGACAAGATTAACACCTCTTCAACTGTATAACAACTATCGACTCCCGCGTAATGTGGCAAAGATAACTCAGGATTATGTCGGAGTAAACGTCATGGAATATGCTGAGAAAGTATATAAAAACAAAGAAAAGGAACTTCCTCATTTCATTCAGTTCAATACTATTGAAGAACAAATTTCAAAGATTATAGAAATAGCGAAAAATAACCCTGATTATAGTATAGGCGTGCTCCTACCAAGTAACCAGCAAGTTGTTGAGGTTTGTGAGAAGTTGAAAATTCAAGACTTTGATTACGAATTTAAATTTAAGACCGAGGCACAAGATAAGAGGGCACAAGGAGAGCTTCATTTTACAAACAATCTGCCTAAAGTGCTGACTTACCATAGTGCCAAAGGACTTCAATTTGACATTGTAATAATCCCAATGTTTAAGGGAGCTAAAAGTAATGAAGCACGCAAAGCATTATATGTAGCAATGACTCGTACTATGCATCAGCTCTATTTGATGTACAATACTCCACAGTTGGCTGCGCCTCTTGACAAAGTACCTTCAAGATTATACAAAAAGAGCTAAAAGATAACTTTTCCTAAAATAGTTTGCGTATTCCGGTGATACCCGTTCACTCGGTTGGTAATCTGGCGAAAACGGAGCATTGCCGTTCACTTATCTGATCTTCTTACGTTATCATATATGGAGAGCTTCAGCAATACTCCTCCTTGAACCAAAGGTGATAAATGGGATCAACAAAGGCGAAGTTCTCCATTTCTTTCTCTATGATGTCCTTGTTTTGAAGGGTCTTCTTGTTCTTGACAATCGTGTTAGGGTTGCCCAGGTTATAGATTTGCTTCACGGCTTGCGACGAGAAATGCTGCTCACCATGGGCTATCGCCTTGAGCATCTCTATCTGTGTGGCGCTCAGCGACTCCGTATCATTCTGAAACATAGGGGTATTGATGTTCAACACTTGCTTCAAACCCAAAGAGAAAACCTCTTCAGTCACCTCTGACGCAGTAAAGCTCCAGATGAAATAGCATAGCTGTTGGAGATACCACGAATGGCAAGCCACGGTATCACAGATTTTATCAGCCAGCTCTTTGGAGATGGACTTGCCTGTCTTCTCAAAAGACGACTGGATAAAAGGAATCCAATGCTCCTTGGCTATCTTCTGCATGAAAATCACTTGGCCGAAACGATAGAACGGACTATTGGAATTGTTGAAGATATTGAGCATCATGTTGCGCTTGCTTCCATAAAGGCAGTAAGAGGTCAACTGCTGCTGTTGCCAAACGGAGCGCATCTTGCCCTCCATGTTCTTATACTCAGGGAGATTTGCCAATTGCTGAAACTCATCGATGCACACAATGAGTTTGACGCCCTTCTCCCTTGCCAGAATCTCTGGCAACTGGAGAATCGTCATCTTGTCACGCTCTTGTGGCACAAACTTCATGTCGAAAGCGACAAAATCCGTTATCTGGTCGTTCACGACAATCTGCGGAACGACACCTGTCAAGAACTTCTTGGCATCCTCTATCCAACGTTCCATCTTTGACGAGGCGCAAGCGATGACTTGGCTGGCAAAGGTGCGATAGAACTCTGCCTCAGAGCCAATGCTAAATGCGTCGATATAACAGATTCTCACATTCTTATCCTCTGCACTCAGCTCTCCCATCGCTTTCTTGACAAGCGACGACTTGCCCCATCTGCGTGGCGAAATAAGCATCACGTTGATATGGGAAGCCAGCATTTGCTTGAGCATAGCGCGGTCCTCCACACGGTCGATAAAATTCTCCTCGGTAGCTAAAGTGCCAAACTGAAATGGTGATTGATATGCGGTCATCTTCCGAAACATTTTCTGAAATACTTCGGCAAATATACTAAATATTACCCAAAGGTAAGTTACCCCAGGGTAACATTTAGTGATTGTTAGCATTCCATATCAGTCCTACTATAAACCACAAGAAACAGCTAAGATGATGGGTGGGGAATCTACCCATGAAGCAAATAGTAAGAAAACTTTTTTGACTATACTGTCATAATACTTTACTAACAAACTTATTTTGGGTCACGTATCGCGGCTACAGACAGAGCCTGAGAATAGTAAACTAATTGCTGAAAGAAAATACGGGGAAGGCATGGAGAAAAACAGCATTGAGGGCTTGGTGCTTGATTTTGGGCTATGTTAAATGGATACGGAGAAAAAGTTAATGGGCCGTTAATTCATGCTAATCAACTTGCATTCGGCTGAACGGAAGGTTATCTTTGTATAGTTACTCCACTATGGCAATTTGCACCCCAGCCATTTTTGCACGAGAGGCAGGACGCAGCGGAACCAAAGAATGTAAAATATAACTCATAAAAATAACAATGAAAAAGTTAAGCTTCTTATCAATCTCCTCTGTTGGGCATCGGGAAATATCGTTCTCGTATCGACCACGTATCGATCCCGTATCAATCCCGTATCAATCCCGTATCGTTCTCGTATCATCCTCCTATCGTTCTCCTATCGTTCTCGCTTCCGGAAGCGGAAACAATACGGAAACAATACGGAAACAATA
>OLQA01001758.1_pt1 | contig 18354 bp, 10 predicted proteins | sample 1673151 | NCBI WGS metagenome assembly OLQA01 (sample SAMEA3136760, study PRJEB25190) | human gut metagenome | biome: human gut; feature: human-associated habitat; material: faeces | place: Austria | collected 2013 | reverse complement strand
TGATCTTCCGCGCGGTATCGGTGTCATAGTCCAGCACCGCCGTCAGCTGCGTCCGAAACGATTTTGCAAACACCGCCCACATGGCCATGGGCATTCCATTCAGGAGCATCTCACTTCACTCCTTTCCATTCTGCCAGCACCCGGCACATCCGCTTCTCGATGTCTATCCGGGTCTGGCGGCATTCCTTCGGATATTTTTTCGCCCCCTGAAACGCAAACTTCACGAACAAGCCGGAGCCCACCGGCAGCATAATTTTCAGCATCCCTTCCGGAAAGACGAAGTGGGTGCCGTGGGCATAAACCGCCGTCTCAACCTCGCATTCATGGGGCTTTTCCGCAAGGCGCTTTTCCATGCGGTGGATGTATCTGGCGGCATCCCACAGCACGTCGTCATGGTGACGTTTCCACTCACTCGCCGCGACCATAGTAAACAATTTCACCGTTTCGGCTAGGGCGGCCTCGTCGTCGTTAGTCAGCGATCGGGCGGTCATCAGCGACGACAGCTGCTCGGCCTTGAAGCACAGCCGCGGCACCGACAGGCGCTCGCACAGTTCGTTGACATAGAACATCACCGGCACCGCGCGCGACGGCTTGCGCAGATCGATCAGGCGCAGCAACCCGTCGGCCGCCACCGTCACCGTGGCGAATCGCTGCGCGATGGCTTCGACATCGGCACTGGGCGCAGCATTCGCAGGCGCGGCGGCACCGGCGGCGTCGGCACCACCGGCGGCACCACCGCCCATGCCGATGGCCTGTTCGATTGCCTCCAACGCTTCGGCGATGGCGTGCACGGTGTCATCATCCCAATCGACGCCCAACTGGCCGGCGCCTCTCATGATCAGCCTCGTGTCGCCGGTTTCGGAGTAGTCGCCCATCTCGTCGTAAGCGTCATTCGCGGCGAGCAACGCATCGACGATTCTCTGCGGACGACCGGGAATCTCGTCCGCACCCTCATACACGAACTCCGCATCGGGGACCGTCACGTCGTCGCCGGTCATGACCCGTGCGGCCATGCGGGTCATCCGCACCTGCAGGTTCTCACCGTATTTCGTGTCATTGTCCATCTGCTTGGCGTCGGCCAGCGGCCACAGTTCGATCAGTCCGGCACCGACGGCCGCCGCATCGCGTACCGCGGGATTCATCGACACATGGGCGATCGCCGTCGCGTCAAGTTGGAATGCCATATCGCTCCTTCGCTTTCATTGTCCGCCGGCGCGCGGAACCTTCCGCCGTGCCGGGTGCCAGGTGCCGGTCGCCGGCACCGCGGGCCACCGCGTAACGGCACCGCCGGCCACTCGCCGCCTGCCGTTGCCGTTACGCGGCGTCGTCACAAGTGACCGCTACGCGGCCGCCGTCAGTCCCGGCCCGCGCCGCATGCGCACCTTTTCGCGGGCGAGCCCGCAGCCGTCCTCTCTGTGTATTGTACGGCCGGCGCACGCCGCACTCACTCGACTTGCGCCGCAGGGTCGGCATATGTGATGGACATCACCTTGCCCGTATCGCTGTCGTAGGTGATCGAGGTGATCGACGCGAGCGCGGTCTTGCGTAGAAACATCCAATGCTCGGGGTGGCCGGTCTCCAGTAGGTGCCGGTAGCTCCAGATCGGCGACTCGTGGCTGACGACGATGATTTGCCGTCCGGCATACTCGCGGATCTTCTCGTTCGCGAACGCGCCCACGCGTTCGGCGATGTGCCGGTACGACTCGCCCCAGCTCGGCTTCCACAGGTTGAGCACGAGCTTCCAGTTGCCGTCGCGCCACAGCGCGCCCTTGCCATGTCCGATGCGCTTGCCGCGGAACTCGTTGCCCGCTTCGATCACACGCGGGTCGGTGATGAGTTCCAGCGGCTCCTCCCCACGCCCGGCGCGTACCGGGTTGAGCGCGTCGAGAATGGCGCCGGCGGTTTCGCGGGTGCGTTCCAGCGGGGACGAATACACCGCGGCGACCGCGTTGAGCTTGGGGTCGGCTGCGATGTATGCGCCCGTCGCCTGCGCCATGCGCATGCCGCGGTCGGACAGGTGGAATCCGGGCAGCCGCTCGTACAACAGATGGTCGGGATTGTATACCTTGCCATGGCGGATGAAATGTATGGTGGTTGTCGGCATATGCGGCCTTCCTGCGGGACTCGTGATGTCTGTCTTTCATTGTCCCACATTCACCGGCCGGCCGGCGATGCCGCGTCCGCGGCGGCGTTTGCCTGACGAACATCGCCCCGCCCCGGCACGGCCCAGCCCCACCCGATATCGTCCTGACTCCACCCGCCCGACTCCGGCTCGTCACCCCACCTGATACACCGATATATCACCGTCGTTTATGAACGTTATGAAAATTGATGCGTTCGTGATATCAACACCGCGTGTCGCGCCCCGACGCGCGATTAAAGTTGCCATGACGCAAACATGCAAAGCATCCTTTGCGCGACCAACAGGACAACACATCAATACGATGAGGGCTCCGCCGGCAACGCCACGCCGACGGGGGACATCCAATCGGGAGCGGAAAGGAGATGCTGTCATGTCCAATAACGCCAATGTCGCGGCTGCAATCAAGGAAGTCGCCCATAAGGTATTCGGCGGATACGCGGAACTGCTGCGTATGCCGCACACCGCAAGGTTCTCCATCGGCTCGGTGATCGCCTGCATGCCGTTCCCCATGGTCGGCATGACCATCACCATCTCCGTACAGCATTACTACGGCAACTACTCGCTGGCCGGCGTGCTCACCGCCATCCAGGCGATCGCGCTGGCGGTCTCCAGCCCGCTGCTCGGCAAGCTGGGCGACATGTTCGGCCAGCGGCAGGTGTCGATTCCGACGATCCTGGTCTGGATCGTCGCCGCCATCGCCCTGACCACCAGCATCACCAACCGCGCCCCGGTATGGGTGCTGTACTGCCTGACGCCGTTCCTCGCCGCGATTCCGCCGTGGGGCGCGATGAGCCGCGCCCGCTGGACGACCATGCTCAAGGGAGACCGGGAGCGCACCGACCGCGCGCTCTCACTGTCCGGTGTGTTCGATGAATGCATGTGGATCATCGGCAATCCGCTGGCTTCTACGCTGGCGGTGATTTCTGGCCTGCTGGCGTTCTCGTTCACCGGCGTGTGCGTCGTCATCGGCGCGCTGATGTTCCTGACCGAGCTGACGACCGAGCCGAAATCACAGACCCAGCTGGCCCGAGAGGCCGGTCTGACCCGCGAGGAGTACCGCAAGCGCGAGGCCGCCAAGGCGCAGAGGATGCGCGAGAGGGACGCCGCCGACCGCGCCCGCCGAGAGGCCGAGGCCCGCGGCGACGACGAGCAGGCCGTGCAGGCCGCCGTCGACCGAGCCATCGCCGATTCCCGCGCCGGCAAGAAGGAGTCGATCTGGGGGCCGGGCCTGATCGCCGTGTGCGTGACCTGGTTCAGTCTTGGCGCATTCCAGTCGGCGTCGAACATCTCGATCATCGCGTTCGCCACCGAAGCGAACATGAAGCAATACACCGGTTTCGTGTTCGCATGCTTCTCGTTCAGCTCGCTATGCGGCGCACTGGTGTACGGCGCGAAGAACTGGACCATCCCGCTGTGGAAGCGCTTCTACTTCTGCCTCATCGTGGTGAATCTCGGCGTGGGCACGTTCATGTTCGCCAAGCATCTGTGGGTGATCATGATCATCTACCTGCTGATCGGCGTCTGCCAGGCACCCACGTGGATCAACGGCAATCAGCTGATGCTGCATCTGGTGCCTCCCACGCGATTCACCGAAGGCGTGGCGTGGATGGGCGCGATGAACTCGATCGGCTCGTCAGCCGGCTCAGCCATCGCGGGTGTCTTCATCGATCACATGGGATCGCATGGAGGCTTCCTGATGGCGACCGTGCTGGCGATCACCTCGCTTGCCATCGCCTTCGTCGGCTTCCGGCAGATCAAATCCAGCACCGAAACCCCGACTCTGACCGAAGTCAGCGTGTGACACGCCGGATGCCGCTCTCAAAACTCGCGGATACAAGGCATTTTTGAAGGAAAACACACTCTATCTGCGAGTTTTGAGAGCGCATACCGCGCTACTTCGGCCAGCCCTCCGGCGTATGCGCGAGCGACCACAGGCCAAGCCGATGCGAGAAGCTGTTCTCCCACTTCGCTTCGAGCTCTTCCTGACTCAAACGGTTCTCGGACTTCCTCAAACGGTTCATCGCATTGGTATGCGTATCGTCAAGCAGCCACTTGCGGATCACGAAGTTCCAGATCATCACCACTACCGTGGCTACCAGCTTGCCGACATTCGTCCACAGCACGTACTTCGTGTGCATGGAATACATGGAATCATGCGGCATCCACGACGTGCTGGTCCACACGATCGCCTCGTTCATGAACCAGCCGATAAGCGCCGCCACGAAGAAAATCGCGATCTCCATCCAGCGCGCCATGTCCGGCCGGTGCTTGAACACGAATTTCATGCTCGCCAAGTAATTGAATATCAGCGAGACGAAGAACGAGATTGACGTGGCCAGCACGTTATGCATATGCGTCATCAGCAGAATGTTCATCAGACCCCAGTCGATGATGAACGCGACCACACCGACAATACCGAACTTCATCAGCTGTTCAATCAATTTCCTCACATTGATTGTCTAATACATATCGCTGACTTCACACCGCGGTTTTCCTGAACCGCCACTGATTTCACACATGGCCGCACAGCCCGCGCCCGCCGCGGAACCGATTAGGATAGGGAACGAACCCAATCAAGGAGGAATCATGCCCGTTATCCACACTCACGTATCCGTCAAGACCACTCCCGAGCAGCGCGAGGCGCTGAAGGCCGCCTACGGCAAGGCGATCACGGCCGTCCCCGGCAAGTCCGAGGGCTGGCTGATGTGCCCATTCGAGGATGATATGCCGATCTACTTCGGCGGCAGCGACGATGCCCCGGCCGCATACGTCGAGGTCAATGTGTTCGGCCGTTCCGTGCCCGGTTCTGCGTGGGAGAAGCTGACCAAGTCGATCATGGCCGCGCTCAACAGCGAGCTCGGCATCCCCGAGGACCGCACCTACATCCGCTACACCGCCACCACCGACTGGGGCTGGAACGGCGGTAACTTCTGAGCTCAGGTGTGATGGTATCCGCCGCTATATTGTCGCGCATGGCGTCACTGTGTGCGACCACCGTCACGCTGCGAGCCCTCACACAGTGACGTAAATCGCAAAACCCTTATTTTGCAAGGGTTGCGAGGGTGCGTCACGGAGTGTGAGGACGCACACAGTGACGTAACCCTCACACAGTGACACCTTTTCTGCGGCACACAGGTTGCCGATATATAAATGAAAGAGCCCCTTGCGGCCAGTCGGCCCGTATGATCGGCCGACAATCTGAAAGGGGTTGTGATGATGCAGTCACGGTGTGCGGTCAGCGCGAGTGCGGCATGATTCCGCATGCCACGCCGCCGCACACGCTCACAGCACGCGTGCCCCGGCACCCCGGCGGTACGCCTCTGCCGCAATCAGACGATCTTGGGCATCGGGGTGGTCAGCGACGTGGTGAGGTTCACGTGAACCAGCCCGGCGCCTGCGTGCACTTCGACCTTCTTCAGGGTGACCGTACGCTCGTCTTCCGGAGCGCGGTCGTTGTCGGTCATCGTGGCCGGGGACTTGACGGCGACCAGCGCCAGATCGTCCAGCGACATGCCGGCGGCCTTGCACAGATCATCCGCAGCACCCAGGGAATCCAGGAAACCGTCCTTGAGCAGCACACGGCTGGCCGGCACGCCGTAGGCGTTCTCGGCCACCCACTTCACGTTCTCCAGCAGGGCCATGCCCTTGTGGCTGTCATGCTTGGACGGCATCGACGCGTTGGACAGCACATCGACGAATGCGTCGATCTGGTCGCTCAGGCCCGCGCCGCCGTCGCGATACAGGTTGCCGATGATGGGGTCGCGCAGCTCCAGACGGGCCGCGGTCTCGCGCAGTTCGGGAATCTGATCGTCCTCGCCGTCCCACAGGTTCACCAGCGGGAACGCCGGAATGTCGAGCTTCTCCAAGCGGTCCACATGGAACGGGTAGCGCCACGCCAGCTCCGGGTCATCACGCCACGTCGAGGCGCGGGTCACGACGACCGCCGCGGACGGCCACTGCGCGCCATACTCGCGGCAGGCGATGTCGAGCCACTTCTGCGCTCCGGCGTCGGTGCCGTAACCGGCCTCGACGATGACCACATCGTGCAGGGCGCACGCCATCTCCACGGAGACCAGCGTCGGGATGCCGATCGACACGTTGGCGAACGGGCCGCCATGCACATACACCGGCGAGCCGTTCACCGTCTCGGTGAGCGCCGGCTTGACCGCATCGGCGAGCATATCGGTGATGCGCCACAGGTCGATGAAGTCGCCGAACTTGACTGGTTCGCCGTCCTTCGTGCCGGCGATCATCGCGGCCACGCGCTCGCCGATCTCATCCATCGAACGGGACAGCACGACGATCTGCATCAGCTCGGACGTCGGGGTGAGCACGACCTTCTCGGCGACGTTGTTCTTGCCCGCGTCCACGGTGATGGAACGCAGCGAGCGGGACGGCACTTCGGAGACGCGCGGCACGAGGATCGTGTCGATACGTCCCTCGTCCACAGCCTTCTCGGCGAAGGAGACGAGCAGGTTCTGCGCGGCGGCGATGGCGGCCATCTCACCGCACAGGCCCCAGTCGATGAGCTCGGGGTGGGTCAGCGAAGCCTTGCCGCCGCCCGAGGCACCGCCTTTGGAACCGGCGGCGGTGATGCCCATGCTCGGCTGGCGCAGCACGGCGGTCGCGTCGATGCCGCGAGCCCGCAGCGCATCGATCAGCGCGATCGTCGTCGTGGTCTTGCCCTCGCCGCGCGACGCCTTGAGCGGCGTATCGGCGGTGACGAGCACGACCTTGCCGTGCTTGCGCGGCGCGTCGGGATTGTCGTGCAGGTACTTCATAAACCCGAAGGCGTCGATCTTCTTGACCAGCCCGTACTGGCTGGTGAACTCCTCGATAGTAGTCATCAGTAGGTGAACCTTTCTGTAGATGTATGACGCTTGCTTACCGTCGAAGCGGCTGGCGGCCGAAAACGCTTGGCCGGGAGCCTCTCGGCGCATCAGTTGTCGGAGCGGTTGAAGCCGTTCTTCATCTTCATGCTCACGGTGTAGAGCACGGTGTCGAGCAGCTGGTCGGTCTCGGTCTTGAGCTGGTCGGCCATGGTCTGGTTGGCGGCAGCGAGGATGTCGCGCACCTCGTCGTTACGGGTCGCGTCGATGATGTCCTCGGGATCCATCGGCTCGACGTCGCCGTCCGCGTTCGCCGCCTCCAACTCCGCGTCGGCCAAGGCGGCCGCGGCCTCGTCGGCACCGCCCAGACGCGCGACCTGCTCGTCGGTGGCGGCGATCAAACGGTGGCCCATCGCGCCGGTCTTCTCCTGATAGCGCTCGATGGCGTTGGAGGTCTCCGCGAACGCCGCGTCGCACAGCGCGGCAATGATGCGGTTCTCCCAGTAGAAGTTCTCGGAAGTCACGCGCGTGGTCGTGTCTTCCAGATACTTCGGCGTTTCGTTGACGTTCGGGTAGAACGGCACCAGCGTGTTGAACGGGTTGGAGCCGTAGGCGATCCACTGGATCGCGCGGTCCGACTGCGGACGGTACGGGCGAATCTGCATGACGGCCAGCTGGCTCTGGCGGTTGATGCCGATCGGGCGGTACATGTGGCGTGTGTGCTCATCGCCGAGGTGGCCGTACGGGTCGAACGGCGTGCCCTGATAGTGCGAGCTGAGCACGTACTTTACGTCCTCGATCGTCACCTTGCGCTCAGGCTGACGGGCCCACGGGATGTCGTCGCTGTCCGGGCGGTGGTCGGCCTCGGGGCCGTCCCACATCTCGTCGTACGGGTTGAGGAACCGCTGCATGACCCATGCGCGCGGCGTGTTGTACACGTGATCAGAGTCGGAGTGCGAGCCGAAGGCATCACGCGGGTTGAACGGTGACGTCGATTCGACGGACAGATCAAGGTGATTGCGCTCGATGAATTCGACCAGATCCTCGGAGCACATGTGGTTCTCCTGCTCACCGAGGGCGTCATCGAGGTCGAATTCGTCGATGCCGAGCTGGTTCGGCATCGTCACATACGCTTCGTCGGGCACGCGCTTGGCGATCCAGTGATGGCCACCGACGGTTTCCATCCACCAAATCTCGTCGGCGTCCGAGAACGCGACACCGTTCATCTCATAGGTGCCGTATTCCTTAAGAAGGTCGCCAAGCCGCTGCACGCCCTCACGCGCGGTGGTGACGTACGGCAGCACGATGGTCAGGAAGTCCTCCTCGCCGATGCCGCCGGGCACGGCCGGCTCGTAATCCGAGTCACCTTCCCGTCCGCGTGCCGCCCGGTATTCCACAAACGGGTCGGCGCCGAGCACACGCTCGTTGGTGGTCAGCGTTTCGGTGGCGCTCATGGCCACGTTCGCCTCGTTGACGCCGGCCTCGCCCCAGATGCCTTCCTTCAGGTCGGCGTTCGGCACTGCGGTGTACTGCAGTGGATCGTCGGGCAGGTCAATGGTCAGGTGGCTGATGACGCTGCGGTATTCGCGCGGCTGTTCATCGGGCTTGACGACGACGAACCGCTTCGGGTTGAATTCGCCGTTGGCGGAATCCTCGTTGCGGGCGATGATGGTCGAACCGTCATAGCTGGCGTCCTTGCCGACCAGAATCGTGGTGCATGCCATAGTATTCGGTACTGTCCTTTCTTGCTGTGCACACGCTGTCGCGTGCACGTTGCGGCGCGCATCCGCGGCGCGCCTCCTGTCACACGAGTGTATGACTCCGTACGGGAGTATACGGCATCAGCCCTCAGGCTTTTCCGGTGATGAACATCACACCCTGATCGGTGACGTGGTCGACGTCACGCAGCGCGTGGAACAGCTCGTTGAGCCAGAATCCTTGGTTCAGACCCGGCAACGGCTTCGCGGTGCCCCACACGTGCAGCGAATAGTCGTGGTCCTTGTCGGGCGGCTGGGGCCCGTTGTAGCGCATCGTCACCTGCGGATTCGTGCTGCCGACCAGCTTGCTCGCGGCCGACGTGCGGCCCTGCACGGTCTCGGGAATCATGGAGGGCAGCTGCCGGGAGAAGTCCGGCGGAATCTGCAGTGCATGGGAATCGTTGAAGTCGTACATCAGCGCGTCGATGGGCAGATTGGCGACCGTCCAGTGAATCCATTCGAATCCGCAGACCGGGATGGAGTCGGGGTCGGTGAACGCCCAGTGCAGGTACCGGGCGGCGGGATCGATCTCGTCGATATAGAACGGAAAGGAGATGACGGGCACGCCGTCGGTGCGGTATTCGGGCGCGGCGGCTTTGGCGAAGTCGTCGGGCATCACCGTGAAGTCAGCGGAAATCTTCATGTCTCCAGTATCGCGCATGAGCGTGACGTGCGGTGCCCATCTGCAGGCCACGCCGCGCGCGACGGCAGACTGGCCGCAACAAGCCGCCGTCCCCCGCCGGGGTTTATCCGACGGGGGACGGTGGAGAAAGAGTCAGTCAGGCCGACCGGTCACGACTGGCCGGTCTGACTGGGGATCAGGCGGAGCGCTTGCGGCGAATCATCACCACGCTCACTCCGACGGCGAGCAGCATCAGGCCGAGGCCGGCGAGCGCGCCGACGGCGGCGCCGGTCTTCGCGACACCGTCGCCCTTGCCGTCGCCGTCATTCTTGCCGGTTTCGGCGGCCTTGACCGTGACGCTGTAGGTCACGTCGATGACCGTGCCGTCGGCCATCGTGTACTGCACGACGAAGCTGTCGTCACCGGTCTTGTCGCCGGCCGCATACACGAGCGTGCCGTCGGCGATTTCGGCCTTGCCGAGCTTGCCTTGCTTGATGATGGAGCGGCTCTTCCAGCCCGCCACGTCCTTCGGCTCGGTGACCGTACCGGTCTTGCCGGCGGTCACGTCGCCGGTATCGGCCTTGACGGACTTGTGGTCGGGCGTCGGCTTGGTCTCATCCGCGACGGTGATCTCGACGCTGCCGGACTTGTCCGTGCCGTCGGTCGAGGTGGCCGTGATGACGACCTTGCCGGCCTTCTTCGCGGTGATGACGCCGTTGGCGTCGACCGTCGCGATGGATTCGTCGCTCGACTTCCACGTCACCTTCTTGTTGGTGGCGTTGCCGGGCTTGACGGTCGCGGTGGCCTGGAGTGTCTTGCCGACGGAGACGGTGGTGCCGGCCTCGACGGTGACCTCCACGCTGGTGACGGGGACGGTCTCGACGGGCTTGGCCGTCACGGTGATGTCGAGCGTGCCGGACACGCCACCGGCCGTGGCGGTGATCGTCACTTCGCCGGCCTTCTTCGCGACGACCTTGCCGTTGGCGTCAACCGTCGCCACAGTGGCGTCGGAGGACTTCCACGTGACCGTCTTGTCGGTCGCATTGGCCGGGGCGACGGTCGCCGTCAGGGTCTGCTCTCCATCGACGGTCATCGCGGCGTCGCCGGCAACGGTGACGCTGGTGACGGGCACGGTCGCGGCGGAGACGGTGATCTCGATGGAACCGAACTTCGTCTTGTCGCCGTTCGACGTGGCGGTGATGGTCACCTTGCCGGCCTTCTTCGTGGTCACCACGCCGTTGGCGTTGACCGTAGCTACGGCGGCGTCGGAGGTCGACCAGGTGACGGACTTGTCGGTCGCATTGGCCGGGGTAACGGTAGCCGTAAGAGTGACGGTGTCGCCTGCGGTGGCGGTGTTGGCGCCGGTCACGGTCACGCCGGTGACGGGCACGTTGGCGCTCGCCTTCTTCGTGATCGTGTACGTGGTACCTGCAGTGGTATCGAACACGAGCAGCGAGGCGCCGTCCGCGTTGGTCACGACCTTGGCGTTCACGGCGGTGTCACCGTTCTTGACCTCGTAGTTCTGGGCGCCGCCGGCGGTGATCTTGACGGCCGCCTGCTTGCCCTTGTTGGAGGTCAGCTTGACTTCGGTGGCCTTGCCGTTCTTCCAGGTCGTGCCGACGGTGAAGTTGCCGCGGGCCACGAGGCCGCTCACCGAGCCGCCCGCCCAGGCATCGGGCAGGGCGGGCAGGATGTTCGTGTAGTTCACGTACTTCTTGCCGGCGGTGTCGGTGAAGGTGGAGTTGGACTGCAGCAGCATTTCGTCGACACCGGAGGTGTTGCCGAAGTTGCCGTCGATCTGGAACGGCGCATGGTAATCGAACAGGTTTGCATACATCGCGTTCTTGAGCTGCAGCTCGACCAGCTGGTACGTGGTGTTGCCGTCGCCGGTGCGAGCCCACGAATTGATGCGCTGTCCAATGGCCCAGCCGGTGTTGGACTGCAGCACGTTGCCCTTGAAGCAGCGGTACCTCAGCGAGGTCTTGGCCGCCTCCATGTACTCGGAGTTGTCGATGGTGATCAAATCACCGGGGAACAGTCCGAGCAGGTGGGACATGTGACGGTGCTGGTTGTCCGCCTGGTAGCCGCTGATGGCGGATCCATCCTTCTTCTTGCCGAGCGCACCTTCGAAGTACCATTCCTTGATCTGGCCGGAGTCGCCGACCTCGATCGGCTTGAGCAGGCTCTTGGCGCAGCTCCAGGAACGGTTGGCGTTCGCATCGGTGAAGTTGCCGTTGTCGCCCTTGGCCCAGTTGTTGGCCGAGCAGTCGGTGGTATCGCCGACCAGACCGTCCGGATCTCCCTTGGCCTTGGCCGCCTCGATGGCGTCGTTGAGCATCTGCCACACGAGCGAGCTCTCATACGTGTTGCCGTCGGTGCCCAGCGGGCCCTGTTCGGGCGAGTACGCGACGCCGGTGGTCAGGCGGTCACCGGAGCTGGAGCCGGCCTTGTGCAGCATGTAGTTGACGTAGAAGTGCGATTCCTCCTTGAGCAGCGCGTACACGCGATCAAGCAGGGCAGGGTCGCCGGAGTACTCGTACGCCTCGTACACGTTCTGCAGGATCCACGGCACGGCGGCCGGGCTCCAACCCCACGAGAACGATTGACCGGGTGCGGTCCAGCCGTAGGCGGTGTTCTCGGTGTGGGCCATGTAGCCCTCGCCCTCGCCGATCGGCGTGGTCTCGGGGTTCGTCGTCTCCGCGCCCGCGTAGACCTTGGCGGTCACACGGCCGGGCTTGACCAGACCCTCCACATACTCGATGAGCGGCTCGGCGAGCTCTCCCATGTTGGCCGAATAGGTCGGCCAGTAGTTCATCTGGAGGTTCACGTTCATGTGGAAGTCGGAGCCCCAAGGCGTGTTGCCGTGGGCGTTGTCGTCTGCGGTGACCGACCAGATGCCCTGCAGGTTGCTGGGCAGCTGGCTGTTCTCACGGGAGGAGCCGATGGTCAGGTAGCGGCCGTACTTGTACACCAGCGTTTCCAGCTCGCGCTTCTGCGCGGTGGTTGCGGAGCCCCTCTGGTACGCCTTGAGCAGCGCGTCGGTGGCGACGGCACCGTCGGAGCTGTGGCCGGACTGGCCCAAATCGATCTTCACGCGGTCGTAGATGGCGGAATGATCGGCGATGTGCGCTTTCTTGACGGCGGTGTAGCCCTTGTTGGCGGCGTCCTGCACGACCTTGGCGACGCGGGTGTTCACCTCGGCGGCGGTTTCGCCGGTGCGGTAGGACGGATACTTCTGCTTGTAGTCCGTCGCGGCGGCGATGTACAGCGTGACCGCCTTCGCGTCGGAGACCTTCAGCGAAGCGCCGTCGGCGCCTTCGGAGAGCGTGCCCTCACCGTTGTCGAGGACGACCTTGATCTGCGAGTTGTACAGCAGGCCGTTGTTGCCGAGAGCGCCCTTGACGGTGAGCGTGTCACCCTTGACCGTCGTGGTTTCGCCGGTCTTGGAGTAGTTCGTGTTGGTCGGCATGCTGACGTTGAAGTTCAGCTTGCCGGCTTTGCTGGCCGTGAGGCGGGCGACCATGACATTGTCGGGGTTCGACGCGAAGTATTCGCGCGTGTAGGTGACGCCGTCATGCTTGAACGTGACGTCGGCCTTGCCCTTGCTCAGGTTCAGGTCGCGGCGGTATTCGGTGACGGTCGTGTCGTTGAACCCGTAGTCGAGGTAGATGTCGCCCCAGTTCAGGTAGTTGCCCTGCTCGGCCGCGTTCTCGCCGCCGGTCAGGTTGCCGGGATTGACCGTCTCGGCGCCGTTCGCGAGCTGCTTGTTGAGCGCGCGCAGCGTGGCGCCGTTCTGACCCTTGGTCTCGTTGTTGCCGCCGTTGTAGCGGGTCGAGGATCCGGGGCCGCCGGTCCACAGCGTCTCCTCGTTGAAGGTGACGCGTTCACGGCTGACCTCGCCCCAGACGGTGCCGCCGATCTTGCCGTTGCCGAACGGCAAGGTGGTCTGCTGCCAACGGTTGTTGTCGGGGTTGCCGTAATTGCCGCCGGCGGTGGCGGTGGCGTCGGTCCGCGACGCGGGCTGCTTGTACCACAGCCAGTCGTCTTTGCTGGTGTCGCCGTCTCCGCCGTCCTCAACACTGGCGATGACATAGGCGTTGAACGAAGCGGCGATTTCGGGGTCCTTGTTGTACTTCACGGTAATAGGGTATACGCCGATGCTGGCACTATCGAAAGCGCTGGTGTCGATAGTGTAGTTATCCTCACCGTTGCCTTCGGTCAGCGTCTTGACCGTGCCGTCAGCCGTGCTGGTGGCCTTGACCACGAGTCCGGCCTTGTCGAACGCCTCGCCCTTCTGGTACTTGACCTTGGTCGGGCCTTCGATGCTCAGCGTGTATGCCTTCGGCTTCTTGGTGACGGACAAGGTCGGCTGCATGGCCTCGGTGGCGCCGGTCAGCGAGGTGACTTCCTTGCTGCCGAAACGCATGTCGGACTTGTTGAGCTCGCCCAGGGCCAGCGTGATCTTCTTCTCGGTGGCGCCGGTGCCGAACTTGGCGAACTCTGCCTTGATGACGTCGGACACGTCGAGCAGAACCTTCTTGGCGTTGCCCGATTCGACGGTCATGCCATCGGAATACTTCTTAGATCCATAAGCGAACGCATGGGACGTCGCGGTCTTCGTGGTATCGGTCACCTCGAAGTCCGGGCGGTTCGCCCACGTGGCATTGTCGGTGTCGCAGGGAGCGGTGCCGGTGCACCGCGACGTGTCAACAGCGACCACCTTGACCTTATCGGTGGCCGTGGCGGTCTTGTCTGCACCGGCGTAGCCCAGATACGTCAAGGTGAGGATGGAGTGCTCGGGCGCCGCGGTGTAATCGGACAGGTCGAACGTCATCAGACCCATCTTGGCGTCTGTGACATCGTGGACGTCGGTGGACTTGAACTTCTCACCGAAGTCGCCGTAATCGCCTTCCGGCTGCAGCGCGCCGACATAGGCCGCAGTGTTCTTCTTCTCGTTCTTCTCGCTGGCCCATGCCTGCAACGTGGTGTCGGCGGAGGGCTTGAGATCGTCCTTGGTGGACACGGAAACGGTCAGCTTCGGAGCCATGTCTGCGGTCGCGCCGTTCAGGGACGTCGTGCCTTCGGAACTGGCGAAACGAACCTCGGTCTTCTTGGTCTCGCCCACGGCCAGGGTGATGACCTTCTTGCCTTCGGCGAACTGCTGGCGCACGATTTCGGTCACATCTACGGTGACCTTCTTGGTATTGGCGGGAACCACGGTGATGGCGTCGCCCGTGTAAACCGTCGTACCGTACTCGAACGGCTTGGACTCGGCGACGAATGAGGAGTCGTCGATGCTGAACTTCGGCTTGGTCGCGCCGGTCGCGACATTCGCGCCGCAGTCTGTGGCGTTATTGGTGCACACGGTGGTGTCGACGGGGGTCACCTTGATGGTGTCGGTGTCAGTGGCCGTCGGGTTGCCGCGGTAGCCGAGGTACGTCATCTCGAACGTTGCGGAATCGGGGGCATGGTCGTAGGCGCTCAGGTCGAACGTCAGCAGGCCGGTCTTCAGATCGGTGGTGTCCGCGGCATCCGTGGACTCGAACTTCTCGCCGAACACGCCTTGCGAGGGCCCTTGCAGTGTGCCGATGTACGGCTTGGACGCCATTGAGGAATTCTTCTCGCTCGTCCATGTCTGCAACGTGGTATCGGCGGAGGGGGTGATGGTTGCTGTGGTGGAGGACGAGGCGTCGGACGCTGCCGCTCTCGTCGTGCCGACCGCGACGGCCGACGCAGGTAGTCCGGCCAGCAGCATGCCGACCGTCGCGCAGGACGCCACCAGTGGCATCAGACGCGATGACATCGCTCTATGTTTCATATTTGGTCCTTTCTCCTATAGGGCAGCCAGCAGCTTTGCCGGCTCATGTCAATATATACATTGTTTACTAAAAGAATCAAGTCCGTCGGCGACTTGTGTCTTCAATTGGAACCACAGCTCTCAGAGAGTCCCTGGATACCGTTGTTCCCAGAATTACGTAACATTCTTGGCATTATTATCACAGGGTGCAGGGCCGCCGGCAAGACCGCCCCCAGCCTCGCTACGCTCGGCAGCTCCTGACAGCGGGAGCACACCATCCGCGCCATCGGCCGGCCAAGTCGTCAGCGCAGCCGGTCGCGTACCACACCAGCGCAAAATCACATCAAAATCGCATTGTGTGGCCAGCCAGTCTGCCTCACAATGAAATGTGAACCCTCACATCACGTGGTGTGGCACAACATGCACCGCAAAACCGCCATTTTTCAACGGCCCGAAACGACTCCTCCGATGCCCGCGTACCACACCAGCCCAAAAACCACCGAAAAACGCATTGTGTGGCAGACCGAGAGGGCGATACGCGCCGGACGCCCCTCTGCTCTCGTCACAATCATGTTCTATGGCAGCACACCGGCCATCTGCCGCACCAGCGCATCCGCTCTCAACAATCCTTCTCCCGTTTGCGTCGCTATGTGCGCGCCGAAACGACGACCGTGCGCACATAGGGACGCGAACCACAGTCCCCGAACCCGTCGCGCACCATATCTCCGCCCATCACTCGCCTACATAGCAAACAGCCCGGCGAGCCCACGCACGGCGCACTGCCATGCGTAAGTTCACCGGGCTGTCAGCCTCATCAATCCAGCGAGCGCAACGGGCACTCCATCAATCGGTGAGTGTGAATTGGCTGTTGTAGAGGTCGGCGTAAAACCCTCCCGCCGCGAGCAGTTCCTCGTGGGTACCGCGCTCGATCACGTCGCCGTGGTTCATGACGAGAATCATGTCGGCGTCGCGGATGGTGGAGAGGCGGTGCGCGATGACGAAGCTCGTGCGCCCCACGGTCAACGCATCCATGGCCTTTTGGATGAGTTCTTCGGTGCGGGTGTCGACGGAGGAGGTGGCTTCGTCAAGGATGAGGATCGGAGCGTCCTGCACCATGGCGCGGGCGATGGTGAGCAACTGGCGCTGTCCTTGGGAGAGCGAGGTGTTGTCGTCGAGCACGGTGTCGTAGCCCTGCGGCAGAGAGCGCACGAAGTGGTCGAGTCCGACGGCCTTGCATGCGGAGACGATCTGCTCGTCGGTGACGCCGGGCTTGGAGTAGGCGATGTTTTCGCGCACGGTGCCACGGAACACCCATGTATCCTGCAGGACCATGGAGAACTGGTCGTGTACGTTCCAGCGCGGCACGGAAGTGGTGTCGATGCCGTCGATGGAGATGGAGCCGCCGGAGATCTCGTAGAAGCGCATCAGCAGGTTGACCATGGTGGTTTTGCCGGCGCCGGTCGGACCGACGATGGCGACTTTCTGGCCGGCGGAGACGATTGCCGAGAAGTCGTGGATGATCGGCTTGCCGGGCTCATAGCCGAATCGCACGTGACTGAATTCGACGTCGCCGCGCACGGTCCGGGGGTTGCCGGCCGCATCGTAGCCGAGCAGCTGCGAACGCTGCGAAGCCGTCATACCGGCGGTGGCATTCGCGCGAGTGCCGCGATGCGCCATCTTGCCGCTGTCCGTCCGTGCCGTGCTCGCAGCGGCATCAGCCACGCCGAGTTCGGCCTTGGTCGGTTCCGCATCCATCTCCGGCTCTTCGAGGAAGCCGAACACGCGCTCGGCGGCGGCCGCGCATCGCTGCAGGTTCTGGAACGCCTGCGCGAACTGGCTCAACGGCTGGGTGAACAGGCGGATGTACATCATGAACGCGACGATCACGCCGAATTCGATCTGCCCGTCCATGGCGAGCGCCGCACCGACCACGCACACGATCACGTAGCCGAAGTTGCCGACGAAGTTCATCAGCGGCATCATCAGACCTGACAGGAACTGCGATTTCCAGCCGGATTCGTACAGGTCGGCGTTGTACTTCTCGAAGCGGCGGATTGAGTCGGCCTCGCCGTTGTACGCCTTGACGATGAGGTGGCCGGCGTACATCTCCTCGATGTGGCCGTTGACGTCGCCGAGCGCCATCTGCTGGCGGGCGAAGTATTTCTGCGAGGATTTCATGATGACCATCATGATGATGAGTCCCAGTATGCTCGCGCCGATCGCGCACAGGGTCATGATGACGTTGTTGTAGAACATCATGACGAGCGCGCCAACGAACAGCGTCGCCGAGGTGATGAGCGAGCCGAGGGACTGGCCGAGCGTCTGGCCGATGGCGTCGACGTCGTTGGTGATGCGGGAGAGTACGTCGCCGTAGCTGACCTTGTCGAAGTATTTGAGCGGCAGCTTGTTGATTTTGACCGAGATCGATTCGCGCAGGCGCTGGGCGGTGCGCTGGGTGACGTTCGCCATCATCCAGCTTTGCACGTAGCTGAGCACCGCGTAGCCGACGTACAGTGCGACGAGCAGCCAGGCGATGCGGCCGACGGCGTTGAAATCGACCGAGTTCATCACCGGCTTGCCGTTCACGACGGCCGGCAGTCCCTTGACGATCTCGTTGGTCATGTCCTTGAGTTTGTCCGGTCCGATGATCTGGCATATCGTGCCGACCGCGCCCAGCACGAGCGCAATGATGATGACGGGCAGGTAGTTGCGGCAGTAGTGGACGAGCTTGCCCATCACGTTGCCGAAATTGGCAGGCTTTTCGACCGTGCGGCCGCCGCCCATTGGTCCTCTTGGTCCTGGCATTTGTTACTCCTTAAAAGTCCGTATTGATCTCACGCGGTCAGTTCCGACTGACTGAGCTGGGATTCGGCGATCTGACGGTAGACATCGCAGGTGTCGAGCAGTTCCTGATGGGTGCCTTGACCGACGACCTTGCCGTCATCGAGCACGATGATGCGGTCGGCGTTCATGATCGTGCCGATGCGCTGGGCGACGATGAGCTTGGTGGATCCCTTGGCTTCTTTGGCGAGTGCGTCGCGAACTTCGCGGTCGGTCTTGAAGTCGAGCGCGGAGAACGAGTCGTCGAAGATCAGGATTTCGGGGTGGCGGTAGACGGCGCGCGCGATTGACAGGCGCTGCTTCTGGCCGCCGGAGACGTTGGACCCGCCTTGTGCGATCGGGGCGGTGTATGTGCCGTCCATGCG
>OLQA01001757.1_pt1 | contig 18385 bp, 13 predicted proteins | sample 1673151 | NCBI WGS metagenome assembly OLQA01 (sample SAMEA3136760, study PRJEB25190) | human gut metagenome | biome: human gut; feature: human-associated habitat; material: faeces | place: Austria | collected 2013 | reverse complement strand
AAGGAGGGTACTTCTTTCCAAAAAACATTTGATATAAAATAAAAGCAGACAATTATAGATACTGACGATATCAAATTGCATCCCGTTCTGCTATCAGCATGATATCCCCCTGCATTTATTCTCAATGGCATACTGAATATCCAAAATATTAAGCTCTCCCCCGGTATGCCAAAGCATATCCCTATAATGAAGGTAATACATAAACCAATGATTAAATCTTTAATCCGCGCCAAACCAAATTCGATTATTTCTTTATCATCCGCATTTATTATACCTTCCCGGATAAAATTCTCTATAAGCTTCATATATCTGCACTTAAAACTTACGCATCTTTTTTACACCTTCCGGGATATTGTGCTGATATCCCCACAGTGGACAAGCTGTATTTGCTTCCGCAACAGCCATTTTTTTTGCCAGACATGCTATACCCTTTTTTACTTTTACCGATATGCTCTTTTCCTTCATTTTATGTACCTCTTCGTTTTTTTGATTATATCTCATTTTTACCCTGTTTTTATTGCCATGTCAAAAATTGACCATATTATTGTAAAAACAGATACACTAAAAAAGTTGAGGGTACTTACTCTTCTCCCTCAACTTTTGCTATCCTGTTTATTCAGCATACATCATAATTTTTACACGAAACATATCTTCATTGTAACAGAACTGTAATACACCATTACTCTCTTCCACCATCTTTTTAACATTATTCAATCCTATTCCATGTTTATGGTCATCTTCCTTACTTGTAAGGAACCTATGCTTCTTTACTGTTACTTTATTTGAATAACTGTTTGAGATATCCAAATAAAGAACTCCCTGTTTGTAATGAATATCAATATCCAGTATTTTATTTTCCGTATTCACTGCCGCTTCTATCGCATTCTCAAGAAGATTGCCGATGATCACATTTATATTAAAATGGGAAGCAATGTCTGAAGGAATATTTACCTTTACATTCACTTCCTTTAAAACCTGTTTAGCCTTACTAATCATGTAATTCAGCACACTGTCTATATCCAGATTTCCTGTATGCACCAATTCCTCCGGATTACTCATAAAATCAGCCATATTCTGCAGATATTCCTCTATATCTGATTGGCCGTTTTGTTTCGCCATAAGTTCCAACTGGATGATATGATGTTTCATATCGTGCTGCAAACCTCTTATTTTGCTTTCTGTTTTCATGATAGTATCCAATTGATTAGCATACATGGAAATCTTTTGTTCCAGCATCAGTTTGTCTATCTTGTATGTGTATGCCTTCAGTATTCCATTATACAAATAGAAAACCACCATATTGATAAGCAAAAGACCCAGCGTTTCCATTTCAAAAATAATATTGTAAGGACTGGTTTTATCAAATACCAAAACTGCGAATAGTAAAATGCTTATAAGCGGTATGAGCATTAATGCCAAACTGTGTTCCGGTATTATAAGATCCGTCACTTTTTTAGAAGTAACAATTTTTTCAGCCGCCAATACACACATAAATAATAATAAATCCGTGATTAATCCTAACAATTGATTAAATACTACTCCCTCTTTAAAATTGTTAACAAACATAACAACCGCTAGGGTATCACATCCCATATTGATAAAATAAACCAGTAAAGTAACCACGCTGTTTATTTTAAATGTATGTGTGTACAACCGTGTAATAATAAATATACCTGCAAGGTTACATACAAAATTAAGTAATGGCAGATGAAAAACCAAGTAAAGGACGGTATTCACTACATAAAAGAGGCCATAAACAATGAGTTCCTTTTTACCTGATGCTTCTTTGCCAAAAAAAACTTGCATAAACCGCCGTATAAGTATCATTCTAAAAAAATTACTCAACCAACAAAATAATATATTATACATCCTTCACCCTTTTACCCTTGATTCAGTATATGTTCCCTTACATCTTTTCTGTTTGGCTTACTTATGCTTAAAATTCTGTCATTGCTCATTTCTGCTGTTTCATATGTATATTTCCTTACATGATTACGGTTTATAATATAAGATTTATGTATCAGTATAAAATACTCCGGTAACCTTCCCCGAATAGTATCGATTTTATCATAAAACTCTATTTCCCTATTTTTAAGCACAATATGTATTTTTCTTCCGGTACTGTAAAAATACAAAATATCGCCATAAGGAATCTTATAGTACTCACCGCCTTTCTGAAATTCAAAAAACATATTGCTTTTATCTATTATTTTGATTGCTAATTCCATTGTTTCATCTATTTGTTTCTGCAAAATTGGTTTGACGAGGAAATCCATCGGCTGCATCTTAAATAATTGCTGTGCATATTGCCCTTTACATGAAATATATACAATCTGTATATCCCTGTTTTCCAGTTCCTCACGAATATATCTGCCGACAACAATTCCATCCAGATCCAACAGCTCTATATCAAGAAAAATGAGATCCAGCCCGCCGGAGTTTTTCAGGTAACGGCATAGCTGTTCTCCCGAATTCCATATATGGACAGCAAGTTTAATCATATGTTTTTTTTCATACTGCAATAACATTTCTTCTATTTCAGAGCATGTGAATTCACCATCATCACAAATCCCAATATCGTACACACCAACAGCTCCCCTCATTTATATCATCCCGTAACGGTTTTACCCTTTTGCTGGTAAAATGCTCCGCATGTTTGAATAATTATATCACAGGAAAACAGAAGGATACTGATATTGGCCTAAACGGCCTGATAATGTACTTAAATGCAAAAACTAGAATAACCCGCATCGGAATAATCAGAGTCGTTTTTTCCTTACGGCATCAAAAAAGCAGGCGCTTCCGCCTGCTTTTTGTCTGTTATTTTACCATTCCGCTATGGATCCATCCTCATGTCTCCATACCGGATTCTTCCATCTGTGAGGCATCCGGTTCTCTTCCAGAACCAATTCCCTGTTAACTTCTATTCCAAGGCCATCCTTCTCGGGAAGGCTGGCGAATCCATCGGTAAATGTATAGACTTCCTTATTTTTAATATAGTCCAGGACACCATGATGCTCATTATAATGAATTCCCATACTCTGTTCCTGGATAAACGCATTATAGCAGGTGGCATCCACCTGAATGCAGGCTGCCAGGGCTACCGGCCCCAGCGGGCAGTGCGGTGCAAGCGCCACATCATAGGCTTCTGCCATGGCGGCAATTTTCTTCACTTCCGTAATCCCTCCGGCATGAGACAAATCAGGCTGGATGATATCCACGCCTCCGGTCTGAAGCAGCCGTTTAAAGTCATATTTTGAAAACAGCCTTTCTCCCGTAGCAATAGGAATATCACAGGCTCTTCGTATTTCTATAAATTCTTCCATATGCTCACACAGAACCGGTTCTTCTATAAACATGGGCTGGAATTCTTCCAGTTTTTTTGCCAGTATTTTAGCCATGGGCTTATGGACACGACCGTGAAAATCAATGGCTATCCCAAAATATTTCCCCACGGCTTCCCTTATCGATGCCACCCGTTCCAATACCCGATCAATCTTCTCATAGGAATCTATAATCTGCATCTCTTCTGTGGCATTCATTTTTATAGCGGTGAATCCGGCTTTCTTCTTTTCCAAAGCATCTCTTGCCACATCACTGGGCCGATCTCCTCCTATCCAGGAATAGACTCTGATTTTATCCCGGCAGCTTCCTCCCATCAGCTCGTAAACAGGCGTATGATAATATTTTCCCTTGATATCCCAAAGCGCCTGATCAATGCCGGAAATAGCACTCATCAGAATAGGGCCTCCCCGATAAAAACCTGCTCTGTACAGGGTATTCCAGATATCCTCTATACGCCTGGGATCCTTTCCTAACAGATACTCTTTCATTTCTTCCACGCAGGCAAGCACGGTATTGGCTTTTCCTTCGATAATCGCTTCTCCCCAGCCGGTGAGGCCATCGTCCGTGACAATCTCCACAAATCCCCATCTGGGCCGTCCCCAGTAAACATTGACTTCTGCTATTTTCATACGCTTTTTCTCCTTATTCCCTGAACCAGGCCCCTGACATATGCTGAGGCTTCCTCCCACTGCTTCTTTTCCACATATTCGCGGGGCACCATATTCTGCCCCATTCCCACTCCAATGAACCCTCTTTCGAAAAAACTGCCTATATTTCCGGCATTTACACCCCCCACCGCCACATATTCCGTTCCATCAAAAGGCCCTTTCAGGCTTTTTATGTAATTTTCCGGCAAATCCCCTGCCGGAAACAGCTTCATGGTGTTTAGCCCATAAGATAAACACACATCCACATCCGTAGGAGTCATCACTCCGGGTAAAATCCGAATAGCATGTTTCAGGCAGAATTCAATGGTATCCCTGTTGACCGAAGGTGTCAGCACAAACTCCGCCCCGGAATCCAGGGCTATCCTGCACCGTTCCGGAGTAGTAACTGTTCCCGCCCCCACCGCCGCTTCCTCTCCGAATATTTTTTTCAGCAGAATGATCTGTGAAAGCGCATCATCAGAATTAAGCGCCACCTCAAACATTTTTACCCCGCCCTTAAAAACAGCCCTTGCGTAGTCTTCTGTTTCTTCCAGCGGGACATTCCTCAAAATAGCACAAATCGGATGCTTTAAACACAATTCCCTCATTAATTATACCCCCTTTTCCACATTAGAGAAGTTATATTTCCCTTTAATATGTATGAACCCATCCGTACATTCCGTATAATGGAACTATATTTTATAATATGGAACTATATATTTTTTATACCCCAATATTACATCTCTGTCAATGTACTTTTTCTAAATATTGGGGTATTCCTTACAGCCGGCTAACCCTTCGTTTTTGGGCCCTGAAAGGCGGAATTACTCCGGAAGAAGTTCGTGAGATACTGGAGGATTAAACTTTCAAAGCTGTCCTTTGCCCTGCCTCCTTGCCTTGAGCCATGAAAAGTGCTAAAGTTAGGTAATCGTGAAGGAACTGAACAGTTACAAAGCCGGTTCCCGTGAAATACCATTTTGAAATAATCGAGGTATACTATGGCAGACAATTCTTCCGTCCAATCCGTGGAGCGAACTTTTGATATTATTGAAAATCTTTCTTCGGCTCCTCAGGGCTTAACGCTTCTGGAGCTTTCTTCTGATGTGGGGCTTCCAAAAAGCACGGTACACCGCCTGCTTTCCACTCTGACCGGGCGGGGATACATCACTCAGGATCCGGAGTCAAAAAAATATCTTCTCACCCTGAAGCTTTTTGAAGTCAGCAGCCGCAGCCTTGCCGGTTTTGATATCCTTTCTGCCGCCAGGCCTTACCTGCAGCATCTGTCCATGATTACAAATGAAGCCGTCCATCTGGTAGTGAGGGAGGGGCACGAGGTCGTGTATATTTACAAGGAAGATTCGTCCAAAAATACGGTACGGATGGCTTCTCATATCGGCCTCCATAATCCCATGTACTGTACCGGCGTGGGCAAAGCCATCATGGCCTATCTCCCCCGAAGCGAACAGGAGCAGATCTGGAAAGCTACGGAAATCATTCCTTATACCGTTAAAACAATAACTGATTATGAGCTTATGCTGAAGGAGCTCGATCACATCAAAGAATGCGGCTACGCCATCGACGATGAAGAACATGAAAACGATGTCTGCTGCGCGGCCTGTCCTATTTTTGACTATACCAATATGCCCTACGCCGCAATCAGCATTTCCGCGCCGCGCTCACGTATGGATAATGACAGAATGGAACACAGGATCATTCCTGAGCTGCTTACAGCTACACGCAGAATTTCCGGGATAATGGGATGTCCTGAGCATTCCTGATAAAACCGGGCATTTACCGATTATCCTGAAAGATATGAAAAAACCAGGCCTGCCACAGCCGGTATCTTACCGGCAGGTGACAAAGCCTGGTTTACTTTATTCCTTATAATTACTTATGCATTCAGCTGATCCAGAAGCCCCTGAAGCTGCTCCAGGCTCACCTTACCGCTGCTGAAACTTAACACGCCGCGGAGAGGCATATATTTCATCATGGCTTCCATCATTTCAGAGGAAATAGCCGAAGCTGCCACATCGCTGTCCTCTTCCTGTCCGCCTACCATATCCAGCTTCATCATAGGCTCCAGAATCTCCCTGGCTTTTTTATCCTGCATCAAATCTCCGAAGGTACTGTCCAGAGTAAAATGTACGGGAAGCTTAACCGTGGATTCCACGGTAACCGTCTCCTCCAGCTGGATATCTCTTGATGATTTGCCCACAAGGATGCGGAATTCCCCGCTTTCCACATGCCAGTCATGAATCTGTGTATTCCAGTAAGCAAAGGCTCTCTTACCCAGAGTGAAGGTTACGGTCTTTGTTTCACCGGGCTGCAGGTCCACCTTGTCAAAGCCCTTCAGCTCTTTCACAGGGCGGATTACGGTGCTTTCCACATCGGAAACATAAAGCTGTACCACTTCCTTGCCCGCCATGCTTCCCGTATTGGTTACATCCACGCTTACCGTGAGGGTATCCGTATCCTTTATCTGTGCCGCGCTCAGCTTAAGATTGGAATAAGCAAATGTTGTATAAGACAAACCATATCCGAAGGGGAAACGTACATCCATCTTCTTGGTATCATAGTAACGGTAGCCTACAAAAACACCTTCCCGATATTCCACCTTATCGCCTTCTCCCAGGTAGTACAGATAGGACGGGTTATCCTCCAGCTTGTAAGGGAATGTTTCAGGCAGTTTTGCACTGGGATTCACTTTTCCGAAGAGGATATCCACAACAGCGGCCCCTACCGCCTGTCCGCTCAGGTATGCTTCCACGATACCCTTAACCTGATCGGCCCACGGCATTTCCACCGGGGAACCGTTATGCAATACCACAATGGTATTCGGCTGAACGGCGGCCACGCGGTTAATCAGCTCATTCTGGCAGTTCGGCATTCCCATATGGCTTCTGTCAAAGCCTTCCGATTCAAATGCATCCGGAAGTCCTGCAAAAATAACAGCCGCTTTCGCTTTGCCTGCTTTTTCCACCGCTTCCGCGATAAGCGCTTCATCCGTCACATCTTCCTGATCTCCGTAGCCTTCTGCAAAGGTTATATTTCCCCAGTCCTTTACCACATCCCAGGCCCCTGTGACCTTATGGCTGTTGATATGGGAGCTGCCGCCGCCCTGAAAACGGGGCTGTCTTGCATATTTGCCGATAAAAGCGATTTCTTCCTTTTCTGGAAGAGGCAGAAGCCCATCTTCATTTTTCAGAAGGACAATGGTTTCTTCCGCTACCTTTTTCGCATATTCATGATCCTTATCTCTGTCAAATACCGCTGATTCATTCCTGTTTTCTTCAAAGCGGTATACGATATTCAGGATTCTTTCCACCGCTCTGTCCAGAACGGATTCCTCCAGGCGGCCTTCCTTTACGGCATCCACGATCTGCTCGTCATTGATGCCGCCGGATGCGGGCATCTCCAGATCCAGTCCTGCTTCCAAATCGGGGACTCTGTTGTTCACCGCGCCCCAGTCGCTTACCACGAAGCCGTCAAAGCCCCATTCCCCGCGGAGGATATCTGTCAGGGCTTCCTTATGTTCAGCAGCATAGGTGCCGTTGATCTTATTATAAGAACACATAACTGTCCAGGGCTTCTGGCTGCTCACCGCGCCCTCAAAAGCCGCCAGGTAAATTTCACGCAGCGTTCTTTCATCCACTTCGGAGGAGGAAGACATCCTGCGCGTCTCCTGGTTATTTGCCAGAAAATGCTTGATGCTTGTTCCCACGTTTTTGCTCTGTACGCCCTTGATCAGCGCGCCTGCCATCTCAGAAGCAACCATGGGGTCTTCCGAATAATACTCGAAATTCCGTCCGCAGAGAGGGGAACGTTTGATATTTACGGCAGGCCCAAGAATAACGCCAACACCCTCCGCCTGGCATTCCTCACCCAGCACCTCGCCCATGCCGGTTATCAGTTCCCGGTTGAAGCTGGCCGCCGTACCGCAGCCCGCCGGAAAGCAAACCGCCTTAATGCTGTCGTTAACCCCCAGATGATCCGCTTCCTGATCCTGTTTCCTGAGTCCGTGAGGGCCGTCGGAAACCATCATAGCCGGAATTCCCAGCCGTTCCACACTCTCCGTATGCCAGAAGTCCGCTCCTGAACACAGAGAGGCCTTTTCCTCCAATGTCATCTTCCCAATCAGTTCCTGCAGTTTTTCCCTTGTCATACCATTCTCCTTCCCATAAACAAAACAACGTTCTTAACCTTTGATATCCCGAAGGACATCCATATTTTCATAATATCATGTTCCTTAGGAAACCGCTATTGCAAAACTGACTTAATATAGGTCAATATTGACTTATTTACAAAAATATAACATAATTAAATCATATTTTAGGGTTATTCTTTACCTATAGGGGGTTTTTATGAAATATCTGAATGAGATCAGAAGAGAACTGGACACCCTGGCTTCTCAGGGTGAAAAAGGGATCGGCTACCAGCCGTCCTCCGACTCTTATGCCGATTCCTATAATGGAAGCTATTTTGACGGGATTCATCTGAAAAAGAATTCCCTGCCCGCCAGCTACATTCATGAAAATATACAGGTGGAGCCGGAAATCCAGGTCCGCTGCTTTTCCTATGAGGATGCGGGCGTCCTGGTCCCCCGCCACTGGCACAATAGTCTGGAAATCCTCTATATAGCGGGAGGGGATATGGATATCATGATAAATGACTCCGCCTTCCGCCTGGAAACAGGCGATTTTGCCATTATCAATTCCAGGGATATCCACGCCACCAGCTGTTCCGAGCATTCCCGGATCCAGGTTCTGCAGATTCCTTATCCTTTTTTAAAGAAACACATTCCTGATTTCGACAGGATCCGTTTTCTCAATGGTTCCTGCGGGAATCCCGCGCCTGATGAAGCCTTCCGCTTCTGTCTGAAAGAAATCAGGTATATCTATGAGGGCAAACCCCAGGGGTATCAGCTGCATTTTACCAGTCTGCTTTACGAATTGCTGTTTTTGTGTATCACCAGCTTTAAGGCTCCCGATGGCATGGAGTCCAGTTCCATGACGGACGAAGAACGCACCCGTCTGATTACGGTCATGGATTATGTAAATGCCCATTATAACGAAAGCATAAGCCTTAGTGATGCTGCCTCTCTTGTCGCGCTGAATCCGGAATATTTCTGCCGTTTTTTCAAAAAAAATATGGGAATCACCTTTCTGGAATTCGTTAACCAGGTACGGTTTTCCCACATTTGCGAAGATATCCTCCGCACCGATACAAGCATAACTGAACTGCTTACCCGGCACGGATTTACCAATTATAAGCTGTTCCGGAAAATGTTCCATGAAAAATATGGCTGTACACCTTCCGAAAAAAGAAAAGAATCCTCCGGAAAATAAACTCTCATTCTTCCGGAGGCCTCCTCATATTTTCTGCTTAATCATCTCTGCCGTTTCCAACACGGCCGAAGAAGGTGAGCAGATAGATGCCGCAGATACCCACAATCACATATACGATTCTGGAAATCCAGCTCATCTGGCCGAATATCAGCGCTACCAGGTCCAATCGGAACAGACCGATAAGCCCCCAGTTAATGGCGCCGATAACTGTAATCACAAGTGCTGTATAATCAAGACCTTTATTTCCCATGACAGCTACCTCCTTTTCTTACGTAACTATCATGCCCTTCTTTTTCATTTTTATTCAGGCGATAAAAAAACCGTCCCGTCCTTCTCTCTTGGCCCGATATAAAGCATTGTCCGCCAGTTTATATACCTCATCATAACGGTCACCGCGCTTTGTCACCACAGCGCCTACGCTGATTGTCACCTTTCCTGCATTTGCAACATTGATTTTACGGATATTCTGAAGCAGTCTCTCACAGGTATCGGCAAGAGCTTTGTTTTCCTTCATTCTGTCCATATAAACCACAAATTCATCTCCTCCGGGCCTTCCCACAATATCTTCTTCGCGGAAGCATTCCCGGAGCACTGCCGCAACCTCACAGAGAACCTGGTCTCCTGCCATATGTCCGTACGTATCATTAATATTTTTAAATTTATCAATATCGATGAGCAGAAGCGCTCCCCTGTTTCCTTCTTCCAGGCACTGCAGCCGTTCTTCGATGAGCCGCAGGCTGGTCTTTGCATTGTACGCATGGGTCAGGCCATCTCTTTCCGCCTGATTTTTCAGCTTATCCCTTTCACGCCTCTCTTCTTCAATATCATTCATTTTCCCAATGATACAGACCGGATTTCCTTTATAATCATAGATGGTTTTCATGGCAAGCCGGATCCATATGAGCGTGAGCTTATCCTCCGTCTGGTTCTGCTTATATTCCGGAAGCTGAAGCTCCCGGATCCCATCCTTTCCGGGAACCATAATCTCCAAAAGCTGCTTCCGATAGTCTGTTTTTTCATCAGTTCCGGATTTCAGGTTATAGATCGCAGTTCGTTCCTCCCCATTCCCGTCCGGCTTCATGGAAATAGTGAAAATATCTTTTTTGATATCATATTCAAAAAAATAATCATTAACAAGCCCGTAAATTTCCCTGTGCTTCGCCAGCTCCAGAGTTATTTTCCGGTTCAGCTTTTCCTTCGTGAAAATGCCCCATGCCAGGGCGGCAATGATCAGGAAAATAACCACCCCTGCCGCTGCTGCCGCCTGGAAGGGATTTTCCTTAATATAATCCGCCAGGGTCGGGCTTTCCTTAAAAATAGTATTGGCATAGATAATCGACTGCATTTCATCCTGGGGCAATGCCTGTATCACCTTGTTCAGTATACTGAGAAGCTCCGTGCTGGCAGGCTTAACCACCCCGATACAGGTACTGCTGTCAATGGATATCTGAGGAATCAGCTTCAGGCTCTTGAATTCCGTCTTGTTAAAGTAATATTGGGCCACATAAGCGTCCATATAGCTGTAATACGGCTTACCGCTGTTTATCGCCCTGACAATATCCTCCCTGGACTGGAAATAAACACCTGTGTCTGTTTTCTCCCAATAGCAGCCGCAGCCATCCACCATGGCCATACTCATTTCCTCCAGCCGCCGGTTCTGCATTCTGTCACTTATCAAAAGCATATACTGCGTGGTGATATAGGGCCTGCTCATGGCCACATTCCTGTCTTTTGCCAGCTCATAATCATAATTCATGCCGGCTACCAGATCAATGCTCCCCTCCGCGGCCATACGGTTCAGGGTTTTCTCGTCCGGCGCTACCACCAGCTGAAAGGAAAGTCCTGTCTGTTCCTGTATTTTTTCCAGCAGATCCACACCGATCCCCTTAAGCTGTCCGGTTACCTCGTCCGTATACTGATAGGGCGGCAAATCCGAAAGGACTCCCACCTTCAGCGTCCCCGCTGTCTCCACATATTTCTTTTCTTCTGAGGTAAGCCACAGCTCCGTATTGGGGGGATTGAAATATTGTTCATAAAGGGAAGCTGAAAAATAGGGATCCGCCTGTTCAATGCTCTGCAGAGCCTTATCCAGCTGATTCAGCAGATCTGTTTTTCCCTTTGTGGATACAAAGTAAAACGGCCTGGGCGAAAAACGGGCAACCGTCCGTAAGCCTTCCATAAATTCCATACTGGTGCTGAGCATGACATCCGCACGGTTTTCCTTCAGCGCCTGAAGCATTTCCTCCTCCGTATCGCAGGGAACAATTTCCGGAATCAGCATGTTCATCCTGCAGTACTCTTCCAATTCCTCCCTGCGCTGGGCGGCTCCGTCTATCATAGCCACACGGAGAGGCCTCTCTTCTCTGGAAGCTTCATTAAACGCCGTATCTTCATAGAGTACCTTTAATACTGTGTATACAATACCGCAGCTGTTGGAGGCGTAATCATACATCTCCTCCATCCTGCTGTTATACAGCATACCTCCCATGATATCGATCTCTCCGTTTTCCAGCATCTCCATCAGGGTCATAAGACTTTCGTTTATTTCCCCTTCAGCCCGGACAAACTCATAATCCCATCCGGTATATTGGGCGATTTCCTGTAAATAGTCATAAATATAGCCTGTATAATTCCCGTTTTCATCTATTTCCGTCAATCCCTGCTGAATGGGATATCCCACACGAACTACCGGCCTGTCCTCTTTTGCCTCAAGAGAACGCGCCGGTAATAAAGCTGCCAGAATTAATATTATAATAGCCGCCAGGCATCCCTTTTCCCATAAAGGAAACCTTTTATACTGCATATTTTCTCCTATTCCCACATAGTTACTCATTTATTATTCCTGTAAATTCTATTTATTTTAACACGTCTGGCAGAATAAAACCATACAGTATAAAAAAATAAAATTTTTTCGGTTACAGTTTAAAAGGCCGGATGCCCGTCACTGCAAATAGGTCTGAAGATACTCTTCGCGTACATCCTCCGGCATAAGACTGCCTCCCGTAGCCCATACGATATGCGTGGCACGGGCACTTTTTTCCAGCAGTCCCTGCTCTCTGCAATAAGCAGTCCCCTTTTTCCCCGCCAATGCTCTCAGGCCGCTGAAGGCGGCACAGGCGGAAGGTTCCATCACAATTCCCTCCGTTTCCTTCAGACGGCGCATCCAGTCCAACAAAAAGGAATCCTTTACCGTATAAATACCGTCCAGGAGCGGCTTCATATTCCCGGCCGCCAGCCCCGAGGGCCTGCCTACCGCAAGACCGTCGGCAATAGTCCTTCCTGTAAGGCCAAAATCCTGTACGCTGATTCTCTCACCCTCTCCGGCCGCCATGCCGAGAAGCATGCATGGGCACTGTACCGGTTCCGCAAAAAAGCAGTGAACGGCATCCCTGAATACATATTTCAGGCCCAGCGTAATTCCTCCGGGCGCGCCTCCCACTCCGCAGGGAAGATACACGAACAACGGATGATCGCAATCAACAGGGATACCTTTTTCTTCCAGCTGCTTCCGAAGATGCAGCGCTGCCGCCGCATATCCCAGGAAAAGCCGGGAGGAATGCTCGTCATCCACAAAATAGCTGGTTTCCTCTTTATCGGAAAGCGCCCTTCCTTCAGCGACTGCCTCTCCATAGTCTCCTTCATACTCTTTGACAATGACTCCTTTGCTTCTGAGCAGATCCTTTTTCCATTGCCTGGCATCGGCTGACATATGCACCACGGCGCGGTAACCGATTGCCGCACTCATGATTCCGATGCTTAATCCCAGATTTCCGGTGGATCCCACTTGTATAGTATAGCCGGAAAAGAACTCCCTGTATTCCTTCAAACGGGAATAATCATCGGTTTCCTTCAGGATCCCCGCCCGAAAAGCCAGGTCTTCCGTTACCTTGAGAACCTCATAAATGCCTCCCCTGGCCTTTACGGATCCCGCCACAGCCAATTCACTGTCCAGCTTAATCAGCACACGGCCCTTTTGTATCCCGTCCTGTCCTGTCATTCCCCAATCCTTCCACAGGGAGTCCGCCATAGCGGGAATGTCCTGCAGAGGGGACTCTATGATTCCTGCGCTTTCTTCCAGTTCAGGAAAGCAGGCGGCCAGGAAGGGCGCAAACCGGCGGATGCGCCGCTGCGCATCCAGGATGTCCTCCATGGTAAAGGAAAGCTCCTTCTCCGCCTGGTCAAAGGGCAGCCGATCCGGATTAAGCCAAAAGGTTTCTTTTGCTGCCGCTGCTTCCTCCACCTCCGGAATTGCCAGATATCTGTCCCACCTGTTTGCAAGCCGGTAAACCGATTCCGGGAACCGGTCAGACGCTTCCGCTTCCGTCAGCGGTTCGGTGTGGATCGGAGTGTCCCAAACCATTTTTTCACTGCTTTCACAAAGAGGCTTCCATACCGGAATTCCTTCCCAGTTAGGATCTCCCGTTTCAAAAAAACGGACATAGGTTTCATAAATAACCCCCGCCATTTTTCTTCGCTCTTCAAGGGGGATTCCCGGAAAAAACCGATCCTCCTTCCACGCCCCGTCAAAGGCAGCCGCCTGATCCAGCACATGGGCGGCCGTTCCGAAATCCATGCTGTAATACCATACCCTGCTTCCGTTCCCACTCAGTATCCGGGCCAGACGGCTGCTGTATGTACGGTACATATAATCAGAAAGAAGCTGCTCCCATTTTTCCCCTTTTTGCGTCTCCGTCAGATTTTCTCCCCTGCTTTCCCATTCCTTCTCATAATCCGCAAATTCTTCCCGGACAATTCCCGCGTTTCTTCCAAATAAGGCTCCGGAAACCGCCGGTGCATGGGAAACGAAATCAGGATCCTCCAGCCGACGGAAAATCATTTCATGCCTGCAGCAGCCTACGATGGCGTTACCCGACCAACAGGAAGGGCCCTTCAGGATTTCTTCCCAGTCATAAGGGATGACAATCCCGTCTGCCACCGGGCCGAACATGCAGGTATTTCCCGGGTTATCCACAAGCCTCTCCTGAATTTTGAGCAGGTTATCCACATCCAGGTCAAGGATATCCTCCGGTTTTTCCATACCGGCCAGCTCAAAGAAAATATCCGCCACTGCCGCCGCTGTATTCTCATCCCGGATACATTGATAAGCTCCGCTTGCCACCATAACCTGACTGCAGAGGGTTTTCATCTCCGGCCTCAGCAAAAGCGCGCCAAGGGATTTCGCTCCGGCGGATTCCCCGAAAACGGTGATCCGGGAGGCATCCCCTCCGAAGGCTTCTATATTTTCCCGGATCCATCCCAGCGCGGCCAGCTGATCCAGCGTGCCGTTATTACCTGTATGCCGGTACCTTTCCCCCAGGGCTTTTCCCAGATACAGGTATCCAAGCACACCCAGCCGGTAATTTACTGACACATAAATAAACCGGTGATCCCTTATCATCCCGGGGCCGCTGCGATCCCGGCTGCTTCCATTCTGGAAAGCGCCTCCGTGGATATACACCGCCACCGGCAATTTCTTTTTTTTCTCTTTTTCCGGAGCTTCTCCGGGGACATAAATATCCAGGCTCAGACAATTTTCCCCATATTCCTCCGAATACGTCAGCCGGTCATTTTCCGCAGACGGCGGACAGGATTGAATCGCTTTTCTTCCAAACCGGGAAGCCTTGTACACTCCCTCCCATTGATATTTTTCCGGAGGCATAAAACGCTTTGCCGCCGCATAGGGAATCCCCTGAAAATGATATATTCCATCCTTCCAGTAACCTTCTGCATAACCGCTTGTTGTCTTAACCTGCATTTTTCCTTTTTCCTTCCTGCTTATTCCATCCTGCGGCACAGCTCCTGCGCCGCCTCGCCTATTCCTTCCCCAAAGGTGGGGTGGGGCAGGACTGTCGCCGCCAGCTCCTGCCCAGTCCTGTGGGTGGCTATGGCGAGCGCAGGCACGCCAATCATATCCGTCGCCCTGGCGCACATGAGCTGCGCGCCCAGAAGCCTTCCGGTTCCTTCCTCCGCCACCAGCTTGATAAAGCCTCTTTCCTGCCCCGATAACAGGGATTTTCCATTGAGAGACATAATATATTTACTCGCTTTCACCGGAATGCCTGCTGCCTTCGCCTCATCTGCCGTGATTCCTGCACAGGCGATTTCCGGATCCGTATAAACACAGGAAGGGATGACCTGCAGATTCCGGGAAGGACAGCGCCCTTCCATATGGTCCAGCGCCAGCAGTCCCTGCGCCGTAGCCGCATGGGCGAGCTGTATACCGCCTGTCACATCTCCCACCGCGTAAATTCCGGGAATCCGGGTCTGATAATTTTCATCTGCCGGGATTTTTCCTTTTTCCACACCGGCCCTGATTGCCATTTCCGGCGAAAACACGCCTTCCCCACAGGCTCTTCTCCCCACAGCTACCAGCAGCCCGTCCGCAGAGATCCACGATTCCTGTTCCGTTTTTTCCGGATCCGATCCTTCTTTATAATAGCACAGCCAGCCGCCCTGTTCCATTTTTTCCACTCGGGTTACCGCCGCTTTTGTATGGACATCCACCCCTCTTTTTTTCAGAATCATTTTCAGGTTCTGGGAAATCTCCTTATCCATGCCGGGAAGGATTCTGTCCATAGCCTCCAGGACAGTGACCTTTTTGCCCAAATCACTGTAAAATTGGGCGAACTCCATTCCAATCACTCCGCCGCCAATAATAATCAGATGATCATAGAGGCGTTCCCCGGAAAGAATACTGGTGCTGTTTTCTACTCCCGGAGAGGAAATACCGGGAATCGGAAGCATGGCAGGCTCGGAGCCTGCCGCAATCAGAATATGACGGGCTGTAAGACGGCTGGTCTGTCCGTCCGCTTCCGATGTGACCATTACGCAGTTTTCTTCTGTTATCACGGCTTTTCCCTGATACAGAGCGATTTTATTTTTCTTAAACTGCAGGGCGATTCCCTCCTGCAGCGTTTGAATCACTTCCTTCTGACGCTTATGAAGGGCGGCTCCGTCTAACTGCACATCTGTCACCCGGATTCCTTCTCCTGATGCTTCCCTCATTTTCCGGTACAAACCGGAGGAATGAAGAAGCGTTTTTACCGGAATACAGCCATTGTTTAAACAGGTACCGCCAAGCCTGCCTTTTTCCACCACAGCTACCTTTTTACCGTCCTGCGCAGCCCGGATGGCCGCCGGATAGCCTCCCGGCCCAGCCCCTATTACGATGAGATCATATTGCATTTCCATACTAACCCTCCCGCCCGTTTCAATGGGCCTCTGCCGAATTCTTAAAAAAAACTTTCCATCAGGCCGCATATATCATTTTTCATCCGGGCCTGCATCGCATTGTCTGTCGGGATTCCGTCTATGGCATCCAGAACAGCTTTTTTCTGAAACACCAGGCCTGAAAGACATTTTTCCGCACGCTCCGCCAGTTCCACATCAAGGGCATCGGTAAAAAGACGCGTCTCCTGTATCCTTCCCCCGTCCACTCTGAGCTGAATCCGCATCTCTCCCCAGGAAAAACGTTCTTCCGTTTCTTTACTGAAGGGAATCTGCCTGCCATATTTCCAGTCCCAGGAAGAAAACCGCTCCGCCAGCCTGCTGATTTCCTCTCCTGCCAGCCGTTCTCCCGGAAAATCCTCCACGGGGAGTCCAAAACAAACGCCAAACGCTTCCTTCAGCTTTTCCGCCATACGTTCCCGGTTCAGCTCCGGCGCCCAATCACACAGATTTCCCACTCTGCTTCGGATCGAGTCAACGCCCTTGGATTCCAGCTTCTTATCTGACACATGCAGATACTTTTCCATGAGCTCCCTGTCCGCATGCAGCAGTATGGTTCCGTGATGATAGCAGTAATCTCCCGTACAGAAATAGGCATTCCCCGAAAATTTGCAGCCATCCACCGTAATGTCATTTCTGCCGCTTTTTTCCGCATGGATACCTAAGCTGTTGACAGCCCGGAGGATAACTTCCGTCTGCTTTTCCACGTTAAAGTTTACTTTTCTGACCAGAAAAGTAAAATTCAAATTTCCCAAATCATGAAACACGGCCCCGCCTCCGGAAAGACGGCGGGCCAGATACCCGCCGTCCCCTTCCAGCTCCTCCGTTTGGCATTCCTTCCAGGCATTCTGGTTCCGTCCGATTACTACGGTACGCTCATTCTGCCACAAATACAGAATACACTCCTCCCTGCCCGTATGATACATCAGGTATTCTTCCAGGCCCATATTCAGATAGGGATTGAGGCTTCCGGATTCTATCGTATATAGCTTCTCTATCATTTTTCTTCCGCCCTTTATCTGGTAAATTCATAATGCAGCCTGGGATTCCTCGCCGCCCCCACCTCGTCCAGACGGGTTATCGGCGTCGTATGCGGCGCGGTCCGGATCCACTCCGGATCCTCCTGCGCCTTCCGGTGGATTTCCAGAAATGCCTCCGCCAGTTCATCCAGGTTTTCCATGGATTCCGTCTCCGTAGGCTCTATCATTAACGCTTCATGGACAATGAGCGGGAAATACATGGTGGGCGGATGGATTCCATAATCAAGAAGCGCCTTTGCCACATCCACCGCGGTAATTCCCATTGTCTCCTTTTCCGGCTGCAGAGTCATGACAAACTCATGCATACAGGTTTCCTCATATGCCATTTTGTAGGCCTCAGACAGCCTGACACGCACATAGTTGGCATTCAGCACCGCCATATGGGCGGCCTGCACAATTCCCTCCGGCCCCAATGTCAGGCAGTAACAGAGCGCCCTCACAACCACCAGGAAATTCCCGTAAAAAGCCCTCACCATGCCGATGGAACCGGGATATTCGCGCAAATAAAAGCCCTGTTCTCCCTCATCGGCCTCTCTTCCGGGCAGGAACTGCTTCAGAAATTCCTTACAGCCCACAGGCCCGCTTCCCGGCCCGCCTCCTCCATGAGGTGTGGAAAAGGTCTTATGCAGGTTCAGGTGCACCACGTCAAAACCCATGTCTCCCGGCCTTACCACTCCCATAACCGCGTTCAGGTTTGCGCCGTCATAATAGCACAATCCGCCCGCTTCATGGACAATACGGGTGATTTCCAGAATATTTTTGTCAAACAGTCCTACCGTAT
>OLQA01001756.1_pt1 | contig 18398 bp, 9 predicted proteins | sample 1673151 | NCBI WGS metagenome assembly OLQA01 (sample SAMEA3136760, study PRJEB25190) | human gut metagenome | biome: human gut; feature: human-associated habitat; material: faeces | place: Austria | collected 2013 | reverse complement strand
CGCCGTTGAACGAGGAAATGAGCAAGTCGTTCCTCGAATACGCGTATTCGGTGATCTACGCGCGAGCCCTGCCTGACGCGCGCGACGGCCTCAAGCCCGTGCAGCGCCGCATCATCTACCAGATGGGCGAGATGAACCTGACGCCCGACCGCCCGTACATGAAATCGGCCCGCGTGGTGGGCGAGGTGATGGGCAAGCTCCACCCCCACGGCGATTCAGCCATCTACGAGGCGATGGTGCGTCTCGCACAGCCGTTCGCGATGCGTCTCGCGCTGGTGGACGGCCATGGCAATTTCGGCTCGCTGGACGACGGCCCGGCCGCCTCCCGATACACCGAGGCCCGTCTGGCGCCCGCGGCGCTGGGCATGAACGCCGACATCGATGAGGACACCGTCGATTTCACGCCGAACTACGACAACAAGCTCAAGGAGCCGACCGTGCTGCCGGCCGCGATCCCCAACCTGCTGGTCAACGGCGGTTCGGGCATCGCTGTCGGCATGGCCACGAACATGGCGACCCACAATCTCGGCGAGGTCGTCGCGGCCGCGAAGCACCTGATGGCGCATCCCGACGCCACGCTGGAGGAGCTCATGCGCTACGTGCCGGGCCCCGATTGGCCGGGCGGCGGCATCATCATCGGACGAAACGGCATCCGCGAAGCGTACGAGACCGGCCGCGGCACACTCACCACGCGGTCGATGACGCATTTCGAGAACGTGACGGCGCGCAAGAAGGCCATCGTGGTCACCGAGCTGCCGTTCATGGTCGGCCCCGAACGGGTGCTGGAACGCATTTCCGAAGGGGTGAAGAACCGCAAGCTGGAGGGAATCTCCGGCGCCATCGACCTGACCGACCGCCATAACGGCACCAGGCTGGTCATCGAGATCAAGACCGGTTTCGACCCGAACGCCGTGCTCGCGCAGCTGTTCCGACACACGCCGCTGCAGGACAATTTCACGATGAACAACGTCGCGCTGGTGGATGGCCGACCCCACACCATGGGTCTCAAGGAGATGCTGCAGGTGTGGATCGACCACCGCCGCATCGTGGTGCGCCGGCGCAGCGAATTCCGCCGCCGGAAGGCGCTGGAGCGCCTGCACCTGGTCGAGGGCCTGCTGCTGGCCATGATCGACATCGACGAGGTCATCCAGGTCATCCGCACCTCGGATGACGCCGACGCCGCGAAGTCGCGGCTGATCGCGGTCTTCGACCTTGACGACGTGCAGGCGCAGTACATCCTTGACCTGCGCCTTCGCCGGCTCACACGCATGAGCCGCATCGAGCTGGAGGCGGAGCGCGACGACCTCAAGCGGCGTATCGAGGAGCTGGAGCGCATACTGGCCTCCGCGCAGGAACTGGACCGCGTGGTCGTCGACGAAATGGATCAGGCGGTTGCCGAATACGGGACGCCTCGCCGTACCGTGCTGCTGGACGAGGCCGAGGACGGCACGCTGACGCCGGTGACCCCTCATGGAGACGACAGCGTGAACGCGGCCGCGATGAAGGCCGCCGCAGCCGCGACCACCCTGTCGTCGGCCGAAGCGGACGTGACCGCCGCGGCCGCGGCCAGGAAGGCCGGCGAGGATGCCGCGGCAGTCGCGGCGCTGCAAATCGACGACGAGCCGTGCACGGTGATGCTCAGCGCGTCCGGCACGATAGCGCGCTCCACCCCGGCCGCATTGGATGCCTGGGAGTCGCGGTCGACGAGCGACGGACGTACGAAGGACGACCACATCGTGTCCATCTTCCGCACCACCACACGGTCCTCGTACGGACTGGTCACGTCCGCCGGGCGTCTGGTGCTGGCCCATGTGGTCGAATTGCCCGCGCTCGCCGCATCGCCGCAGACGAACGTCGCCGGCGGCATACCGGCCGACGAGCTGATCGGCATGACCGAAAGCACCGATCCGATTCCCGGCGAGCATGTCGTCGCCGCCATCCCCATGGATCAGCGCGACGACGACGGCCCGACCCCCGCTCCCCTGGCCATCGGCACACGGGCCGGCGTGGTGAAACGCTGGAACCGCGAGGCCCCCACCACGATGGACTCCTGGAGCGTCATCGACCTCAAGGACGGCGACTCCGTGCTGTTCGCCGCCGACGCGGCGGACGAAGACCGCCTCGTGTTCGTCGCGTCCGACTCCTCGCTGCTGACGTTCGATGCCGGGAACGTGCGCCCACAGGGTCGCACCGCCGGCGGCATGGCGGGAATCCGTCTGGCTGAGGGATGCACGGCGATCACGTTCAACGTGGTGCCCGCAGGCAAGATCGCGTGGACGTACGAAGAGGGCGACAACGGCATGTTCTCCGCGTCCGGAGCCGTCGTGCTGACGGTCGCCGGAGACAAGGACGCGCTGCCCGGCACCGAAAACGGTGCGGCCAAGGTGACGCCGTTGGAGATGTACCCGACCAAGGGCCGCGGCACCGGCGGAGTGAGGTCGCAGCGTTTCCTCAAGGGCCAGAACACCCTGATCTTCGCCCACGTCGGCATGTACCCGCTGCACGCCTCCACCGAGGGAGGCTCGCCGGTGGAGCTGCCCAAGCCCGACATGCGCCGCGACGCATCCGGTGTCGATCTGGCCGCGCCTGTCGCCTTCTGCGGATGAGGCTGTTTCGGGGCCGGTGCCTTCAGCGAGCATCGTCCCACACACACCTGTGGGGCGTAGGGGGGGGTGCCGTCCACGTTTCGGCAGACGCGCAGTTCCTGCAGGCGCGCAATATCAGATGGCACGCCGTGTCGGATGATGCGCAATGCCGGATGGCGTACCTCACGCATAGATACGCCGGTGACCTGGCGCTGGCGGCGGAACATATCGGAGACCGGCGGCGGCTGTCAGCAGTAGAGCCTCATGCCTTGGGGTACGGGGACGAATCCCGCGACGTGCAGCATGCGCGACCACTCGCCTCGCACAGTCAATGGCTCGTCGTTGGCATCACAGAAGGTGACACCCCCGCGAATACCCCCGTCACGCAGGTTTCGCTGCAATGCGTAGGCGAGCTCGTTGCAGGCCTGCTGCAATGCGGGATCCGCATCCTGCGCGAGCAACAGATGATGGCTTCGGGGCACCGCGTATGCCAGCAATCGTCCACCCCGGAGCACGACCGATGCGCCGGAGCGCCGCGCCGGCCTGATCGAAAACCCGCCTATCGTTCGTGGCCATGCGATGACGCTTCCGTACAGGTTGGCGGGGTCGGTGGCGTCCAACACGACCGCGGAGGGTTCCGCCGCGCATGCCCGCAGCGCATCCACGGTCTGACGCGACGCGAACTGTGCGGCACCGCATCCGCTGACGAACATGCCGCGCATCAATGCGCCATGCTCTTCCATGCGTCTGAGCACCGGATACAGGCCCGAGAATCCGCCGTCCAGACGTTCCTTGTCGATCATGGGCGGAGCTATGACGCCGTAACGGTCCAGCAACGCCTCAATCCGCGCGATGGCGACCCGCTCCGCGGACGCCTCGTGCATATCTGCATGAGGCACGGCGGACCATAGTCCCGTCATGTTCGCCGGGACACTGACCCTGACCCGCACCCTGCGCCGTGATGCACGGGCTGGGGCCTTCACCGCATGGGATGACGCTCCGAGGGATCTCAGCGGATCGAACGAGCTGTTGGTGACCTTCCCTTGCCAGACCAGCGACCATAGGGCCTCCTCGAACTGGGAGTCGGACCATGGGTGGGGCAATATCTCGCCGGTGGATTCGTCCACGCATTCCGACGACGCGTCCCATGCCGCGCGCGTCAGCCCTGCGAGCTGATTCGCATGATATGCCCCGCCCGGTGCCAGCACGGCCATCACCGCATCCGGCAGCGTGACCGGCTCCCCGGGGGCTTCGCCGTTCTTCTCCCCATCCTGCACTGTCAGAAGCAGGGAGTCCGCCGGATGCAATGCGACGAGTCCTGGTTCCTTCGCCTTGCTGCCGGTGGTCTTGGAACCCACCCAGACGATCTCGCCGGAGGAGAGCAGGCCGTCGAGCATCGCCGGACGATAGTCGCGCACCCGTGCCGGCAATACGGACGATTCCCATACCGAGGGAGGCAGGGCGACGCCTTCCAGCTGCTCGATGACACGCATCACCCCGTCTTCGCCGTCATATCGTTCGCCGCCCACCGGCCCGACACCTTGCAGCCCGATAAGGAATGTCTGGTATTCGCTCAATTCGACGGGCTTGGTCTCGGCTCGGGCCTTGGCCAGCGACCTGGCCCGGATGCGTCGGAACACCTCCTTGTGCAGCCATGCCTTTCCTCCGTCCTCGGCGGCGATGCCGTCAAGGACCTCTCCTCGTGCTTTGAGCATGTCCAAGGCGTGCACCGCGCCGGCCGCGTCGATCGACAGGTCCGCCATCATCCGTTCGACGGTGAAAGGCCCGTGCGTCTTGGCGTATCTTGCGACCCGGCCATCGATGTCATCGTCCGGCAGCTCGTTCCAGAACGTCCTGCGCCCCAGCTCCTCCTCGACCTCATGCACGGCTCGAGGATCCATGATCGCCGAGAAATCGGCCTGCCCCAGCAGCCGTTCCAGCACATCGGGATCGATCGACAGCAGTTGCGCCGATCGTTCCGCCTGAGGCACGTCGTACTGGTACATGACGGTGCCCACATAGCCGAACAGCAGGTTCTCGGCGAATGGGGACGCAATGTCGGTCGTCACATCGACCAGACCGATGTTTCCCGACTGAATGTCCGTCATGATGCGACGCAACGCGGGCATGTCGTAATCGTCCTGCAGGCATTCGCGGGCGGTTTCCAGCAGCAGCGGGAAATTGCGTTTCAGCCGCGCGGCGTTCAACAGTTGCGCGGCACGCAGTCTCTGCTGCCATAGCGGCACGCGCCTGCCGGGATCGGTTCTGGGGAGGAACAGCGAGCGTGCGGCGCATTCCCTGAACCGGGCCGCGAACAGCACCGTCTCCCCCACCTGCGTCTCGATCATGCGCTGCATGTCGTCAGGGTCGAACCTGATGAGATCCGGGACATCGATGTCATGCTCCTGGGCGGGAAGCCTCAGGACGATGCCGTCATCGGCGGCGTATGCCTGGCCGTCGAATCCATAACGCTGCTTGAGACGCGCGGTGATTGCCATCGCCCATGGCTCATGCACGCGACGGCCATATCGGGAATGGATGATGACACGCCAGTCCCCCTCGTCGTCGGGGCAACGTTCGATCACCATGCGGCGGTCATCCGGCACGACGCCGGTGGCCTTCCTCTGCTCCGCCAGCAGTCGGGCGAGGTTTTCCACGGCGTTGTCATCCAGCCCGTCATCGTGCAGGCGGTCTGCCGTGGCGGTGTCGAACCGTGGATGGCACGCTTCTGCGGCATCCGTCAGCCCCGTGCAGACCTGCCGGATGAAAGCGCCTTCGGCCGTACCGAACCCGCAGTCCCTGCCGCTGCCGTCCCCATGCCAGAACGGCAGACGGGCCGTCCTGCCCGGTGCCGGGGTGACGATCACGCGGTCGCGGGTGATCTCCTGAATCTGCCATGTGGATGTACCCAGGGTGATGATGTCGCCGACACGGGACTCGTACACCATTTCCTCGTCGAGTTCCCCCACTCTTCGAGGCCCTTTGCCCCCATCCGTCTCGGGCAGCACCACGGTGTACAGTCCGCGATCTGGAATCGTGCCGCCGCTGGTCACGGCGAGCCGCTGCGCCCCGGGTCGGGCGGAGATCAGGTCCTCATCATGGTTCCACATCAGGCAGGGACGGAAGGCGGAGAAGTCCTCGCTGTCGTAGGCCCCCGTCATCATGCCCATCACCGAGTCGAACGTGCCGCGGTCGAGGTCGCGGAAGGGTGCCGACCTGCATACCGTCGCATACCAGTCGTCCGGCCTGAGGTCCTCCATCGATGCGGCCGCGACGGTCTGTTGGGCGAGCACATCCAGCGGGTTGCGGATCACCGATATCGGTTCGATGTCGCCGGCACGCATGCTTTCCACGCTCGCCGCCGCCCCGATGATCTGCTCCCGGGTCAGAGGGTAGATCAGCGCATGGGACACCCCTCCGACACGATGATCCGCGCGTCCGACGCGCTGCAATCCTGACGATACCGACAACGGAGGCGATATCTGTATCACCAGATCCACCGACCCCATGTCGATGCCCAATTCCAGGCTGCTGGTGGCCACCACGCAACGCAGCAGGCCATGTTTGAGCTGTTCCTCGATCCGTTTGCGCCGCTCCTTGGACACCGACCCGTGATGGGCCATCGCGATGACGTCCCCGTCATCGTGAGACCGAACCAGCATCGTCGTGGAGCCGACCACGGGATCGTAATGCCGGGAAAACCCACTGCGCCCCTCCGGTGACTGCGCCTGCACGGCATCGGTGCCATGATCCTGTGCATACAGGTCGTTGAGCCTGGCGGTGAGCTTCTCCGCCAAGCCCCTCGAATTCACGAACACCAGCGTGGTGCGGTGGGAAAGCACCTGATCCAGCACGTCCCGCTCGATCACCGGCCATATGGATCCGCCCGCCCGATCCCCCGCGGCGCCGGTGATCGCCTGCGAATCGTATTGCGAATCCTCCGGCGACGACCGTCGATCCGGCGACACTGGCAGGCCACGCCGTTCGGCGAGCCGTCTCATGGCCGGGGTCACGCCGCTGATATGCGGGGCCGATGCCGCCGACGCGCCGACGCCTCCCGCACGGCCGGGCACATTGGCTGATTGGAGGTCCCCCATGTTCTCCAGCGGCTCGACGACGCGCAGATCCATCGCGGGCCTCTCCTGCGGATTGATGACGGTCACGGGATGGATCCCGCCGACGAATCTCGCGACCTCGTCGACAGGCCTTACCGTGGCGGACAACCCTATGCGCTGCGTCGCATGCCCGGCGAGCGCATCCAGCCGTTCCAGGCTCACGGCCAGGTGCGCGCCCCGTTTGGTGCCGGCGACGGCATGGACCTCATCGAGTATCACCGTTTCGACATCGCGCAGGATGACGCGCGCCTTGGACGTCAGCAGCAGATACAGCGATTCCGGCGTCGTGACGAGGATGTCCGGCGGATGGGAGGCGATGGCGCGTCTCTCCCGTGTCGTCGTGTCACCGCTGCGTATGGCGATGCCGATATCGGGAGCGGCAAGGCCGGACGCCTCGCATTCGGCGGCGATGCCGTCGAGCGGAGCGCGGAGGTTCTTCGCGACATCGACGGCCAGCGCCTTCAGCGGCGAGACGTACAGCACCTTGACACGCCGAGTCCGACGCCGCTCTCCGGAAACGTCAGCCGCGCCCTTCGGAGCGGTCATGGCACCGGAGCCGTTCAGACGATCCGCCTCTCCCGTCATCAGGCGGTCGATGGCCGAGAGGAACGCGCATAATGTCTTGCCCGAGCCGGTGGGCGCGACCACCAGAGCATTGCCCCCGGCATGGATGACCGGCCATGCCTGGCTCTGCGCCGCAGTAGGTACATCAAACGCATGTTTGAACCATGCCCTGGTAGGACCCGAGAACAGATTCAAACATTCGTACATATATTCGATTATGCGATGCAGCCTAGACCCACGACACACCGCTCGAAGACGGGCGACCTACTCCTCGACCCACTCCATTACATCGCCCGGCTGGCACTCCAGCGCCTCGCAGATGCCGTCAAGCGTGGAGAAGCGTATGGCCTTGGCCCGCCCGTTCTTCAGCACCGAGACATTCGCCGGCGTGATGCCGACACGTTCCGCCAGCTCCCCCACCGACATTTTGCGTTTGGCGAGCATCACGTCGAGGTTCACTCGGATCGCCATGTCAGATCACCGCCTCCAGCTCGTCTCGCTGGGCGATGGCGGCCAGCAGTGAGCGCATGACCAGCATCAGCAGCACGAACGCCGCGAGCAGCAGCAGGCCGACCGCGCCCAGCAGGACCACGCCCGGAGCCCCCAGCGCGACATCCACATAGGCACCCGACGCCGGGTCGCGGTATTCGGCATGGGCGAGACCTCCGTACAGCGTCACGAACAACACCAGCGCCGCCTCCACCACCGCGCATGCGATGATCGCATCGACCCAGCGAACCGCGCGGCCGGAAAACACGTCAAGCCGGTCCACCAACGTCAGCAGATTCCACAGCGGCACCATCGCCGCCTCGACGCACGCCACGCCCAGTATGCCCGCGACGGCATACACCCAACGCGACGGAGCGAATTCCGGGTTGGCCTGCACGACGTCGCCCGACACCACGACCATGTCGCATTGCCCCGCCGCGGACGATCCCCCACATGCAGCGCAGCCAGTTCATGTGACGACTCGCGTAATGGATCGCCACACAGTTGCTCAGCGCCGCATCGACGCCGCCTGCGCCCAATCCGCAGGGGACGGTGAGCAGCAAATTGGACATGATTCTCCCGGTATTATCCAGTGGTATGTACGTTCGTACACATGCTAGGCGAACCGCAGGATATCCGTTCTCGCAGGCCGAACGAGCGCGCCGGCCCGCCGCGCTCCGGACCCGTTCACGGACGCATGGTCATTCGCGCTCAGCGCAACCATAGCGTTTCTCGAATAAAAACGAGATGATTGACCCGGAAAACCTGAACGAGAAAAGGCGGCAACATGGTCGGCAATGACACGATACACACGGTCACGCGTAAGGAGCACGACTGCATCGGCTACATGGATGTGCCGAAAGACGTGTATTGGGGCATCCATACGCAGCGGGCGCTCGGTAACTTCACCGTCTCCCGAATCGCGGACTCCACCCATCCCCAGCTGATGCGGGCCTATGCGACCGTCAAACGCGCCTGTGCCGAAGCCAACGACGAGCTCGGACTGATCGACCACGACAAGGCACGGCTCATCGTCGCCGCATGCCACGACGTCGAGAACGGCGAGCTCGCCGACCAGTTCCCGGTCGACGTGCTGCAGGGCGGCGCCGGCACATCGACGAACATGAACATGAACGAGGTCATCGCCAATCGGGCGTTGGAGCTCGGCGGGCATCCCAAAGGCGATTATGGGTTCATCCACCCGAACGACGACGTGAACCATTCGCAATCGACCAACGACACCTACCCCGCGGCCTGCAAGCTCGCGCTGATCGACGCCATCGGGCCGCTCGCGGAAGAGACGAAGAAACTCACGCGGGCGTTCCACGACCTCGCCGACAAGCACACGAACGACGTCACCATCGGACGCACCCAGCTGCAGGATGCGGTGCCGATGACCTACGGTCAGGAATTCCACGCATTCGCAAGCTTCCTGAAAAGCGACCTCCTGGCACTCGAACACGTCGTCCCGCAACTGACCACACTGAACCTCGGCGCCACCGCCATCGGCACCGGCATCTGCGCCGACCTGCGGTTCCGCACGACCGCCACACGCCATCTGGCCGCCATCACCGGGCTGCCCATCACCGCGGCGGCGGATCCCGTGGCAGCCATGACCGATATGAGCGGATACATCGCCACGTCGCAGACAGTCAAGAACCTCGCCATACACCTGAAAAAGGCCGCCGACGACCTGCGGCTGCTCAATTCCGGCCCGCATACCGGATTCGACGACCTCAACGTGCCGGCACGGCAGGCGGGCAGCAGCATCATGCCCGGCAAGGTGAACCCGGTCATCCCCGAATGCGTGAACCAATGCTGCTTCATGGTGTTCGGCATGGACACGACCGTCACATGGGCCGCATCCGAAGGGCAATTGCAGCTCAACGCCTTCGACCCGGTGATCATCCACGAACTGCTCAACGGCATCGAGCTGCTGACCCGCGCGATGGCGATGTTCCGCGAGCGCTGCGTGTCCGGCATCACCATCAACGCCTCGACGGGGCGCCGCTACGCCGAATACTCCCCGTCGATCGCCGCCGCACTGAACGGCGCCATCGGATACGAACACGCGGCCGACATCGCCCAGGAAGCGGCCAACGACAATCGCACCGTGCGCGATGTCGCCGGCGAGCGCACCGACCTGCCCGCGTCGACGCTCGACGAGCTGCTCGACCCGATCGCCCTGTCGCGACGTCTCGGCCAGACCTGCCGGGAGCATCAGTAGACGGATATCGGCTCGGGCCGCCGCCGGCCTGATACAAGCCGACGGCGGCCCGGGCAGTGCACAGCCGGCAGAAAGCCGGATCAGGTGTCGATCTTGGAGCGGTCGAAATCGTCGGCGTTGTCGACGATGAACGCCTTGCGCGGCGGCACATCGTCGCCCATGAGCAGGCTGAATATCTCGGACGCCTGTGCCGCATCCTCCATGCGGATGCGCCGCAGCATGCGCGTGCGCGGATCCATCGTCGTGTCCGCGAGCTGGTCGGCGTCCATCTCACCCAGACCCTTGTAGCGCTGGATGTCGGGATTGTACGAGATGTGTCGCCGTTCGAGATCCGCCAGACGGCCGGCGAGCTCGTCATCGGAGTACGTGTAGATGAACTCGCCCTTGTGCGAGCCGGCGAGCGCGATGCGATGCAGCGGCGGCACGGCGGCGTAGACGTACCCGTGCTCGATGAGCGGGCGCATGTACCGGTAGAACAGCGTCAGCAGCAGGATGCGGATATGGGCGCCGTCCACGTCGGCATCGGTCATCATGATGACCTTGTGGTAGCGGGACTGCTCGATGTCGAAACCGGCGCCGGATCCCGCACCGACCACCTGGATGATCGCGGCGCATTCCTTGTTGTTGAGCATCTGGCTCAACGATGCCTTCTGCACGTTGAGTATCTTGCCTCGGATCGGCAGCAGCGCCTGGAATCCGGAATTGCGCGCAGCCTTGGCCGTGCCGAGCGCGGAGTCGCCCTCGACGATGAACAGCTCGGCCACATCGTCGTTGCCCGGCTGGCAGTCGGACAGTTTCGACGGCATGGCGGCGGATTCGAGCGCGTTCTTGCGGCGCGTGACCTCCTTGGTCTTGCGCGCCTGGATGCGAGCGTGCATCTCGCCGACAATCTTCTCCAGCACACGACCGGACTGCTCCTTGTAGCCGCGTTTGGAGCCCGTGATCATCTCGCCGAACTGCTTGTCGGTCATCCTGGTGACGATGGGCTTGACGGGAGCGGTGCCGAGCACGTCCTTGGTCTGCCCCTGGAACTGCGGCTCGGCGATGCGCACGGTGACGACGGCCACGAGTCCGGCCAGGATGTCGTCGCGCTCGACGCGCATGTTCGAGTCCTTGAGGTTCACCTTGAGTTTGCGGGCGTTGTCTTCAACGGCCTTGCGGATCTGCTTGGTGAGCCCCATGAGGAAACCGTCGACGTGCATGCCGCCGCCGGGCGTCTCGACCACGTTGACGAAGCTGCGCATCGTCGTGTCGTACCCGTTGGTCCACCGCATCGCGATGTCGACGCCGCATTTGCGGGTGACTTTCTGGGCGTGCAGTTCGCCGCCCTCGCCGACCGCCTGGGTCTCCTCCTCGTAGGTGTCCTCGCCGGTGATGCGCCAGATGTCGGATACCGCCTCTCCCGCGGACAGGAAATCGACGAAGTCCTTGACACCGCCGGTGTGGCGGAATTCCTCGACGCGGGCGTGCGTGTGGCGGGCCGCGTCCACCTTCGCCGTCTCGACCGCGGCGGAGACTGCGGCAGGTCGCGCTTCGGCTTCACCCGCTTCAACGGTATCTTCGACGGCCGTGTCGGCCGCAGAGGCGATGTCGGCAGCGTCCATCAGGCCGGTTCCATCGTCGGCGGGCGTCTGTGCGGCGTCGACTTCCATCATCTCGTCGACGCTGTCGTCGCCGGTTTCCGGCACGTTCTCGTCGATGACGGTGATCCGCAGTCCCGGCACCAGGAAACTGGTCTGGCGCACACGGTCGATGAGCTGCTCGTAGCTGAATTCGGCGGTGTCGTTGAAGATTTCGGGATCGGCCCAGTACCGGATGCGCGTGCCCGTGGTCTTCGGGCTGACCTTGCCGATGATCTCCAGCTCGGTCGGGCGGTTCTTGCGGGTGCGCTTGAACGGCGCGTCCGGGGACGGATGCTCGGGATCGGTGTCGGAATATACGCCTGGATGACCCTGGTGGAAGGCCATGTGATGGGTTTTGCCGTCGCGGTCGACCTCGACGTCCAGACGCGAGCTCAGCGCGTTGACGACGGACGAGCCGACGCCGTGCAGGCCGCCGGCCGCGTTATAGGACGCGTTGCCGAACTTCGCGCCGGCATGCAGCTTGGTCAGCACGACCTCGACGCCGGTGAGCTTGGTCTTCGGCTCGACGTCGACGGGGATGCCACGGCCGTTGTCGGCCACTTCCACGGAGCCGTCGTCGTGCAGGGTCACCGTGATATGGTCGCAGGCGCCCGCAAGCGCCTCGTCCACCGCGTTGTCGATGATCTCCCACAGGCAGTGCATCAGACCCTGGCTGTCGGTGGTGCCGATGTACATGCCGGGGCGCTTGCGCACCGCGTCCAAGCCTTCGAGCACGGTAAGGCTGTCGGCACCGTATTCCTGTTTGGGCATACAAATCCTATTTTCTGTATAACTCGCGGCTCTCCTCATCGAGGGGAGCTATCAACGGATGGCTCCGTCGGGGGGGGCAGTCCACTGGACCGCCCCTCCTCGCGTGATCGCGCTGCCGAGCGGCGCGATCACTGATCGAGGAAGTCGCGCAGGGTCTGGGAGCGCGACGGGTGGCGCAGCTTCGACATCGTCTTGGACTCTATCTGGCGGATACGCTCACGGGTCACGCCGTACACGCGGCCGATATCGTCCAGCGTCTTGGGCTGGCCGTCCTCCAAACCGTAACGCATCTTGATGACGCCGGCCTCGCGGGGGCTCAGAGTCTCCAGCACCTGCTTGAACTGCTCCTGCAGCAGCGAGAACGCGACCGCGTCGGACGGCGCGATGGCGTCGGTGTCCTCGATGAGGTCGCCGAACTCGGAATCGCCGTCCTCGCCCAGCGGCGTGTGCAGCGAGATCGGCTCGCGGCCGTACTTCTGCACCTCCTGCACCTTCTCGACCGGCATGTCGAGCTCGCGGGCCAGCTCGTCCGGCGTGGGCTCGCGGCCCAGGTCCTGCAGCATCTGGCGCTGGACGCGCGACAGCTTGTTGATGACCTCGACCATGTGCACGGGCACGCGGATGGTGCGTGCCTGATCGGCCATGGCGCGGGTGATGGCCTGACGGATCCACCACGTGGCATAGGTGGAGAACTTGAAGCCCTTCTTCCAGTCGAACTTCTCGACGGCTCGGATGAGGCCCAGGTTGCCTTCCTGGATCAGGTCGAGGAAGAGCATGCCACGGCCGGTGTAGCGCTTGGCCAGCGACACCACGAGTCGCAGGTTCGCCTCCAGCAGGTGGTCCTTGGCCTTCTTGCCGTCGTTCGCCGCCCACTTGAGCTCGCGCTTGCGCTTGAAGTCCATGCCGTCGCTCTCGGTATCGAGCAGATGCTGGGCGTACAGGCCGGCCTCGATGCGCTCGGAGAGGTCCACCTCCTGCTCGGCGTTCAGCAGGCTGACACGGCCAATCTGCTTGAGATAGTCCTTGACCGGATCCGCTGTGGCGCCCGCAGCGATGACGCGGCGCTTCGGATTGCCCGACGGGGTCAGGTTCTCGTCGTCGTCATCGTCGCGCACCACGAACGCGCCCTTCTCCTTGGGCTGTTCAGGCTCCTTGCGCCCGGGTTCGGTCCCCTCGTCGTCCTCTTCGTCCTCGGGAACGTCGTCATCCTCACCGGATTCGTCATCGATGTCATCATCATCGCCATCCAGACCGCCGTCATCGACATCGTCGAGATCGTCGTCAAGGTTCTCCAGACCATCCTCATCGACCTGGACGTCGTCGAGATCGTCCGAGGAATCCTCGTTGGCGAGTTCCTCGGTCTTCGCCATCTCCTCGGTCTCGTCCTTGACGGCCTTCGCCGACTTGGACGCGGCGCGCTTGCGGGTGGGCTTCGCGGGCGCGGCTGCCTTCGCCGAGGACTTGCGTGCCGTGGACTTGGACGCGGCGGACCTCGACGAGGTCTTCTTGCCCGCGGCGGACTTCCTGCCCGCTGCGGTCTTCTTGTCTGCCGTAGAGGCCGTACGCGCGGCGGTTCCCTTCTTCTCGGATTTCGTCTTGGCGTCCGTATCGTCCGGGACTGTCGTCGCCATCGTATCCTTCGTGGCCAAACTCATCCTCCTGCATCATCATGCCAAGCGTGCTTATACCACATCGGGCGCACTTCTGGCAAGAGCAAATCGTCAACTATGCGAGTTAACCATCTTCCAAGGACGATTATTCCCACGGCTCGTTGCGGCGTGGAACCGATGGTCTCCCGCGAGCCGTCATGCGGCGTCGTGATGCGGGCCGGCACCCATCCACGCCGGCATCACGCCGCGCTGGTACGCCGAGCACACGATCGCCGCCAGCGAACAATCCTCATCCAGCATCAGGCAGCGCAACGCGAACGCCACCGCTCGACTGTCGCCCATCCACCACATCACATACGCCAGCACGGCCAGCGGCTGCACGCTGAAGCTCTCCGGAACGCGATCGGCCATGGCCACGAGCATGTCGGCGCCGGCCCGGCATCTCGGTTCGTCGGGCCGGCGTCGCTCGTCGAAAAACGCGCCCTGCAGCTCCCTGCACATGCGGCTCTGCACATCCGGCGCATGCGAGCGCGACGCGAAATCCATCATCGTGCGCTTGTCGGCGCAGGTGTCCCCGGCCACCAATGACATGATCAGGGCGTCCCTGATCGACAACGTCACCGTCATTCCCACCACCAGCGCGGCGATCGAGGCGTCATCGATGGCCCGCGGCTGCGCCGACAGGCCCGCCAGCCAATGGTCGAACGGCTCATCGGCCCATTGCGCGTCCGCCGCCACGGTGCCGCTGAGCTTGCGGCGCTCGCAGTATTCATCGCGCATGCGTCTGAGATCGTCCTCGCGCAGCATGTCATCGTCCGCGACCGCCTCCGCATACCGGACGGCCTGCGTGTTCGTCTCCTGTCCCATATCGTGGTCCCCCTTACCGGTCTCATCCACCGCCGGCGCACGATGCCGGCGACCGCCGCCCCCGCGACGGGATACCATCAACTATGCCGTATCGGGCCGGTTTTCAGGGCGAAATCCAACCTATGTGGTCGAAGGCTTGTCAGGCTTGCAAATCCGCAGTTCTTGTATTCGTAAAACCCTGTGGATAACCTCTAGGTATGACTGTTTCATCTGATTTGGCCCTGATCGAGTCCCGCATCGCCGACGCGGTGGACCGTTTCATGGCGCTCGACGCCGACGACACCATCGAAGGCCCGTGCCTGACCATATCCCGCGAGGTCGCGCGTCAGGCCCTGGTCTCCAGCGAAGGCGGCAAGCGGCTCAGGGCGTTGCTGGCCCTCCACGCCTTCGACGCGACCGACCCGCAGGGGCATGACGACGATGACGCCCATGCCCGCGGACGCGACGCGGTGCTCGACCTGGCCTGCGCGATAGAGGTCTTCCAGACCGCCGCGCTCGTCCATGACGACATCATCGACGACTCCGACCTGCGACGGGGCAAACCTGCGGCCCACAAGGCGCTCGGCACGACGTCGCACAGCGCGTCGCTCGGCCGAGGACTGGGCATCATGCTGGGAGACCTGCTCGCCACCGCCAGCGTCGACATCGCCCATGCCGCGGCGCAACGGATGCCCCGGCCCGACATGATCGTCTCGACGTTCCTGCGCATGCACCGCGAGGTGGAGATCGGGCAGGTGCTCGACCTCGCAGTTGAGTTGTCTCCATTGGACGAGCCGGAACGGCTCGCACGGGAATCCATGAACGTGTTCCGATGGAAGACCGCCAGCTACACGACCATCGCGCCCCTCGAATTCGCGCTTCTCGCCTCCGGCCGAGACCCCAGGCGGGCACATGCCGACGCCATGGCCATCGGACTGCCGCTCGGCCAGGCGTTCCAGCTCGCCGACGACCTGCTGGACGTCATCGGATCCAGCAGATCCACCGGCAAGCCCGTGGGAGGCGACATCAGGGAGGGCAAGCGCACCGTGCTGCTCGCGGACGCGATCAGCGGCGCCGACCAGAGGCAGCGCCGCACACTGATCGACATGTTCTCGTCGCAGTCGCGGGGCGACGACGACGTACGCCGGTGCATCGAGCTGTTCGAAGGCACCGGCGCCATCGACCGATCCCGCCGGCGCATCCGCGCACTGTGGCAGGGCACGCTTCATGCCATAGGGGACCTGCGGCTCTCACCGCAGGACGAGCGCACGCTCACCGAGGCATGCATGAGGTTCATCCCGATCATCAAAGCGTAGAGTTTTCGCCAACGTATGTATTGGAAATGCCGTTTTCCAGCAGAAAGAACCTTACGATACAACCATGAGTGAAGTCGCAGCCACGTCGCAAGAGCCGCAGGGACGAATGATAGAGGGGCGGTACCGCGTCATACGCAAAATCGCCGAAGGCGGCATGGCGACCGTGTACGAGGCGGAGGATACCAGGCTCGAACGCCGCGTCGCCATCAAGATCATGCACATGCAGCTGGCGCAGGGAGCGCACCGCGAGCAGTTCGTGGAACGGTTCCACCGCGAGGCCAAGTCCGCCGCGGCGATCGCGAACCCACATATCGTGCAGGTGTATGACACTGGCGAATTCAATGGGCTGGACTATCTGGTCATGGAATACGTGCATGGCGTGAACCTGCGTCACGACATGAACCTGCAGGGCACGTTCAGCGTGCGCGAGATGCTGCGCGTCATCTCCGAGACGCTGGACGGACTGGCAGCGGCGCACCGCGTGGGCGTCGTCCACCGCGACATCAAGCCCGAGAACATCCTGATCAACGACCGCGGGCACGTGCAGATCACCGATTTCGGCCTGGCGAAGGCCGCGTCGCAGGCGACACTGTCGACCACCGGCATGCTGCTCGGCACCGCCGCGTATCTGGCGCCTGAAATGATCGAGGACAACAAGGCGACCATGCAGGGGGACCTGTATTCCGTGGGAATCATGGCTTGGGAGATGCTCGCCGGCGACGTGCCGTTCACGTCGGACAATCCCGTCACCATGGTGTTCAAGCACGTGCATGAGGACGTGCCGTCCCTGACCTCGACCTGCACGGGCATCAACCAGCAGGTCGCCGATTTCGTCTCGCATTTGACCGCCCGCGCCGTCGAGGCACGGCCCGCCGACGCATCCGACGCCCTGCATGAGCTGCAACAGCTGACCGCGAACCTGCCGATGGACGCATGGCAGTACCGCAAGCCCGCCGACGTAGGCACCAGCGGCGATACCGAGGAGCCGACCGCCCCCGCGCTGGTGGGCGCCATCCCGGCCCCGCCCGCGCCGCCGCTGTTCGATTCGCGCACCGGCACCGCCCCGCAGACCGGCACCGCCCCTGCCACGGCCCATACTTCGGTGATGCCTGAAGGCACCGCACCCCAGGACGTCTCCGCCACCCAGGTAATCACACCGCAGGATCCCGCACTCACCATCGGGCTGATGGACGCGCGCCCGCTCGATGACCAAGGCTCGGAGCCCGCCAAGCGCAAGCGCTCGAAGAAACCCTTGATCATCACGCTCGTGGTGGTGCTCGTCGTGGCGCTCGTCGCCGGCGCAGGCGGCTCATGGTGGTATTTCCTCGGTCCGGGCAGCTACTGGACGCTGCCGCAGCCCACCGACATCTCCTGCAAGGAGAACATCGAATGCTCCATCGTCGGGGCGAAGTGGAGCGATTACCAGAGCACGCTGAACGTGGCGAACATCCCGTTCACCTCTTCCGAGGCGTACAGCGACACCGTCGCCAAGGGGAACATCATCTCCGCCGACCCGCAGAACGTCGGCACCCATATCAGCAAGCGCCACAACGGACGCATCACGGTGACGGTGTCGCTTGGCGTCAAGCAGGCGACCATCCCCAGCGACATCGCGGATCCGACGTCGGCCGATGGCAAGGATCCGATCAAAGCGCTTGAGAACGCCGGATTCACCAACATCAAACGCGATGACTCCTCAGCCGAATATTCGATGACGCTGCCGGAGGGAGCCCTGCAAAGCATTTCCGAGACGCCCGGCTCGACCCTGGACCACAACGCCGAGATCACCGTGGTACTGTCCAAGGGACTCATGCCGGTCACCATGCCGGACATCGTCGGCAAGACCAAGGACGAGGCCATGACCGCCCTCGACAACGCGAAGCTCAAGACCACCGTTTCGGAGGAGTACAGCGACAGCGTCAAGTCCGGCAGTGTCATCTCCGCCTCGCCCGACTCCGGTACCGAACTGCATTGGGGCGACTCCGTGAAGCTGACCGTATCCAAGGGGCCCGAGACCGCGGACGTGCCGAACCTCGTCGGCAAGAGCAAGAGCGACGCCATCAAGACGCTGGAATCCCTCGGTTTCGAAGTCAAGACCGGCGGCTTGAACATCCTCGGCCTGGTGCAGCAGCAGAGCGCCACCGGCAAGACGAGGCTGCGCGACACGAACGGCAACAAGACCGTCATCACGCTCACCGTCGTGTGACGGCGGCGCGCCGGCATATACCGGCATATACGCGAAGCGGCTCCCCC
>OLQA01001746.1_pt1 | contig 18478 bp, 16 predicted proteins | sample 1673151 | NCBI WGS metagenome assembly OLQA01 (sample SAMEA3136760, study PRJEB25190) | human gut metagenome | biome: human gut; feature: human-associated habitat; material: faeces | place: Austria | collected 2013 | reverse complement strand
AAACTATATATGGTATAATATTATATAGATGGAGGTTATTATGATTAAAGAAACTGTTAAATATCCCGAGTTTTCTGAAATTGATTTTATAAGATTATATTGTGCAATGAATTTTAAAAATGGTTGTTCTCCAATCATAAAACATTATGAATTCGAAAAAAAGTTATATAGATTTTATTCATTAACTGAATTTAGAGATTTATTTCAAGATATATGTCCTAAAAAAGATTACACAAATTCAGAAAACAGTTATTTGAATTTGGGAACTGCCTTGAATGCTGCTCAATTAGTTAGACTACTAATTCCTATACAAAGCACTGGAGAAACTAGTTCGATTATTTCTTGTAATAATAAAATAGCACAAGAAATAATATCAAGTACTGATACGGAAATGGTTAATAAAATGGCTAAATTATTTAATTTAATGCTTGATTTTGATAGCAGTTTAAAAGAAAATCGCTATTATCAAACATCTGATGCTGGGGTAGTATCAGATAAACAATTTATTGATGAACCAGTAGAAAATTATACTAAGGCGTTAAATTCTCCTATTATGTCAGAAATTCAAGAATCAGGACCGGTATTAATTAAAAAAATGAATAAAGACACAAAAAAATAATTGCCACTTTTTTCATTTTTTTGATAAACTATATTTAGTGATTGATATTTATGTATCAATTTCGTGTATTGGAAAAAGTTGTAGATATCTACGACCTTGGCTCCATTGAAAAATCAAACACCATTTGGTGTTTTTTTTATGGAGCATAGTGAGGAAGTCACCACCCGTCATTCAAAACCATTTACAAAATATAGAACCCAAACTATTTACTATTATTTTTAAAACTAACAATATCTTAATTATTCCATCTAGCACATACAATATACATATCACCTCTGTTATTAGAAGTACCATCTATATCCCTTTTCTTTGGGCATAATGTCATACATGCAATATGAAGAGAAGTAAAATCTAAACATCTTTTAAATAAGACAAGGTCATATATATTATATTTCATAATCCCATAATAATAACTAATATATAATAAGTATGGATGATAACTATTTAGAGACAATATACTAAATATTGGCTCTAAATAGCACTAACAAGACTAATAAAGTTAGGCTTGTAGTGAATAAAAAAATACCAACCACAAAGATCAGTATTTCCCTATTTATAAATTATAACGTTTAAGAATAACATTAACCATAGAAAAAGAAATATTACCAGTATCATTACCAATAACTTCAGTTCTTATTTCAAGATTACCACCAGCATAAACATCAACAAAATTAACTTCTGAAAAATCCATGTCACTAGTAGTACCCTTATCAAGAACAAACTCCATATCACTAATTTTTTCATTAGTAGTAGCATTATATAAATAGAACTTACCACCAGTATCATTAGTAACACCCGATATTCGTCCACACAAAGTAACCTCAAATACACTAGTTTTCGATACCTTTATTTGATTACCAGAAATAGATATAATATCAGAGTTCCCTGGAATAATTCTAGTAGTAGTAACAGTCATTGTACCAGCATTAGTAGTATCTTTAAAACTAGAAAAACAAACAGCATTATAAGAAGTAGGCCCAAGTGTTCCTTGAGGTCCCTGCGGTCCCGTCGGACCAATTTTTCCCTCTATGCCAGGAGGACCTGCAATACCTTGCTTTCCTTGAGGACCAATAGGACCAGTTTCTCCCTTTTCTCCCTGAGGACCAATATCACCTTTTTCTCCTTTATCGCCTTTTAAACCAGTGTCACCTTTATCACCTTTTTGACCCCTCGGAATAACAAAATCCAAAGTATGAACTTCGCCATCAAAATTATCTATAATAGTAGCCTCACTACCACTACTTACTTTTCCAACACTAATCTTCTCACTCTTCCCTGGAGGGCCCTCTATATTACCAACACTATCCCAAATAGATTTTTCACTATTCCAAACATATAAATTACCACCAACTAAGTAGCAGTCACCCCTATTACCAAAAGGATGATTATTAATTAACTCCTCATAACTATCATAATCACCTAGTATACTAATACCATCCCCCTTGTCCCCTTTTGGACCTCTAGGACCAACCATTGGATAAATACCAGCCCTCCTAAGCCTTTCCCTAATTCTTTGACCTTCAAGTATAACCTTAATATTATCATTCATTATTATCACCTCACATTTAAAACATTATATGTAAAAGTAACATAAACAAATAATTAATAATACCAAGATTACATATCCTTCGTAATCTCATCCCACTCTAATGTTTTCTTCTCAATATCCTTACTTACAATATCAATCTCTAACTTAATCAAATTAGCCTTATTAATATCCATATAAACATCTTCCTTCAAAAGCTCATTATTAAGATTACTAAGTCTCTCCTCTAATTCAAAAATATCCTTCTCTATTTTTTTAATTTCTTTATTCCTATCAAAAGAATCAACCTTTTTATCAGTACTCTTCTTCTTTTCTATCTTAACCTTATTATCATTACTTATATTATTAAACCTAGTCTTCTCCAAATACTCATTATAACCATAATTATATAAAGTACTTGTGCCACCCTCCATAACAAGAAGTCTATTGCAAACATTCTTAATAAGATATCTATCATGACTAACCATAATAATAGTACCCTTATAACTAGTAAGCATTTTCTCAATAGTATCTTTACCAATAATATCCAAGTGATTCGTCGGTTCATCTAAGATAAGAACATTAGGTTTTTTATTCAAAATCTTACACAAACTAACTCTAACCTTTTCACCACCAGATAAATCCTTAATTTTTTTAAAGACATCTTCCCCACTAAATTCAAAAGCCCCAAGAAGAGTTCTAATCTCATTAGGTGTAAGTTTAGGAAATTCTTTGTCAATCTCATCATAAATAGAATTATCATAATTAAGATTATCTAATGCTTGTGAAAAGTAACCAATATTAACCCTATCTCCAAAAACAAACTTACCACCAAGTGCTGGAACATCACCCATAATAGTCTTAAGAAACGTACTTTTACCAATACCATTCTCACCAATAATACCAAGTTTGTCTCCTCTTTCCACCTCAAAAGATAACTTACATAGCTCTCTATCATAACCAATAGAAAGATTCTTAACCTTAAGAACATCTTTATAACTATTCATCTCCGGACTAAAATTAATCTTAAAAGACTTTGTATCGGTCTTATCAGGTTTATCTATTAATACCATTCTCTCAATTTGCTTTAATTTTGACATTGCCATGCCAGCTTTAGTAGGTTTATACCTAAATCTATCAGCAATATCTTGAAGTCTTTTAATCTCTTGTTGTTGTCTTTCATAATCTTTAAGATTTCTTATATAATCCTCTTCCTTCTTCTTAACAAAATAAGAATAATTACCACTATATCTAGTTAAAGAACCATACTCAATATCATATATCACATTACAAACATTATCCAAAAACATTCTATCATGACTAACCAAAATAATAGAGCCCTTATATCCCTTTAAGTAATCTTCAAGCCATTCTATAGCCTTAATATCCAAGTGATTAGTAGGTTCATCCAAAATAAGTAAATCGGGCTTCGATAATAAAAGCCTAATCAAAGATAACTTCGTAAGTTGACCACCAGAAAATTCATTTAAATACTTATCTTTATCCTTATCACTAAAATCAAATTTACTTAAAATAACTTCTATCTCCTTCTTATATTTATAACCACCCATATATTCATATCTAGATAAAAGATCATTATATTTACTTACTATCTTTTCATCATAATGAGTACTCATTTCATCCTCTAAATTATTAAGTTTCCTTTCAATATCAAGAATATCCTTAAAAGAACTCCTAATATAATCTATCATCTTCATATCAAGACTATAACCATCATTCTGTTTAACATAACCAATATTAAAGTCTCCCGAAGAAATAATATCTACTTCTTCATAACCACTATTAATTTCATACTCTGAAGCAATAGCCTTAAGTAAAGTCGTTTTACCCGAGCCATTTCTACCTACAATACCAATTTTCTCGTTATCCTTAACACAAAAATTAATATCTTCAAGAACCATATTATTACCAAGAGTAACACTACCATGACTAATTTTATAATACATCATAATCACCTGCACTATTAATATTTTAACACATAAATAAAAAGAACTAAATACTTTTTTAGTATCAGTTCACACTTCGTTGTTCACTACTAGTTAAAGCCACAAGTCTTTAACTAGAATTTTTAAAGCCTTATAAATAAGTCTTTAAAAATATTATTTTCTTTTTCTCTTTAAAGACTTACACTTAATATTATCCTTATCGTTATTAGCAGCATATATCTTTCTAACTCTTCTAATTTCTTCATATACAAAATTAGCAGGAATAAAATCTAAACCATATTTAAAAGAAATAATATCGCAAAAATAACTATCATAAAGAATACCTTCTGATATATTAGTATATTCTTCTTCCCTATCTTTATCGTCTAATATATATGCAGCCTTACAAACCACATCACCACATAAATTTACATTATTTTTAGATATCCTTATATTACTAAGACCAAAAAGAAAATCTTTTCCCATATCTTCCATATCAAAAGGTCTTCCCGTAACCCAATCAAGATACTCATTACCTTTTACCTTATCTATATAAATCATAAATGGCTCATTTAAAGAACTCTTAACAAACACTTCAGCATTATCTTCATTAATTATTTTTCTCCAAAAAGTAATACCCTGTACATTAACTTCATAACTAGATCTCTTTTTAAACATAATAACAAACCTCACTACAAACATAGTATAACATAAAAAAAAGAAAGAGCAACCAAAATAGTTGTTCTTCAAATACATTATAATTATTCTAACTATACAATTAAAGTAAATAAACATAATACAAAAATATTTACAAGCATAATAGTAAGAACTACCTTAAATGCCCACCTAAACCAAGTAGAATATTCTACTTTAGCAAGAGCAAGTCCACCCATTATAGCACCACAAGTTGGAGATATTAAATTAACAAGTCCGTTAGCAGCAACTAAAGTCATAATAGTAACTTCTACACTATAACCAAGTTGAGCAGCAATAGGAGCAATAATTGGAGTAGATAAAGTTGCTAATCCAGATGATGATGGAACTAAAATAGATAATACAATGTGTAAAATATAGTTAAGTGGTACAAATGCAAGTTCAGGTAACTTAACAAGCATATCAGCAGCATTATAAATAATATAATTATCTAGATATGTTTCACCCATAAGTACACTAGCACCTCTTGCAATAGCAATAACTAATATAACACCAATCATATCGTCAGCACCATCAACAAAAGTATCAACAAAATTTTTCTCACCAAATCTATTAATAATTGAAATAATAATAGACATAATTAAGAACCATAAAGCAGCCTCATAGAACCACCAGTTACCAAGTGAAGACCCAGTAAGCCAACCAGTAAAGCTATCAAAGAAAGTAATACCAAACTCACCCCATGGAACAAACCCAATAATCATAACTAGGAATGTAAGACCAAATAGAATAAGAGTAACTTTTTGTTTAGTACTTAATTTAACATCCTTTTTGTCCTTATCTTCAAATTGACCAAATCTCTTTTCAGCTTGTTTTTGTTCTCTAAGTGATAAGAATGTAGAACCTTTATCCTTTTGAACCTTCTTAGCATAGCTCATTACAAATAATATAGAAACAATTAAAGTAGTAAGCCAAATAAATACTGCTATTAAAATAACAAGTCCTTGATTACAAGCAACACCTTCTGGTAATGCACTAATAGCAACACCAGTAGCAAATGGATTAATAGTAGAACCTAAACATCCACTACCTGCACCAAGAAGAACTACCGCAGAACCAACAAGTGGATCCATACCAGCAGCCATCATAGTAGCAGCTAATAAAACATAAAATCCAACTGTCTCTTCAAGCATACCATAAGTAGTTCCACATATAGAGAAAATAAGCATTAATATAGGAATTAATAAAATTTCCCTACCTTTTAGTTTATGAACTAAAACTTTGATACCAGTTTCTAATGCTCCAGTTTTATTAATAACGGCAAGCAATCCACCAAGCATCATAATGAAAATACCAACATCAATAGCATTTTCAAATCCCTGTATAGGTGCCATCAAAACCTGTGATAAAGTAGCACCAACAGTTCCACTTCCATTAACAATTTCTTCACCAACAAATTGTGCATTTGGAAGTACATGTGATAATATTCCAAGACCAAAAATTAGAATTAGAATAATCGAAAAAGACGATAACATTACCTTAGCCTTTTTCTTAGCCATTTCTTTCTACCTCCTCTTTATAATAGTACCAGTTTTTCCCTTAATGGCTAGATTAGCCTTTTCAAGAGAACTAATAATTGCTTTTCTGTCATCAGAATCTTCTACAAAAGACATAGAAGCTTCAACTTTAGGGAGCATACTACCTTTAGCAAATTGATTTTCACTAATGTATTTATTAGCATCTTTAATAGTAATAACATCTAAATCAACTTGATTTTCAGTATTATAATTTAAAGAAACCTTTTCAACAGCAGTCAAAATCATTAAAGTATCTGCCATAGTAAGTTTAGCAAGTAAAGCAGCAGTTCTATCTTTATCAATAACAGCCTCTACTCCTTTATATGCTCCATTTTCCATAATAACAGGAATTCCTCCACCACCAGAAGCAATTACAATATTATTATTGTCAAAAAGCATCTTTATCGTATTCTTTTCAACAATATCAATAGGCATCGGAGATGGTACAACTCTCCTATAACCACGCCCAGCATCTTCTATCATAGTATACCCTTTTTCTTTTTCAATATCCAAAGCCTCTTCTTTAGTATAAAACATACCAATAGGCTTACTAGGATTTTGAAAAGCACTATCCTTAGAATCAACTAGGACTTGTGTTATCAAAGTTACACAATTTTTACTAATATTCTGTTTTTTTAGTTCATTTTGAATACATTGTTGCAATTGGTAACCAATATAACCTTGACTCATACTTCCACACTCAGGAAAAGGCATCATCGGAGTACCAGCTTCCCCATTAGAAGCATACTCCATAGCAAGAGCAATCTGTCCCACCTGCGGACCATTTCCATGTGTCAGAATAATTTTATTTCCATCTTTAACCAAATCAACAATTATCTTAGCAACATCTTTAAGTAAAGATAACTGTTCACTCGGATTTTTACCTAAAGCATTTCCACCTAAAGCAATAACAATTTTACTCATTATTCATCCCTCATTGTAGCATATACAACTGCTTTAATAGTATGTAATCTATTCTCAGCCTCATCAAATACTTTAGACTTAGAACTATTAAATACCTCATCAGTAACTTCCATTTCCTTAAGACCAAACTTCTCATAAATATCTTTACCAATAGAAGTATTTAAATCATGAAATGATGGAAGACAATGTAAGAATATAGCATTATCATTAGCATTATTCATAACATTCATATCAACTTGATATGGACTAAGTAATTTAATTCTTTCAGCCCACACCTCATCAGGTTCACCCATAGAAACCCAAACATCAGTATAAATAACATCTGCTCCTTTAGAAGCTTCCATAACATCCTCTGTCATTTCGATACTTCCACCAGTTTCTTTGGCAATTTCTTTACATTTTTCAATTAATTTTTTATCAGGCCATAATTCTTTAGGACCACAAGATACAAAATGCATACCCATCTTAGCACATACAACCATTAAAGAATTAGCAACATTATTTCTAGCATCACCCATAAATACAAGTTTAATACCATCTAAATGACCAAAATTTTCTTCAACAGTCATAACATCTGCTAACATTTGTGTAGGATGAAACTCAGTAGTAAGCCCATTCCATACTGGAACACCTGCATTTTTAGCAAGTTCTTCTACTATTTTTTGATCGTATCCTCTATATTCAATACCATCATACATTCTACCAAGTACTTTAGCAGTATCAGCAATACTTTCTTTCTTACCCATTTGTGAACTACCTGGATCTAAGTAAGTAACTCCCATACCCAAATCAAGACCAGCAACCTCAAAAGAACATCTTGTTCTAGTTGAAGTCTTTTCAAATAAAAGTACAATATTCTTACCTTTTAAATATCTATGTTCAATACCTCTATGTTTTTTATCCTTCAAATCTTTAGATAAATCAAGTAAATATCTAATTTCTTCAGGCGTATAATCAAGTAAAGTTAAAAAGTTTCTACCCTTAAAATTAAACTTCTCATTATTTACTTTTTTAACTTCTTCATGTTTAACTGAAGAAATATTTCTTTTTTAACAGCACCACTTTCAGTATAAATATCTTCTCTAATAAGAGGCATACTCATACATCTAGGACCTCCACGACCTCTAGAAAGTTCAGCACTAGGCATTTCAAATACTTTAATACCATGTTCTCTTAAAATATTATTGGTAATATTATTTCTATCATATACAACAACAACACCAGGAGCAATACATAAAGTATTAGTACCATCATTCCATTGTTCCCTTTCTGAAGAAATCTTCTCACCACCAGCACAAGGAATTAAAGTAATCTTTCTACCTAAATATTTTTCTAATATTTCTTCTAAAGAGCCATTAACTTCAACAACATTTAAATCTTCATCACTATCAGGAATATCTCCTTCAGTAATTTCAAATACTTGTAAAGTATCCATAATACCAGGATGATAAGTAAACTTATCAAAATCAATTTGTGTAAATACCGTATCCAAGTGCATAAATGCCCTTGATACAGGAATATTAAACGCTAATATTGTATCAATTTCACAATCAGGATTTCTAAATAAATTCTTAGCAAGTTCATCAATAGCACCAGCCTCAGTTCTTTGTGAAATACCTACTGCTAATATATGATTATTAAGATTAAGAACATCTCCACCTTCAATATGGTATGGTAAATATCTATCATAATATTTATTAACTTGTCCTTTATAATCAGGATGATAGTTAAATATATATTCAGCATAAATAGTTTCCCTATTTCTAGTAACAGAATACATTTTATTTAAAATAATACCATTGCCAGCACTAGCAAAAGGATCTCTAGTAAAGTATAAGTTAGGCATAGGATCTGCTAGAAAATCAGACTCCTCACTTACTAAATCCACTAAAGATTGTTCATAATCTCTTTTTGCTCTATTAATTTCCTCTAATTTAATACCTTGCATAGTTTTGAGAACAAGTTCTTTCTTATTAACAAAACTCTTTAAATAGTCAAAAACTAAATTTCTATATTTAGGAGTTTTGATACCTGCTTCAAAAATAAATTGTCTAATAAATTTATTTTCAATATCATCGCTAAGTTCTAATACCTCAGCCATTAAATCTTCCAAATAAACAACCTCTATATTATTTTCCTTAAGTATTCTTGCAAACTCATCATGTTCTTTTTGAGCCTCAGGTAAAAAAGGAATGTCATCAAATAGTAATCTACTTAAAGAATCTGGTGTTAAATTAAGAAGTTCACTACCAGGTCTATGTAATAATACCTTTTTTAATGGGCCAATTTCACTTTTAACATTAATTGCATTCATATTTTTTCTCCCTTCTATTCTAATTCATTGTAGTACTCTACTATTTAAGTATAGCAGATTTTCTCATTTTTTACAATTTATTTTTTTATTTTATCTAAAAATTCCTTTATTCTGATATTTTCACTTGAAAAGAAATCTTTAGTTTTTCCATCAAATATAACTTTGCCACCATCAATAAATAAAACCCTATTAGAAACTTTTTTAACAAAGTTCATCTCATGAGATACAATAACCATTGTTTTACCAGTATCTGCAACTTTTTTAATAAGATCTAAAACTTCTCCAATCATTTCAGGATCCAATGCACTTGTTGGCTCATCAAACAATATAATATCCGGTTCCATAATAAGTGTTCTAATTATAGCAACTCTTTGTTTCTGACCTCCAGAAAGTTCATTAGGATAATGTTCCGCCTTATCTTTTAAATTAATAGTATTAAGTAGTTCAAGTGCTTTTTTTCTAGCAGTTACTTCATTCATTAGTTTTAATTTAACCGGAGCTAACGTAATATTATCAATAACAGTAAGATGTGGAAATAAATTAAATTGTTGAAAAACCATTCCCATCTTTTGTCTAAGCAAAGATAAATCAGTTTTTTTACCAATTAAAGATATACCTTCAAAAATAATATCCCCAGAACTAGGTTTCTCTATTAAATTAAGACATCTAAGTAATGTTGATTTACCACTACCTGAAGGGCCAACAATAGAAATAATATCTCCTTTTGAAACATTAAAACTAATATCATTAAGAACAACATTACTACCAAATTTCTTTTTTAATTTTTTAACTTCTAGCATTAGATAATCTCCTTTCCATAGTGTTAACCAACTTAGATAACCCTAACGTCATAATCAAATATATAATGGCAGTTATAATAAGAGGAAAGAAATAATCATAAGTTCTAGATGCAATAATATCTGAAGCCTTAGTAAGTTCTAATATTCCAATATAAGCACCTGCCGAAGTCTCTTTAAGTAATGTAATAAATTCATTTCCTAATGCCGGTAAAACATTTTTAATAGCCTGTGGTAAAATAATATATCTCATTGTTTTACCATAGCTAAGACCTAAAGATAAACCAGCTTCCATTTGTCCTTTGTCAATAGAAATAAGGCCCGATCTAATTATTTCCGAAACATAGGCAGCAGAATTTAAACCAAATGCCAATATACCAACTATAATTATATTAATATTGACAGATTTAAAAATAACATAATAAATAATCATTAATTGCAATAACACTGGTGTACCTCTAATAATATTGACATATAAAGTAGCAACCTTATTACCTAATCTCATTTTACCATTAATATCATGATTATGTCTAATAAGTGCTATAACTATTCCAAGTACAATACCAATAATAACAGCAAATAGAGCAATTAATATAGTATGAAATAATCCGTCTAATATATACTTATATCGATCATCATAAATAACACTATCATAAAAACTAATACCTATATTTTTAAAAAAGCCAAAAAAGTTATCAAAAAATCGCATATATCCATTCATATCAAATTTACTCCTCAGTATGTTTAATAATAAAATTATCAATAGATCCATCACTAGAAAGCCTATTAAGTACTTTATTAACAGTCTCTAATAATTCAGTATTTCCCTTTTTAACAATCATGCCATAACTATCACTAGTAAGTTCACCATCTAATATTTTAATATCACTATTTTTTTCAATAATTTCTTTAGCAGGTAATTCATCCATAACTACTAAATCAACTTTACCAACTTTTAAATCTTCAATAGCGGCCAAATATTTCTTTTGTCTAACAATCTCAGCATTTTTATAATTTTCCGTAACATAAGTATCTGCAACACTACCAAGTTGTACTGCTATCTTTTTATCATTTATATCTTTTATACTATTAATAAAACTATCGTTTTTAACAATAACAACTTGCTTACTAACAGAATAATTAATAGAAAAATCTACTTTTTTTGCCCTTTCATCACTATAGCTTATACCAGCAGCACCAATATCAGCTTTTCCTGTTCTTACTTCATTAATAATAGAATCAAAAGCTATATCCTTAATAACAAGTTCTTTTCCCAATTCTTTTGCTATTTCTTTGGCTATATCTACATCAACACCAACAATTTCACCATTTTCATAATACTCATAAGGCGCAAAACCTGCCTCAGTTACCATAACAAGTTTGTTATCATCTTTCTTTCCACATCCAACCATAACAATTAAACATATAAAAAGTAAAGATAATCTCAAAATATTTTTCATATACATCACTCTCCTATTAAATAAATTATAACATAATAATTAAAAAAAAGACAATAAAATTACTCAATTATCTTTTAAATATTTAATGTGTCAACATTTCTATCATGTTTAATATGATCCCAATTACAATCTTTGATAAATAAGCATATAAAATTAATAGGAAACCAACTCAAAACAAATAAATCAAAAAGTAAAATTCCCCATATATTTTCTTTAATGCTTTTATTACATTTTTTTATCACAATCATTCTAAAAACAACCCCTATAAAATAATTAATCAGAAACATAATAAAATAAATAACAACATCCATACTATTAAAGTCATTTAGATAAAATACATTATAAAAGATTCCAATTAAAGAAACTATTGTAAATAAAACATGAAATATAATACCAAAGTAAAATATAATTACATCAAAACATTCAAATCTTTTATTTTTGATTCCTTCTTTTATAAGAGAACCAGTATAATTTTTTAAGCACTGAATAGCACCAAAGGACCATCTCTTTCTTTGCTTAAGAGAACTTTTAAAGTCAGTAACTTGTTCATCATAAGTAATAGCATTTTCATTAAAGGCAATTTTAATACCATTAATAGCACATATAGCAGTATATTCAATATCCTCAGTAATGGTTTTAGGATCATATCCGTACCGATCAATAGTTTCTTTCTTTACCATAAAACCGGTACCATTTAAAAAAGAACTCATCCCAAAATTAAATCTTGATTTATTTATAAATAAACTTTGTAAATAATATAAAATAGCATAACTTGTACTAAGCCAATTATCGCATATATTTTTCGTATCTCTAAAACCTTGAACAACTTCATAACCACAATTAATAGAATCATTCATTTTATTCAAGAATTCCCTATGAACCACATTATCGGCATCAAAAATGACATAAGCATCTATTTCATCATTACTTTTTAATTTATTAAAAGTATATTTAAGCACTTCTCCCTTTGATTTGACCTTTTGTTTACATTCTATAATTTTTGCTCCTGCATTTTTTGCCACTTCCAAAGTATTATCAGTACAATTATTAACAATAACATATACATCATACTTATTACTAGGATAATTTTGTTTTTTCAAACTATTAATTAAATTTTTAATAACAGTTTCCTCATTACGAGCCGCGATTAAAATAGCAAAATGATTTTTTTTATTATTATCAATTTCACATTTCTTTTTTCTAAAAACTCCAGAAGCCATAATCAAAAAATAAAATCCATAAATAAGAGAAAGTATTAACAATATATAAATAATTATTTCAAACATATTACACCTCATATTAATTGTACTATATCAAATAGTACAATTAAATAATACACCTATATAATACTTTTGTCAATATAAATTTGTTAAATTTACATGTATTATACTGTTAAAAAATTATATATAATTTAAAAATTTCCCTAATGATATTTTCATGATTAAAAAACTATAAAAAACGACATTTAAATTTACCAATTTTCTACAATTTATTTTACCATTTACAAGAACATAATTTTTTACTTTTTTAAGCAATATATTAATAAATAATTGATTTTTGTAATATATAGAAAAACCACTGAATTAATCAATGGTTTAAAACTAATAGTTTTCCTTTTTAATTTCAAAATAACTTTGTGGATGAGCACAAACAGGACATACTTTAGGAGCTTCTTTTCCAATAACAATATGGCCACAATTTCTACATTGCCATATTTTATCTCCATCTCTAGAAAATACTAAACCTTCATTAATATTAGAAATAAGTTTTCTATATCTTTCTTCATGTTCTTTTTCGATTTTAGCCACTTCTTCAAATAGAAAAGCAATTCTAGTAAAGCCTTCATTTCTAGCAGTTTCTGCAAAACCTTTATACATATCAGTCCATTCATAGTTTTCACCATTAGCAGCATCTATTAAATTATCAATAGTACTAGGAACAGCACCACCATGTAATTCTTTAAACCACATCTTGGCATGTTCTTTCTCATTATTTGCAGTTTCTTCAAAAATTGCAGCTATTTGCTCATAACCATCTTTTTTTGCCTTTGAAGCAAAATAAGTATACTTATTTCTAGCCTGTGACTCTCCTGCAAAAGCAGTCATCAAATTTTGTTCAGTCTTGCTTCCTTTTAATTCCATTTTTTTCCTTCCTCTCTAAACATTTTTTACAAATACCTACGTATTTAACATCGTAATCAATTACTAAATTACCATCGATATAATTATTAGAATTATCGTTCCTAGGAATATCAATAATATTTTTACATTCATTACATATGAAATGATCATGTACTACATTTCTGTCATATCTAACAATTCCATCAACAACAATAGTTCTAACTTTGTTATGCTCACTTAACCATGCCAAATTGCGATAAACTGTTCCCAAACTAATATTATAAATTATTTTTTTGGCAATATCATATATTTGATAAGCATTTAAATGATTATAACTACTATTAACAATATCAAATATACAGTCTCTCTGCCTTGTATTCCGCATAGCGCATCTCCTTAATAGTAATGATTACTAATAATAGTATATACTATTTATTTATAAATGTAAAGAAAATTATTTATAAATGTAAAGAAAATTATTTATAAATGTAAAGAAAAATGAATGAAAATAAATCATTCATTTTTACTTACTAACAAATCAGCCACTTTAGTAACATTTCCAGCCCCTAAAGTAAGAATTAAATCACCATCATGTACGTACTGACTCAAATATAATTTAATATCATCATAATTACTAATATAAAAAGCCTCTTTACCATATTTTTTAATCGCTTTTACAATATCATCTTCCGTAATACCATAAACATTTTCTTCTCTAGCCGCATATATATCAGTAACAATAATATGATCAAAATTTTTAAGTGCTTTGGCAAAATCAACTTTATGTTTGTAAGCTCTAGAATATGTATGAGCTTCGAATATAACCCAAGACTCATTATATTGTTTTTTATGTATAGCATTTGAAGTGGCCATTATTTCAGTAGGATGATGCCCATAATCATCATAAACACATGCACCCTTAAATTTACCTTTATATTCAAGTCTTCTACTTGCACCTTTATATTTTTTTATACCCTTTTTAATATCTTCAAATGAAATATCATAACTAGAAGCAAGTGCAATAGCAGATAAAGCATTAAGTACATTATGTTCTCCTGGTACAGATAATTCTATTCTACCTAAATTATTACCATAATTAATAACATTAAATCTAGCACAGCCTTCATCATCATAATCAATATCAGTAGCCATATAATCACTATCATTATTAATGCCATATGTAACTACTTTAGCACTAGTATTATCTTTTAATTCACTGCTATTTTTATCATCATTATTTATAACTAAATAGCCATCATTAGGTAAATGACTAACATATTTATTAAAAGATTTCTTTATATTTTCAAGATTTTTAAAATAATCCAAATGATCATTATCAATATTAAGTATAATCGCAGATTTTTGTTTAAACGATAAGAAACTATCACAATACTCACAGGCCTCAATAATCAAAGTATCACTTTTACCAACTCTATAATTACCATTAATATTACTAAGAATACTACCAACTTGAATAGTAGGATCCCTACCAGCTTCAAGAAATATTAAACTAACCATTGAAGTAGTACTAGTTTTACCATGGGTTCCAGCAATTCCAATAGTATTAGAATACAGTTTCGTAATTTCGCCTAAAAATTCTCCTCTTTCCATCATGGGAATTTTTTTCTTTTTAGCTTCAATCATTTCAACATTATCTTCTTTAATAGCAGCAGTATAAACAAGAAAATCTATATCATCAGTTATATTATTTTTACTTTGAGGTACATAAACTTGTATACCATTTTCTTTAAGTTTGTCAGTAATAACAGAGTTAACTCTATCACTACCACTTACTTTATATCCCATATTAATAAGTATATCAGCAATACCACTCATACTAACACCACCAATACCAATCATATAAATATGTTTACCTTTTTCAATAAATAAACCATTTTTATATTTTAATATTGTATTCTTAAATAATTTACCCCTAGTTTCAAAATCAGGAAATTGATCCCAACTAGCACAAGCAGGACTAAGTAAAATAACATCCCCAATTTTAGAATTATTATAAGCTAGTTCCGTGGCAGTAATCAAGTCATCGCAAACAATACATTTAACATTAATTTTATCACAAAATTCTTTAATTCTATTCTTAGTTTCACCATAAGTAATAACAAGTTTAGTATTCTTCATTGAGTCTTTTAATTCTTCAAAAGAATGACCTCTATCTAATCCGCCCATCAAAAGAATAATATCTTTATCAAAAGAATTAAGAGCAATAATAGTAGATTCAGTATTAGTACTTTTAGAATCATTATACACTTCTCTTCCATTAATGTTTCCAACATACTCTAGTCTGTGTTCAACACCACTAAATGTAGTTAAAACATCAATAATAATATCATCGCTAATATTATACCTTTTTGCACAAAGAATAGCACACATAATATTTTGATAATTATGCATTCCTTTTAAAACTATTTTGCTAGTATCAAGATATTTCACATTATCAAAATATATAAAACCATCCTTATAATAGCAATTTGTTTGATCAATACAAGAAAAATATAATTTACTACTTTTAATATCTTTGGTCATATCCATAACCTCTTTATTATCCATATTTATAATAGCAGTATCATCCTTAGTATGATGATTAAATATTTTCTTTTTAGTCATAACATATCTTTCATGACTATCATGAAAATCAGTATGACATTCGTATATATTAGTTATAATAGAAGTATTAGTTTTAAAATCGTACATATCGCATAATTGATGATCACTAATTTCCATAACTAAATAATCACCACTTTTAATATTTTTAACATAATGACATAAAGGGGTACCTATGTTACCAGCTAATACAACCTTATCACCAAAAGCACGTTTCATTATTTCATAAATGATACTAGTAGTAGTAGTTTTTCCATTAGAACCAGTAACACCTATAATATTAATATCCTTATTTAAATAATGATAAGCAACTTCAATTTCATTAACAACAGGTATACCCATATTTTTAGCCTTAACAACACACTTATGATCATACTTAATACCAGGATTTTTGATCATAATATCATAAGAATCATCAAAAAAATCATCTGGTTTATCACTTAAAATGAATTCAACGCCTATTCCTTCTAGTTCTTTAACTTTATCATTATCTTGTGGTTTCACATCAGTAATTAATATTTTATTATCAGGAGCCAATAACTTAGCTACCTCATAACCACTTCTAGCCATACCTAATATAAATATTTTTTTATTTTTATACATAAAAATCACTCCTTGTTAATTATATCACTTCTAAAAAAATAAGTAAATAATAGTTACAATTAATATATTATATTAAAATAAAAAAAGTTTCTCCTATTCATAATCTACAATATATCTCTTAGAATAACATTTATAACCTAATTCCTCCATAAATTTAAAACTATCAGGAATTATAATAAATTCAACTAAAGAATAATTATTGTTATCAAAAAAATCATCTAACTTTGTTATAATATTCTCGTCTTGAATGTTTTGAGCATATAAATTACAAACTATATCATTTTTAGAATAAAAATATTTTATACTTTTCATATCAATATCAGCAAATCTTTCTTTAGTGGGAATAGAATCACTATCAATTATTCCCTTAAACACTGATATCATTTTAACTTTATATAAATCATCCATAATATTAATAAGATTATCTTCATTAACTAATATAGACAAACGTCCATCAAAGGCTAAATTATTATTAAGAAAATTTACACATTCTTTTACGATTACATCATCTATTTTATTATCACCAAAAGTAATACTAATTAAATCTTCTTCAGATAAAGAAACAAAGCCAAATAAAAACTTATTATCTTTTTTAACACCAAAAGTATTATTAATAAGTTGCTTTTCATCTACATAGGTGATATCAATACCCATATCCCTAATATATTCTTTTATATTATCTTTATTTATCTTTTCAATCTTCATAAAAATCTCCTCAATAAACATTATATCATATAATCAAAAAAAGAAAAAGCCCAAATATCTCCAATTAGAGATATTTGGACATAAAAAAATATTGGCAACGACCTATTTTAGCAACTAATCACTATCTTCGGCGCTGAAGTGCTTAACTTCTGTGTTCGGTATGGGAACAGGTGAACCACTTCGCAATTATCACCAATATATTTTATCAATTTTTATTTTAATAGTTCTCTGAAAACATGATAATGTGGTTAATCAAATTAAATAATTTTGGGATTAAATCCTCAATCTATTAGTACTAGTCCGCTCAATGTATCACTACACTTCCACTTCTAGCCTATCTACCAGTTAGTCTTTCTGGGATTTTACTTGTTAAACAATGGGAAAACTCATCTTGGAGAGGGCTTCACGCTTAGATGCTTTCAGCGTTTATCCCTTCCCTACATAGCTACTCTGCACTGCCACTGGCGTGACAACAGATACACCAGAGGTAGGTCCATCCCGGTCCTCTCGTACTAAGGATAGCTCTCCTCAATTTTCCTGCGCCCACGACGGATAGGGACCGAACTGTCTCACGACGTTCTGAACCCAGCTCGCGTGCCACTTTAATGGGCG
>OLQA01001743.1_pt1 | contig 18507 bp, 18 predicted proteins | sample 1673151 | NCBI WGS metagenome assembly OLQA01 (sample SAMEA3136760, study PRJEB25190) | human gut metagenome | biome: human gut; feature: human-associated habitat; material: faeces | place: Austria | collected 2013 | reverse complement strand
GCGGAGGAACTGCGCATATCGCTCGGCGGCGGCGTGCCAGCCCGCATCCTCCACAAAGGTGTCGTCGGCGCGTCCTGATAGCGGTTGATGAAGATATAGCGGCTCCAATACGCCCAGAACTCCTCCCGCGTCGGGAACGGGTAGAACCCGCCGGAATACATGTCGCCAATGCCGTATTTCTCCGCAAAATCCGAAAAATACCGCTCGAACCGCTCGCCGCTGCAGATACGCGTCCTGCACCGCCAGAAACTCCTCATCCGCAGGCGCAGGCAGCCTGACGTTTATCAGCCCGCGCAGGAGCTGCCGCTGCCCGTCGGCATCCCGCGGGACGCCAAGATCGGCATATTCCGTTTTTTCGTTCATCAGCGACCGTATCAAGAACAGCCGCCGCTCCGCCTGCGTCATGGCGATCACCTCCGCTTGATGATATCATGTTTCCGCGCGAACGGCAATCAGAATTCGTAGGGAGGATTGCCGGAGAAGTCGGCAATGACGCCGTGGGCATTATCCAGATAGAACACCTCAAAAATGGGGTTGGTAGCGGTCTGGTACTGACCCTTCACGATGGGGTTCTGGATGCACATTTCCTTGGCAGCCATGTTGTTCCCGAACACAGCCTTGCCGTGCAGACGAATCCATGCGTATTCCGGGCTGGAAACGGAGATCTCCACCTCGGGGTTCTCCTGCATATCCTTGTAGACATCCTTGGTGTTGTTGGTGCAGAACCACAGCTTGCCGTCCAGTTCACCGGCAAACATGAAGGGGCGGCACTTTGCCTTGCCGTCACGACCGACGGTAGCCAAATACTGCACAGGGTTGGCATTCAGAAATTCTACGACTTTGTTCATGATAAGTACCTCCAAATAATTTATGTTTTCTCTTGATGGGTTTATTGTAATGGGATTTGTGCGGCTTGTGAAGTACGCACAATATTGTGGTATGGTTACCTCTGGGTAACGATCAGAACTTGCCGTTCTGATTCTGCCAGGTGGACTGGTCTGCGATGGTCTCCATCACATCCCAATGCTCAGCGATCTTGCCGTTCTCCACACGCCACAAGTCATAGTAGCTGGTGGGCGTACCGCCGAAGGTGCCCTCGCTGACGGCAAGGACGAAATTGCCCTGCGCCAGAACCATGTGAACTTCATCGTACACCATGGAAATGCCCTGCTCCGCCAGAGCACCCAGCGCGGCGTTCAGACCAGACACGCCATCGGCAATGCCGCTGTTGTGCTGGATGTAGGCATCACCGTCAAAATAGTCCGGAGTCTTATCAAGGTTGTTGCCCTGCATGACATCGTAGAGGAAATTCTTGACCAGCTCGCGGTTTTCCTCGGTCTTATCCAGATCTGTGACCTCCATCGTGCCGTCCGTCTGGGTGTGACCGGAGGGATTCGGCTCGGCCAGGGCCGCCAGATTGTCCCAATGCTCAGCAATCTTGCCGTCCTCATCGAAACGGAAGATGTCAAAGGCGACCTGCTCACCGGCACCGGCAAAATTGTAAATCGTCTGCAAGAACACCTTGTCACCGTCCCCAAAAGCACGGATGTTGTTCACAGTGGTTTTCACATCAGCGGATGCAAGATATTCTGCGGAACCGATGAAGGCATCCGCACCGGTGCCGTATGCCAGATTGTGCTGGATGTAACCATCAGAGAGCAGGCTGCGGGCGGTGTCCGTATCGCCGGTAGCAAAGGTGTTGATGAGCGCCAGCGCCTTTTCGGTCTGGCTCTGTTCCTGCTGGACAGGTGCAGTCTGCTGGGTGTTTTCAGCGGGTGTTTGGGTAGCAGCGTCCTTAGAGCCGCATCCGGTCAGGATTGTTCCGATCATGGCAAGAGCCATCGTGAGAGAAAGAATTTTTTTCATTTTGAGTAACCTCCTTGGTAATTGGGCTTGCTTTCGTTTGCCTCTGGCGTTATAATAATAACCGTAGCTCCATTCTGTAAAGTAAGCACAATATTGTGCTGTAGTTACCAAACGGAAACTAACGGGTAGTTACCAGAAAGAAACGATTGCACCGTTACTGGGTTTTCCGGCAATTTGGCGCTTGAAAGATTTTTTTGGAGGGATTGAAATGATCGAAGCAAAAGCAAATAACGAGCTTCCTGCCTGTCCCGTGGAGACCACGCTGACCCTCATCGGGGACAAGTGGAAGGTGCTGATCCTGCGTGACCTGACGCCGGGAACGAAGCGGTTCGGGGAGCTGAAAAAGTCCGTTGGCAATGTGTCCCAAAAGGTCTTGACCGCCCAGCTCCGGGCAATGGAGGAAAACGGGCTTGTTCACCGTGAGGTTTACGCAGAAGTGCCGCCGAGAGTGGAGTATTCGCTAACGGAACTCGGTAAAAGCCTGAAGCCTATTCTGGATTCCATGTGGGCATGGGGCGAAGAGTATAAAAGCAGTTTCACGACCAGATAATCCCTCTGCCTGACAACACAATGACAACAGGAATTACGATACACCGTAATTCTTGGATAATCTAAGTAATCCTGATAATCGGAGCTAAACTACATATACAAAATCGTTTAGGTCACGGTTTCAGGGAGCGAGTGGGAATAATATTCAAAAACAAAACTGCCGAAAACCTGTATCTATGTGGGTTTCCGGCGGTTTTTCTCTCTTTGATTTTTTAGAAAAATCATGTATAATGAACATGTATTTCAGATCGACTTTAAGGGGTATAGCCATGAGCAAAATAGAAGATTTCGAAAATCAAATCGTGACATTCGGCATGCGGGACGGTGATCTTGACAAATACGCAAAGTTCCTAAGATACATCCATGAAGACGGCTTAAAGCAACAGCATTGTTACTCGACGGCTCTCCGCTTTCCACCTGAGCGTGCCGAACAAGCCGTCACACTGATTCGTTTCGGACTGCAAAATTTTGAAAGCAGTTGGTTTTCGGTCTATACATCCTACCTGTCTATGGGAAGCATCTACGAGAAAGCCGAGAACTATGTAAAAGCATATGAAGCCTATTTGTCTGCAAACGAAGCTTTGGGCGGTGAGCATCACGCCTATTATGAAAATGTGTTATCCAGCCGCCTTCTTTGGGCGCGGCTGCACATGGATACCTTTCGCTATTCCGAGGAAACAGAAACGTATTACCGCGCTTTTGAAAGAAGTGATGAATTTTCAAAAAGCTTTCTTCATCAGGAATTCAAGTGTAAAGTTGCACAAATCGTGATCTTCTCCCACTACGGGAAATATGCCGAAGCCAAAGCAGCACTTGAAGCCGCGCTCGAAATGTGCCGTCCGAATTTTAGAGGGAATCTATACGGCCTCCTGCAAAAGCACCGCTATACCGAAGTTTTGCCCTTCACCCCTGAAGTGGCACGCTTTTTGAAGCGTTCACAAACATATCTTTCATGAGGATAAAAGACAAAAAGAGCTGTCGAGTTTCGTAACACCCGATAGCTCCTTTTGTCTGTTTTCTTAACTTTTATCCTTCAACCTTGCAGTTTCCGGCATAGGTGAACGCAATGTAGGACTTACCGCGATTGAGCTGCAACTCGTTGCCGTTCGCGTCAAAGAACTTCAGCGGGTCATACATACCGGCCTTAGACCAAGTAATCGGCACCATTTTGCCCTCGGAAATATAATAGCCCTTTGCATTTTCGCCGCCTTCCCAGTTGATAAGCTTGTGGCCATCAACATCGTTCGGACGCAGGGAAATGTCCGCTTCCAAAACGATAACATTCTCAAATTGCAGCTGCTCGTTTGTTTTGCAGTCCATGTGCGGCTTGTTCTGGTAGTTTTTCATGTACACATGCTTGTCTGCATCATAGCTGAATGTACTGTAATTCGCGCCAAAGTCAACACGGATATTTTTTGCATCCTCTCCGCTCGGAGCAGCATTTTTGTCCATCTCAACGAACTTAAACGCTGTGCCCATCTTATCTTCCTTCAGATCGGTACGAACATTGCTATCTTCCAGCATTTCCGGCACCTTTGTACCGTAGAACACACCGGTATGCTCCCAGGCGTAGCCCGCATTGATACGATCCTTATCACGGCCAAAATACTTGCCTGTACCGTAATAGTCTGCATCGAAATGATCAATCTCCATGCTATTGATTGTCTCCGTCGCAATGGTCGGGTCAATTCCCCAATGCACATAAACCGCATCAAACCCAACCGCCAAAATCGGATAATAGTATCGGCAGCTGCGCACCGAACACACGTCCGGCACCTGCGTGTAGTCGCCGTACACCGCCATCAAACGGGTCAGGTCGTATTCCACCGGTAACTCAAAAATAAGGTCTGCGGCGGAGATGCCATATTGCGGCAGGGCAGCGTCTACGTTATTCACCATTACGGCGACAGGGCGTTTGCCGATGGCGCCGTCCGTCAAGGTCGGCAGGCCGGTGAGCAGGTTCACATTCGCCGGTTCCGTGGAAGGTGCTTCCGTAGGTTCTGCGGTGCTTTCTGCTGCGGAAGATTCCGCCTCTGCCGTCGGAGCAGCCGTGGCAGTCGCTTCCGGCTCGCTTGCGGCGCTCTCCTCTGCCGGTTTCGAGCCGCAGCCCGCGAACACAGTCAGGCTGAGCAGCAAGGCGCTGCACAACGCAAATATTCTCTTTTTCAATTTTATCAACCTCCATTTGTTGATTTCTGCTATTTATTATAGTCCGAAACGCACCGAATTGCAACAAAAAATGCACGAAAATTGTCGGGCAGCGCCAAAATGCCGATACCAAGCTGCACGACGAGCGCAAAGTTGAAAATGTAAAGAGCTTATATAGCAAAATATCCCCCGCTCTGTACAGAACGGAGGATACTTTAAACTTTCATGTGTTTAGTCTTCAAACAGGTCTTTGATCTTGCCGAAGAAGCTTTTACGCTTCTGATAGTTCTTTTCGTCGGCATTCTGTTCAAATTCCTGCAAAAGCTCTTTTTGGCGCTTGCTCAGGTTTTTCGGCACTTCAACGGTCACGCGCACGTACTGGTCGCCGCGCCCTCTGCCGTTGATGCTCTGAATACCCTTGCCCTTGAGCTTGAACACGTCGCCCGGTTGCGTGCCCTCGTGTACGGTGTAGCTCACCTTACCGTCGAGCGTCGGCACCGTGACTTCCGCGCCGAGTGCAGCCTGCGTGAACGTGATTGGCATATCGCACCAAACGTCGTTGCCGCGGCGCGTGAAAATGGCATGCGGACGAACCGTAATGTATACGTGCAGGTCGCCGTTCGGACCGCCGTTGGAGCCGGCATTGCCCTTGCCGCCGACATTCAGAATCTGATCGTCATCGATACCCGCCGGAACGGAAATCTCGATCGTCTTCTGGCGGCGGATCTTACCCTTGCCGTCGCACGTTTTGCACGGGGTATCGACAATCTGGCCTCTGCCGTGGCAGCGGTCGCACGTGCTTGTGGACTGCACCACGCCGAACGGTGTGCGCTGGTTGATGCGCACCTGGCCGGAGCCGCCGCAGTTCGGGCAGGTCTTGGGGCTTGTGCCCTTAGCCGCGCCGGAGCCGTTGCAATCCGGGCAATTTTCGATCTGGTGGTAGGTCACATTTTTCTTGCAGCCCTTTGCCGCTTCCTCAAACGAAAGGGTGACGCTTGCCTCTACGTCACTGCCGCGGCGCGGTGCGTTCGGGTTCGCACGGCGTCCGCCGCCCCCGAAACCGCCGCCGAAGAAGCTGTCGAAAATATCGGTAAAATCAAAACCGCCTGCGCCGCCGGCATACGGATTTCCGCCGCCCGCGCCGCCGCCGAAGTTCGGATCTACGCCCGCGAAGCCGAACTGGTCGTAGCGCGCCTTCTTGTCTTTATCAGAAAGTACCTCATACGCTTCGTTGACTTCCTTAAACTTCGCTTCCGCATTTTTATCTCCGGGATTCAAGTCCGGGTGGTATTGCTTTGCAAGCTTGCGGTATGCCTTTTTAATCACATCGTCTGATGCGCTCTTATCGACCCCAAGCACTTCATAATAATCTTTTTTGTTGTCCGCCATCCGCTGTCATCTCCTCGCAAACTCCAAAAGGCAAGGGACGCCTTTCGGCTCCCCTTGCGCTTTTGAACGTGTCATTTATAAAACTTAATCGACGTCCTTGTAGTCTGCGTCGTAGACGTCACCGTTCGGGTTCTGACCGCCCTGCTGCGGGTTTGCGCCCGGGGCTGCCTGCTCGCCCTGCTGCGGTGCACTTGCCTTATACAGCTTCTCACTGACCGCGTAAATCGCCTTCTGCAGTTCATCCATGCCGGACTTGATCTCCTCGACCGTGCCGTTCTGCATGGTGGTCTTCAGGGCTGCAACCTTGTTGTTCACTTCGGTCTTGTCCGCCTCTTCCAGCTTGTCGCCGCTCTCGTTTACGAGCTTCTCCGCCTGGTAGCAGAGGTTCTCTGCGTTGTTCTTCGTCTCAACCTCTTCACGGCGCTTCTTGTCTTCCTCTGCGAACTGCTCAGCCGCCTTAACAGCCTTATCGATGTCTTCCTTGCTCATATTGGAGGAAGAAGAAATCGTGATGTGCTGTTCCTTACCGGTGCCGAGATCCTTAGCGGAAACATTTACGATGCCGTTTGCGTCGATGTCAAATGTAACTTCAATCTGGGGGATGCCGCGCGGAGCCGGAGCGATGCCGTCGAGCTTAAAGAGACCCAACTGCTTGTTATCGCGTGCAAATTCACGCTCGCCCTGCAGAACGTTGACCTCAACCTGCGTCTGACCATCAGCCGCCGTGGAGAAAATCTGGCTCTTCTTGGTCGGGATCGTGGTGTTTCTGTCGATGATCTTCGTCATCACGCCGCCCATGGTCTCAACACCGAGAGAAAGCGGAGTAACGTCAAGCAACAGCAAGCCCTGAACTTCGCCGCCGAGAACGCCTGCCTGAAGTGCGGCGCCGATTGCAACGCATTCGTCCGGGTTGATGCCCTTGAACGGCTCTTTGCCGATAAGCTTCTTAACCGCTTCCTGAACAGCCGGAATTCTGGAGGAACCGCCGACCATGAGAACCTTGTTGATCTCACTGATAGAGAGGCCGGAGTCGCTCAGTGCCTGACGAACCGGGCCCATGGTCTTCTCAACGAGGTCTGCGGTGAGCTCGTTAAACTTTGCTCTGGAGAGCGTGAGGTCAAGGTGCTTCGGGCCGGTCGCATCCGCCGTGATGAACGGCAGGTTGATGGAAGCGCTCGTCATGCCGGAAAGCTCGATTTTTGCCTTCTCTGCCGCTTCCTTAATACGCTGCATAGCCATCTTATCGCCGGAAAGGTCGATGCCATCGGAAACCTTGAAGCTGTTGATGATCCAATCCATGACGCGCTTATCAAAGTCGTCGCCGCCAAGGCGGTTATTGCCGGCCGTAGCCAGAACCTCCTGCACGCCGTCGCCCATCTCAATGATGGAAACATCGAACGTGCCGCCGCCGAGGTCATAAACCATGATCTTCTGGTCGTCTTCCTTATCGATACCGTAGGACAGTGCTGCTGCCGTCGGCTCGTTGATGATACGTTTTACATCGAGGCCCGCGATCTTGCCCGCGTCCTTCGTTGCCTGACGCTGTGCGTCCGTGAAGTACGCCGGAACGGTGATAACTGCGCTCGTAACGCTCTCGCCGAGGTAAGCTTCCGCGTCGCCCTTCAGCTTCTGGAGGATCATTGCGGAGATTTCCTGCGGGGTGTAGCTCTTACCGTCGATCGTCACCTTGTGGTCTGTGCCCATCTCTCTCTTAATAGAGGAGATCGTGCGGTCCGGGTTCGTAATCGCCTGACGCTTTGCGACCTGACCGACCATGCGCTCGCCTGTCTTGGAGAATGCCACGACGGACGGGGTGGTTCTTGCGCCTTCTGCGTTTGCGATAACGACCGGCTCGCCGCCTTCAATAACCGCTACGCAAGAGTTTGTTGTACCAAGGTCAATACCAATTGTCTTTGCCATATCAATTACCTTCCTTTAACTCAAATGAGTGTGTGAATTCTGAATTACTATATAAATGGATATTTGCTGATTTAGTTTGCTACCTGTACCATGGCGTGTCTTACGACCTTATCGCCCAGCATGTAGCCCTTCTGGAACACCGCCGAAATGACGTTTTCGCCAAGCTCGTCGCTTTCAATGTGCGCCACCGCGTTGTGCAGCGCCGGGTCAAACGGCTCGCCAACCTGACCGACTTCTCGGATGCCAAGCTTTTCAAAGCTCGCCTTAAATTGGTTTGCAATCATCTCAACGCCTTTTTTCATATCCTCTGCGGAGACATTTTCCTGTGCCAGTGCACGGTCGATATTATCGGCCACCGGCAAAATCGCGTTGATTGTATCGGAAACGGCGTTATTGTAAACGGCGTTCTTTTCGTTTGCGGAACGCTTGCGGAAGTTATCGTACTCGGCAAGCACGCGCAGGTGCTGCTGCTTGTGGCTGTCGAACTCCGCCTGCAAGCGGTCGTAATCCTCTTTCGGAATCTTCTCGCTCTTCTTTTTCTTTTTCTCCTTTTCCGCAGCCTTTGCAGATTCCTCTGCCGGCTCGGTATTCGCTTCCTGCTCGGGTTCCTGAACAGGCTTCTTTTCCTCTGCCATCTGGCAACGCTCCTTTCTCTATTCTTCCCGCATGATGCGCGTAAGCATTTCGCCTACACGATCTGCGACGTATGCTGTTTGTGCCGCGACGTGTGCGTACTGCATCCGCATCGGGCCGATCACGGCGACCGCGCCGGCATCTCTGCCGTTCACGCTGTACCGTGAGCAAATGACCGACGATTCCGCCAAGGCGTTCTGCCCGGTCTCCGTGCCGATCTTGATCTGCGTGCGGTTCTGCTTGCCTGCGAGAAGTTCTGTCAAAAGCTCCCGTCTTTCCAGAATATCCATCACCCGGCGTGCACCGCCAAGCTTGTATTCCGGGTAGAACAGCAGGTTCATCTGACCGCTTACGGAAATTTCCGTCTGCATCGTTTCAAGCGCCACTTCCAAAAGCGCCGCCAGCGCCGGCGACATCAAAATTGCCATATCACCCAGCGAGATCGCAAGGTTTTGTACAAATGCCCGGTTGATCTCCGCCACGTCGCGCCCTGTCACGCGCTCGTTGAGCACGCGGAAGAAAATGCGCATAATCTCGTTTGAAAGATCAAAGTCGCAGTGAAACACCTTGTTTTTCATGGTACCTGCGCTGCTCATCATAATGAGCATTGCGGTGCGGCGGCTCGTCTGCACGAACTGCACCGCCTTGATCTTTGCATCCGCGCCGCTCGGCGTGGTGCTCAACGCAAGGTACCGCGTAGAAGCCGCCAGCGTTTTCGCCGCGCCACGCAATAATCGTTCCGGGTCAAACGCGCTCTTTGCAAGCATCGCGTCTATCGTAAGCTTTTCGGCTTCCGTTAACGTTTTCGGCTGCATCAGCGCATCTACGAACTCGCGGTAGCCCTCCTGTGAAGGCACACGCCCCGCGGAGGTGTGCGGCTGTTCCAAAAGCCCCAGCTCCGTAAGCTCTGCCATCTCGTTGCGCACCGTTGCGGAAGAAACACCTGCTTTTTCCGCAATGGACTTGGAGCCCACCGGCTCGCCCGTGCGAATGTATCCGTCTACGATCGAGGCAAGTATATTTTGTTTGCGTTTTGTCAGTTCCATACTTGCACCTCTCAGGTTTTAGCACTCTATGTTCCCGAGTGCTAACCCTTGTCTATACTATACTGCAAAGGTCAGGAAATGTCAACACCAAAATTTGTAAATACTTTGTGAATGTGCGAATTCTTCCCGGTCGGCATCCGTTTTGAAGCTGATTTTAGCATTTCCGGCTCCACAGTGCCAAATTCCTGTTTATATATAAAGATACCGAAAAAAAGCGTCTTCGCCATAACTTCACTTTTTGTAATAGAATTTCAGGATTTTTTGTGCAAATTATTGACATTTTATGAAAATTGTATTAAACTGATAACCCGTGTTTCAGTTTCTGTGTTCGCATTAGCCCGAAAGTCCGTACCGTTAACGGAAAAGAGGAGTAAACTATGATTCAGGCAGAACATTTACAAAAGGCCTTCCGCGTGCGAAAACGAAACGCAGGCTTTAAAAACGCCGCAAAAGCATTTTTCAGCCGCGAATACGAAGAAATTCACGCCCTATACGATGTTTCGTTCCGTATTGAAGACGGCGAGGCCGTGGGCTATATTGGCCCGAACGGTGCCGGAAAAAGCAGCACCATCAAAATTCTCTCCGGCATTTTAACGCCGGACAGCGGCACCTGCGTCATCGACGGGCGCGTGCCGTGGAAAAACCGCCGCGCGCATGTTTCGCAGATCGGCGTTGTGTTCGGACAGCGCAGTCAATTATGGTGGGATGTGCCCGTCATCGATTCATTCGAGCTTATCCGCGACATTTACGCCGTGACCGAAGATGTTTACAAGCGAAATTTACGGGATTTGACCGACCTTCTGAATTTATCGGAGATCTTAAAGACCCCGGCGCGCAGCCTGTCGCTCGGGCAGCGTATGCGGTGTGAGATCGCCGCCTCCCTGCTGCACGACCCGCGCATCTTGTTTTTGGATGAACCCACCATCGGGCTCGACGCGGTATCGAAGATCGCCGTGCGCGAATTCGTGCTTGATATGAACAAGCGCCGCGGCACCACGGTCATTTTAACGACGCACGACATGCAGGACGTAGAAGCCTTGGCGCAGCGTGTCCTGCTCATCGGCAAAGGGCGCATTTTATTAGACGGCACACTCGACGATATTCGGCGCGGCGGCAGCGGGCAGATTGACGAAACGCTCGCGGCGCTCTACAAACAGTTTGATATTTGAGGTGCGCCGTGAAACTTAAAAAATACATTTCGTTTTTCCGCCTGCGCTGTGTGACGGGCTTGCAGTACCGCGCAGCGGCATTGGCAGGCATCTCCACACAATTTGCGTGGGGCTTTTTGATCATCTTCGCCTACCACGCGTTTTACCGCAGTGACCCCACCGCTTTTCCGATGACCTTGCAGGCGACCGTCAACTACACATGGATACAGCAGGCGTTTTTAGCCATGTTCGCCTCGTGGGTCTTGGACGGCGACATTTTGGAGGAAATCACCTCCGGCAGCATCTCGTATTCGCTGTGCCGCCCCGTCGACCTCTACGCCATGTGGTACACGAAATCTCTCTCCGGTCGTATTTCCAAGGTTGCATTGCGTGCCGTGCCAATCTTAGTCGTTGCGGTGCTTCTGCCCGCAGGCTATAACTTGACCGCACCGACAGATTTACCCACCTTCTTTCTATTTTTGCTCACCATGGTGCTGGGCGCATTGAACAGCACGGCGTTCACGCTGCTCATCTATGTCCTCACCATGTATACCCTTTCTTCCACCGGGTTGCGCTCCCTGTTGCTCACACTGGCAGATTTTCTCTGCGGCGGCGTAGTGCCGCTGCCGTTCTTCCCGCCCGCACTGCGCAGAATCTGCGAGTTGACCCCCTTCGCTGCCACAAGCAACGTGCCGTACCGCGTGTACAGCGGCGATATTGCCGGCACGAACGCCGCTTTCGCCGTAGGCTTACAAATCTTCTGGCTGCTCGTCCTGGTGCTCGGCGGTCACACCCTCATGAAAAATGCGCTGAAGCGGGTAGTGATTCAGGGAGGATAAACGGAACGACAAGTCGTTCCGCTGCCCGGCAAATCGTTCGTGTTTTGCAGTATACAAAGAAAGGGGTCATCTATGAAACTATACTTTGAATTTCTGTCTATCCACATCAAGAAAGCGATGCAGTACAAGGCTTCGTTCTTGCTTTCCGCACTGGCGCAGCTATTTATACCGCTCACATGCTTTTGGGGCGTGCAGTTCATGTTCATGCGGTTTAACCAGGTGGACGGCTTCTCGTACACCGAGGTTTCGCTCTGCTACGCCATCGTGCTGTTATCCTTCTCGCTCGCGGAGCTGTTCTTCCGTGGGTTTGATACGTTTAACCGCATGATCGGGGACGGCGAGTTCGACCGCGTTCTGGTGCGCCCGCGCAACGAGGTTTTCCTCGTCCTGTGCAGCCGCATGGATTTAGAGCGCTTCGGCAAGGGCATTATGGCGATTTTCCTGCTGATCTGGGCGCTTCAAAACTGCCCAATCGATTGGTGCGCCGCGCGCGTTATGACGCTCATTTTCATGATTTTAGGCGGCATCGTGCTTTTTGCAGGCGTGTATTTGATCTTCGCCGGGCTATGCTTTTTCACATTAGAGGGACTCGAGTTCATCAATATTTTAACAGACGGCATGCGCGAGCACGGGCGCTACCCGCTTTCCATCTACGGCAAAGGCGTACTGACGTTCTGCACCTACATCGTGCCCTACGCGCTCGTGCAGTATTATCCGCTGATGTACCTCATCGGCCGCCACAACGACGCCCGCGCGATGCTTTTGCCCGTCATCGCCTGCGTATTTATTATCCCGTGCTATCTCTTCTGGAAATTCGGCGTGCGCCGCTACCGCTCTACGGGGTCGTAAAGACGCAAGCTGTCATAATCATAAAGCAATTTAAAAGGAGCACCACATGAAAAAACTCATCACCCTGCGCGGCAACAGCGGCAGCGGCAAAACGACCATCGCAAGAGCTTTACAGGAAAAGTTCGGCAAAAACACCATGCTACTGTCCCAAGATGTCATCCGCCGCGACATCTTAAAGACGAACGACGGCGCGGGCACCCGCGCAAACGACGTGCTCATCATGCTGCTTGAGTACGGCCACGCGCACAACGAGCTCGTCATTTTAGAAGGCATTTTGAACAGCCGATGGTACACCCCGCTTTTCGATGCCGCAAAAGCGCTCTACGGCGAAAACATCTGCGCGTACTATTTTGACCTCCCGTTTGAGGAGACGCTCCGCCGCCACCAAACGAAGGACAAGCGCACGGAGTTCGGCGAAAAGGAAATGCGCAGATGGTGGAACGAAAAGGACTACGCCCCCGCATTAAACGAGCAGACCCTCACGCCCGACATGATGCAGGACGAGATCATCGACCGCATCTGCGCCGATTTAGAGCGCCTCGATACATAAACCATACATATAAATTCGGAAAGAGCGAGGTTCTCCCCGCTCTTTTTGTGTATATTGTGTTATATTCTGCCCGAATTTCTATCGATGCAAAAATAATTTTATAGCATTTTGTTCGTATCTATGATAAAATAGACACAGTGATAATTTTTGTAAAGCTTAGAGGGGCACAATGGACAAAGAGGAATGAATTATTTTCCTCCCCTTTACAAACCGACATCACGGATTTAACAGGGCGGCGCTACAATGTAAGACCGAAAGCACGCACCTGATTTTAAAAAGAAAGTAAGGTCTTCACATGAAATCAATTTTTCACGCACTCAACCGGCTCAAGGTCTTCCGCGGGCTGACGGAACAGGAATTCGCATGGGTGCTCTACGACGTGGGCAACTCCGCGTTCACCATGCTCTCCTGCTCGCTCATCCCTATCTGGTTCAAGAGCCTCGCCATCGGCACTGCGCCGGGACAGATCAACTCGCATCAGGCAACGGCGTATTATTCCATCGCCGTGGCGGTCGTCACCGTTGTCGTGGCGCTTTTAGGGCCGATCTTCGGCGTGCTCGCCGACCACAAAGATAAGAAAAAGGTGCTGTTCACCACCGCGGCAGCGCTCGGCATTTTCGGCTGCATTTTAAACGGCTTCATCACCGGCTGGCTACTGTTCCTCATCATTTTTGTGTTCACGAAGATTTGTTACAGCGCGTCGCTGACCATCTATGATTCCATGCTGAACGACATCACCAGCGAAGAACGCATGGACGAGGTTTCGTCCTACGGCTTTGCATGGGGTTACATCGGCTCGTGTATCCCGTTCCTCATCGCGCTCATCGCCTATGTGCTTGGGCCCGATATGGTCGGCGTGCTGCCGGATATGCTCTCTAAAGGCATTGGCTTCACGGTGACTGCCGTGTGGTGGCTGCTCGTCACCATTCCTCTCATTCGCGGCTTTAAGCAGCGCAACTATGTGGAAACCGAGGGGCATGATATCCGCAAGGCGTTCGCGGAAATCTTCCACACCCTCAAAAACATCGCGACACACGACAAAAAGGTGCTGTTCTTCCTCATCGCATTCTTCCTGTACATAGACGGCGTGGGCACCATCATCGATAACGCCATCAATATCGGCACAGACCTGAACCTCAACACGGTCGGTCAGGTCGTCTTCCTGCTCGCAACGCAGGTCGTTGCGTTCGGCGGTTCGCTCGTCTTCGCAAAGCTCTCGAAAAAATACAACACCGTCACGCTCATTCTCGTTTGTATTGCGGGCTATTTCGGCATCGCGCTGTACGCGCTCATGCTCAGTAGTCTCCTGCACTTCGCGATTCTGGCGTTCTTCATCGGCTGCTTCCAGGGCTCCATCCAGTCGCTCTCGCGCTCGTATTACTCAAAGATCATCCCGGCGGAAAACTCCGGCGAATACTTCGGTATCTACGATATTTTCTCAAAAGGCGCGTCCTTCCTCGGCTCTGCGGTCATCGCAGCCGTAAAGCTTGCAGGCGGCACCATCAACGTGGCGGTGGCATGTCTCGCAGTGTTCTTTGCGCTCGGCTTCCTCTTCCTGCGCATTGCAGATAAGCAAAAAGCCATTCGGTAAGGAAGCACCGGGCTTTATACCGTTCGCTCTTCACGCCCGTGAAATATCGCTGTAAATCTTAATAGGACATGCAAAAAGGAACGGCGTGCAAACCGTTCCTTTTTCCTTTACGCTTCATAAACCGGCTCAAAATCATCCGTTCCGTGCCCGCACAACGGACATGCGTAGTCCTCCGGCAGCGCGCTGCCCTCATACACATACCCGCAAATTTTGCACCGCCAGCCGACGATCTTCTGCTCTCGCTCGGCCTTCTCCGGCTTCGGCTTCAGCTTATTCTGGTAATCCGCATATGTCAGCGGAGCGCGGTCGCTGCACACCTCGGCTTCCGTCACCTCTGCAATAAACAGCGTATGCGTGCCGAGGTCAACACTGTGCGTCACCTTGCCGCTGAACCGCGCGCAGGTGCTCCAGTTCAGATACGGTACGCCACTTTCGTCTGTCGGCATCGGCAGGCCGTCCAGCTTATCGACGTCGCGACCGCTCTGCATACCGAAGTGCTTAATGGTCTCAAACGAACAGCTGTCATCCAACGCGCTCAACGTAAACCGCCCGCTTTCCTTAATAAGCGCGCAGGTGTAATTCGTATTCAGCACGGAAACCGCCACGCGCACAGGGCTCCCCGCGACCTGCACGCCGGTATTCACAATGCAGGCGTTCGCCTTTTCCTCCGCTTTTACCGCCAACAAAAACACGCCGTATGTCAAATTATAAAACGCTTTGTTATTCATTTTGCTCCTCCTATTAAAATAATAATAATTACTATTTTCATAATAACGGATAGAAAGCAAAAAGTCAAGCGTTATTTTCGGTGTATGCAAAAAGGAACGGTGTACAAACCGTTCCTTTTTTAGCTTTATATTCTATTTCTAAAGGCTGGCGAAAACTTTTAGCCACGCTTCCCAGCAGAACGGTGTTACTTCACGCTTTCCGAATCGCTCACATACGGTGCGGCATGTTCTCTTTCGAGCCTGCGGAACATTCTCACAAGCACGACAACGGCGATGGTACCGAGGATCAGCTCTGCGACGAACTGCGCATACGCGAGGCCGTACAGCGGGAACAGCCAGTTCAGCACAAACAACGCGGGAATCTCCAGCACGATCTTGCGCACAACAGCGAATATGAACGATTTCATACCCATACCGCACGACTGGAACACGCCTAGCGCGAGGAAATCGATGCATAAGAATGGCAGCGCAAAGCAGAAGCCACGCAGGAACGCCGCGCCGTACGCGACGATGCTCTCGTTCTTCATGAACATGGAGATAATCGGCTCCGCCGCAACCACGAACGTCAGCATCACGGCCAGAATAAAGCCAAGCGAAATTTTCGCCGTAAATGTAAACGTTTTTTTCATGCGCTTGATATTGCCGCTCGCGTAGTTATAACTGATCAGCGGCATAATGCCCTGCGAAAAGCCCATTGCAATCTGGAACGGCACCATGTTGACGCGCTGCGCGATGCCCATGGCCGCCACCGGGTCAGAGCCATACGCGGACGTAAAGTTGTTGAGAATGGTCATGCCGGTCACATTCAAAAGGTTCTGGATGGAAGCCGGGATGCCCACGCCGCACACGCCCTTGACAATCTGTTTCGATGGGCGGAACATGGAGGGCTTGATGCACACGTACGTCTTGCCGCGCTTCACGAACAGCAGCACGAAGAAGTAGAGACACGCCACGGTGTTGGAAAGGCAGGTCGCGCAGCCCGCGCCCGCTGCGCCGAGGTTCAGGCCCCACGGCAGAATGAAAATCGGGTCCAGCACAATGTTCAGCAGGCAGCCGCACATGGTGCCGATGCTCGCGTGTAGCGAAGAGCCCTCCGCGCGCACAAGGTACGCCAGCACGACATTCAAAATGGACGGCGCGGAGCCGAGCAGCACAGTCCAGAACAAATAATCCGCCGTTGCCTGCATCGTTTCGGCATTCGCGCCGAGCATCACCAAGATTGGCGACTGCAATACGCCGTACAGCAAAGAAAACAGCAGGCTGCAAATCAAAGACGCGTAAAATCCGAACGCCGAGCTGCGGTACACGGTATCGTAGTCTTTACGTCCGAGTGCGCGGCTCATCATGCTGGAGCTGCCGATGCCGAACAGGTTGTTGACGGCATTAAACGCCAGCAGAAGCGGTGCCGCCAGCGTAACAGCGGCGTTCTGCACCGGGTCATTCATCATGCCGACAAAGAACGTATCGGCAAGGCTGTAAATGACCATCACAAGCGAGCTGATGACCGACGGCACCGAAAGTGTTACGACCGCCTTCGGGATCGGCATCGATTCAAATAGCTCTGTTTTGGAATTATCCATTTCTCCCTATCCTTTCCGTTTTTATCACGCAAGGCTGTCCAAAAGCAGCTTGCAGCAACCGTAAATGCCGGCGTCGTTGCCGAGCACGGCCAAGTTGAACCGAACGCCGGTGCTCGGGTAAAATACGTATTTCAAGAAGCCTTTCTTCGCGCCTTCTACGAGCATCTCGCCCGCTTTCGAGACACCGCCACCGATGACGACGACCTCGGGGTCTGCCACCGTGCACACGGCAGAGATGGCGTAGCCGAACGCATCGTACACATTCTCTAAGATTGCGTTTGCAGCGCTGTCTCCGTTTTTAGCGGCATCGAACACGTCTTTTGTTGTGAGCTTCTCGACACTCCGCAAAGCGCTTTCTCCCTCGTGTTCGGCAAGGTATTTTCGTGCCAGTCTCGCAATGCCCGAGGCCGAAACGTACTGCTGCACGCAGCCGCGGCGGCCGCACGCGCACGTCTCCGTCTCCGCGGGGTTGATCGTCATGTGGCCGAACTCACCCGCCGCGCCGTTTGCGCCTGCCACCATGCGTCCATCCGAAATGACCGCGCCGCCGACACCCGTGCCGAGCGTGATGAATACCACGTTCTCGCTGCCACGGCCGCCGCCTTTCCAGGCTTCACCCATCGCCGCAGCATTCGCGTCGTTCACGACCACGGCCGGAAGCCCTACGGTCTCTTCCAGCGCCGTGCGCACATCAAATACGCCCCAGCCGAGGTTCACGCAGCGGTGCACCACACCGTCCGCCGTCACCGGCCCGGGGATGCCCGCGCCCACGCCCAAAATGCCGTCTGCGGGAATGTTGTGCTTTTCTCTGCACTTTTGAATTTCCGCCGCAATATCACGCAGCACCGCCGTGCCGTCGCCCTCAATCACGGTCGGAATCTCCCACTTTTCAAGCAAAGTGCCGTCTTCCTCAAATAAACCAAGCTTCACCGTCGTGCCGCCGATGTCAGCGCCGATGACATACTTTTTGTTTTCCATTTTTATAACTCCTCTCCGCGCGCGGTCTCCCACGCGTTTAATACGCATCTATATAAATTCCCTTTCGGTCTAAACCGTAAATTGCTTAGTAATATAGTATACCATATTTCGCCGCCGATTGCAAAGGAAACTATGGAAAACTCCATCTTTTTGCAACCGCCTTGCAAACAGGGGAAATTTGTGGTATTCTTTAACGCGTAACCCAAACGGCCGCCTGCCGATGTACCGCCATTACGCGGCCGCTGTGACCAAATAGCCCGGGAATCCCCCGGTGGCGCAGCGTTCTTCCGAAAACGGACAGAGGCAGACGGCAACATAGTCAATATAGATTCTTTCTCGCGTATTCTGCGCAGCGCACGTTTGCGTAAAACCCAGGAGCGCCGGAGAACCTTTTGCGCTCCGTAAAAAGAAAGGATTGAACAAAAATGGAGGGAACTTCTTCCAAAAAAGAAAGCAAAATCAAGGTGTATCTGCACCGCTACTTTATCGATGCCATGAGCGCCATGGCACAGGGGCTTTTTGCTTCCCTGCTCATCGGCACCATCATGCGCTTCCCCCAGGGCAGCGGCACCACCGCTATGATCACCGGCTCCGCCATTGTGGGCCCGATGGTCGCCACTCTGGGCGTCAACCCCTACATCGCCGGCCTTGCCATCTGCATGACCGCTATGTGCCCCTCTTACCTGAATGATA
>OLQA01001738.1_pt1 | contig 18552 bp, 8 predicted proteins | sample 1673151 | NCBI WGS metagenome assembly OLQA01 (sample SAMEA3136760, study PRJEB25190) | human gut metagenome | biome: human gut; feature: human-associated habitat; material: faeces | place: Austria | collected 2013 | reverse complement strand
ATAGAACAGCTTTCCGCCGACGAGCGCTCCGGCCGCGCCGATAAAAAGACAGGCCACAAGGTCCACAAGAGAGACCTCATTGACTTTCCGGTGAACAAGACAGAAAACAGCGCCGGCGGCAAAGCCGGCGATGATGAGAATGCCGTATGTAGTGACCGTATGGCCGAATATCGTTAAATAGGGATACAATCTTTTATCCTTTCGGTGAAAGCATAGGATTCAGGGAGCGGGCGCCCCCGGCGGACGGCCCGCGCACTGAAATCTGTTTTAAAGCTGAGGCATGGTATTTTCGGTATGCGCTTTGGATCTATTCATACTCGTTACACAACAGCGCGATTTTTTCCTCGTCCTCCTCCAGCGTGCTGAAGCGGTTGACGTCTTCTGCGAAATAGTTATCCGTATTGTCGTCGTTCACAGAGGAGACCTCGCCGATCACTGCCGCTTCTTCACCCGGCGCGCCCCAGAACGAATGATACATATACGGCGTGAGCGTGATGCTGTTCCCGTTTTCGATCCGGAACACCTCCCCGGCCTTTACCGTACGCGGTATCCCATCGCAATACACCGTCACGTCGGACTCATAGTCTACACCGCCGTCCGGCAGGCGGTTATACAGCCGAATGCTCATCACACCGCCGCCGCGGTTGATAATGTCCTCGGTCTTGTACCAGTGGAAATGGTTCGCGGCCATCTGGCCCTCCTTCAGATACAGCAGCTTCTCTGCGTAGACCTTCGGATATTTTTCCGGCTGCGTGCGGCAGCCGTTGCGGATGGTGATAAGAGAGAACCCGAATTTGTCAAAGTTACCGAGGCCGTAATCAGTAATATCCCAGCCGAGCATACAGTCGCGGACTTCATCGTACTCGTGACCCTTTTCCTGCCACTCCTCCGGGGTAAAATTGCAGAACGGCGGCAGATAGCACTTGTATTTCGCGCACATGGCTTCAAGTTCTTTTAGTGCTTTGTTAATTTCAGAGCGTTTCATTTTCATTCTCCCGTTGATAAAGCAATCAAAGCAGATTACATTCCATCCGCAATGCGTCCAGTCCGAACCGCACAAACGCATAATTTTCCCGATACCCCTCGCTTTTTCCGTTGTGCCAGCTTCCGTAGAGCGAAAACAGCGTCGGATCGACGAAAAGCGGCTCAGGCTCCGCTGCGTTGTGGTGCGGGCCCAAAAGATTGCGGTTGCTTGCCATCAGCTCCAGTTCCAGCACATTTTCACCCGGATGCAGATACGGCGAAAGATCAAGCGTATCGCTAAAAAGCAGCGTTCCGGCTTTCTGCCCGTTTACAAATACGCGCATATACTGGACGCGGCCCGCACAGCGAAGCTGCCAGTTTGTGCTCTGCACGGTGATCGTGCGCTTCAGGCGCATGGCCCCGTGGAAGAACGGGAAGCCCTGCACCGTAATATCCTGCAAGTCAAGGTCTGTGGCCGGAGCACAGAGACGGAAGCGGTCGCCGAATCGAACGCCGTTTTCACCCGCCTGCCAGCCGGAATCCGGCTGCACGGCGAAGCTCCCGAACAGGTACATCGCTTCGATGTTCGTCTCATAGCTGACGCAGTTCATAAGCGTCTCTGTGACCTCGCCGCTTCCGTAATAATAGCCGTTAAACACGTCATACGTCTGCTGAGACTGAAAATAGTCCAGCTCCAGCACAATTTCATTTTTGCCTTTTTGCGCCAGCGCGGCAATATTCCCGCGCACGAACGAGCGGTCAAGAATACCCTGCTCAGTCAGGTCGAGTTCTGTACCGTTCACAGATAGTTTTGTGTGTTGGAGCGTTTCCAACTCCAATGTCAAATCATCCGGCAGGTGATCTGCCGCAAACGCATAGCGCAGCCAGAGCTTCCGGTTCGTTTTCTCCCGCAGCAATCGCTCGGAGATATACGGGATCGGCAGCAGCTCGGTATATGTCTTGCCGTCATAACTCAGCGCCGCCATATCCAGCGTCAGACTGTTCTGTACCGGCGCGGACCGCGTCCATTTCCCGCCCAGCTCCATTGTTTCGGCAATGGGGCTTTTTTGCGCCTGCGGCATCGCGGAATCGTTCTGCGTGAGAAGCACAGACTCGCCGGGGGCAAGATACAGCTTTGCTGCGATCCCGTCTGTCGTCTTTTCAAAAGCAACGGATTTCGTTTTATGTGTCAGCAGATCGTATGCCTCCACGCCCGCAAACGGAAGTTTTACAGACATGTCAGCTGTGTCCGTTTCAGACAGATTGACCGCAAACAGAAAATTTCCATCCTCCGCAAAGCGGAGCGTGCAGCGCACATCGCGGTTTGCTTCCGGCAGAAGCGCACGTTTCTGCACAAGCTCATCCCACGTCAGATTCGCTTGCAGGAAACTGAGATCGGCAAGCTCGCCGTCGATGCGCGTGGGCTTCCGTCCCGCCAGCATCAGCCGCCCGCCCTGCGAGAGATAGTCCTTCAAAAGCGCGGCGGTACTGCTGTCCAGCGTGTCGCAGTCGGGAATCACAACGAAGGAATAGGTACACTGTCCAATGGTCAGCCTGCCGTCCTTGACGCTGCCGTACTTCTCCATCAGTCGCTCGTCGCCGTAGTGATGGCCGATGCCAGCCGCGCCGAAGCGCTCAATGAGCATGTTGAACGGTTCGCCCACACTGCGCACCGACGCTTCATCGTTCGCGCGGTCAAACATCAGATAGGCTGAATGTATCGGATGGACAATCAGCACGTCCGCCTGTTCGCGGCTGTTGGCAAGCAGATAGCCCAGTTCCGTGAAATAGTCGTCGAATGTCTTTAATTCATCCGTCCACGGATTGTGCTCCGAATAAAACGCCGGATAATCCCGCTTGCGCTGGCCGCGGATGGAATACGGGTACAGATGCTGGCACATGAGGTTTACGCCGTTCACATACTGCCATTCGGCGATGCGCTTGAGTTCTTTCGGCGTCACGTCCCAGCCCGCACAGGCAAACGTCTCCGTCAGCACCTGCTTTTTGCCAAGCTGCTGCGCGGCGGACGAAACCTGCCGCAGGGCCAGCTCCGTGCCGATTCTGCGCCCCAGCCAGTCCACGCCCGGAATGCTCTCGTACTCATAAAACGGCATCACACCCGCACAGCACCACATCTGCGTGTAAAGCTGGCTCTCCTCGACTGTGTGACCAGTCAGACGGCAGTTGTGTTCTATGCACCAGCGGTAAACGCGACCCATGAAGTTTTCGGTATAGAGCACGTTCATCAGCCGCCAGTAGCGGAAACGGAAGCCGGGCGCTTCCTCGCAGTCCACAAACAGCGCGCCCAGCAGATCAAGAATATCTGCGCCGTAGGCTTTTTTGTACTCTGTCAGCAGCACCGGCGTGTAGGCCGTCTCATAACGGAAATACTGCGGCTCATCGGTGAAGAAGCCCGCAATGCCCTTGCCGAATTCCGCACCGAAGCGTTCAAAATACTTCTCGTGCGTCAGAGCAAGAAACGCATCCGTGATGCGCGGGTCAAGGATATCGACCGTGGAGGAATTCTGGCAGTCGTAGACGCAGAGATACTCTGAAATGCCGTTCGCCGCGCCGGTGATGCGGCGAATATGACCGTTTTCCAGCGTGTAAACGCCAAGCGCGGCTGCATCAAAGCCCGGCTTTTTCTCAAAGCGCAGATAATGCGCCCGGTTTTCCGGGTCTTCCAGCAGCTTGCCGCCGGCGAAGCCGCTCGGCCAGCCGTTTTCATCGTAGCACCACGCCTGCATCCCGCGCTTTTTCGCCTCGTCAACGGATGCCTCCACCGCACGAAACCAGTCCTCGCTCAGATACTCGGTTTCAAGTCCGCCCCGCGCGTGCATAAAGAATCCGCCCATGCCCGCGTCCTGCATCGCACCGATCTGCCGCCGCAGCTCGTCCGGCTCTAATTTGTCGTTCCAGCTCCAGAATGGAACAGGGCGACAAAAGACTGAAATCAGGTCAGTTGATTTCATTGTTATAGGCCTCCTTTGTGTCCGCTCGGTTCAGACGGTTTGCGCGATATTCACTCGGCGTAACTGCGTAGTGGCGCTTAAATACGGTGTAGAAATAGTTGGAATTTCCGAAGCCGGTTCGTTCCGCAATTTCGCTGATCGGCACGTCGGTCTGCTCAAGAAGTTCCGTCGCCTTATTCAGACGCAGACGGCGCAGATAGGCCGAAATGCTGCTGCCGGTGGCAGCCTTGAAAATATTCTGAATGTGCGACGCGGACAGACCGACATGATCGGCCAGCGCATCAATATTCAGCTTCGGATCGGCATAATTGCGCTCGATATAGCCGATGATCGCGTCAATATAGTTGCTTCGGTTGTCAATGCTGGCAAATGCACAGGAGACGTCCTGCACCAGATCCAGAAACAGCCGCTTGACTGCACGAGAAGACTCTGCACGCAGAGCCTCCGTGCGGAAGCGCGAGGAGTTATATTCCATCGTCACGGCATAGGCACGCTTGAACGTTGCGATATATTCAGAAACGCCTGCAATCAGCAGATCCAGCGTATACGGCACATCTGCTGTCGGTTCAAACCATGCGTCAAAGAAGCCCGCAAGCGCTGCAGCGGCATCGTCAAAGCGCTGGGTGCAGAGAGCTTGTACTACCTCACTGCGGATCTGCTCTGCCTGTGCCTTGCCAAAGGCCGGACGTGCATCCAGCTCTGTGCGGGAAACAAAGTGACCGGCGGGATAGAAATACAGCAGATCCAGCCGCTCGTTCAGTGTGCGGTAGGCTGCGGGAAGCTGATCGACGGCAGAAATTCCATTGCACCAGACGCCAGAGACGGAAAACTGCGCGGCTTCAGAGAACGCTGCGCAAAGCGTTTGGGCAAGCGTCTGCGTGTCTGCCGTATCCGGCTGCTCACAGACAAGGAGGAACCGGCCCTGCAGCATATCGACCAATTCATAGCGTGTCCCCTGCGGCAGCGTCTTGTCCAGCTGCTCCTGCAACAGAAAATGCGTTCTGCGGTACGACATATTCTGATTGTCATCCGAAAGCTCCCGCTGCCGGAGCTGGAGCAGGAACAGCGCAAAGCCGGAATATTGCTCCAACTCGATGCCATTGTCGGAAAATTGCCGCCCGATGACAAAATCGCTGCTTCGGAGCGTAAAAAAGCTGCGGAGAATGGCGTGCTTGATATAGCTGTAGTTTTCGGCGTAGCGCTTTTCCGAAAGCGTATACTGCGTTTGAAGCGCAGCATATTCACGGTTGATACGGATTGTCAGATAGACGGAGATCAATACGGCGAATACCACGATGCCCAGATAGAACAGCAAAAACCAGCGCGTCAGCGCACGGAGCTGTGATGAAATGGCCGAGTCGCTGATGCAGCTGATAAAATACAGGTCTGTATCGGCAGAGCGCGACCATGTGCAGATCGCATTCGCCTCCTGCACGACCATTTGGCCGCTTTCTGCGGCCCCGCCCAGCACAGCTTCGATCACGGCATCCGTCTGTTCCTGTTCCAGCAGCGTCATGCCGCTTGTGTAGGTCTGTCCGTTTGCATCCACGATCAGAAGCTGACGCTCCGTGCCGTTTGCCATACCGTAGCCGAGCTGCATCAGCCGCTCGGCGCTGATATTCGCAACAAAGAATCCATTATAGCGATTGAGCGAGGTTCTGACCGGCAGAACATAACTGAAAACGGTTTTGTCGGAGGACGTGCTGCGGTAGCGAAGTTGGCGCATTGCCGGCTTTTGCGTCACACGGGACACAGCTGCAAGATTCCGAACGAACGCTGCGTCGAAAAAGTCATCCAGTGTACCAAATGATAACTGATAGGTGTTGCCATTGGCGTAGGCATAACAGATACAGTCTTCCTCTGCACAATAAATGTATACAGAGTCCAGCCATGACGACGCGCGCGTATAGGTTTGCAGCAGCTGCATGGATTGAATGACCGACAGGCTTTCTGTATCCATGGAGTAGATCAGCTGCAAAAGTTTCGGATCGCCGTTGAGTTGCGTGAGCATGGACGAAGCGGTGTCCTGCATGATGGAGGCGGAATAGCTGACGTTCGAGACAATATCCTGCTCTGCGAGATAGGACTGTTCCAGACTCCGTTTTTTGACGTTCTGATAAATGAGCAGAAAAACGAAGGATACCAGCAGCAGGCAGAAAACTAGAATGCCGCTGAGTACCTTAATAAAAAAGCTGTTCTTTCGATCGGTCGGAATATTGGACTTGATTAGCCGCACGAGTTGTCCTCCCCCCCTCTTCATGCAGAGCATTGCAACTATGCAGTTTCCACAAAGCGGATGGTGAAAACTATTTGCATACCTAAAAAATATCACAATCCCAACGCACATTTCAACATAATCATAAAAATTCAAAGTCGCGCTCAAAAATCAAAGTCCGCTTTCAGGGCAATTCAAAGCAATCGTGAGAATTCAAAGATTACAAATGTGCACCTCGCCACTATACTGAATTTAGCGAAAACGACAACGAGAAGACAGAGGTGGTTCGTATTGATGAAAGCAGAAACGAAAAAACAGGAACCAGGCACAATCCGCAGACGGTCTTCTTATAACCGGAGCTTGCGCAAGGATAACCGACAGCTGTTTTCCATGTGCGTGCCGGGCATCATTCTTCTGGCGCTGTTTGCGTATCTGCCAATGTTCGGTCTGGTGCTGGCATTCAAGAATTATAAATTCAATCTTGGCATCTTCGGAAGCGAATGGGTCGGGTTCAAGAATTTTGAGTTTTTCTTCACATCCGGTACCTTCGGACGGCTGATCCGCAATACGCTGGGACTGAACCTGCTGTTCCTGCTGTGCAACACGGTCATCACCGTTCTGCTGGCGCTTCTTTTATATGAGATCAACAGCCGCCACGCGATCAAGGCGTTCCAGACGGTGATCTTCCTGCCGTTTATCGTTTCATGGGTTGCCGCGTCGTATGCGCTCTACGCAAACCTCGCCGACGTCAACGGCATTGTCAACGGAATCCTGACGTTCTTCGGAAAAGAAACGGTTTCATGGTACACAACGCCAAAATGGTGGCCCTACATTCTGCTTGTCTGCTATCTGTGGAAGAACATGGGCTACGGCATTATTATTTATTACGGAAATCTGCTGTCGATCGACAAATCCTATTTTGAAGCGGCGCAGCTCGACGGCGCAACGCGCTGGCAGGTCATGTGGAAGATCTCGTATCCGTTCATCCGTCCAATCGTGACCATGTTCTTTATTTTGTCGCTTGGCCGGATCTTCAGCGCAGACTTTGGTATGTTCTATTATCTGACAAAGAACTCCAGTATGCTCTACAGTGTGACGGACGTGATCGACACCTATGTTTACCGCGCGCTGCGCGTGACTGGCGACGTGGGTATGTCCACGGCCATCGGCCTGTGTCAGTCGGTTGTCGGCTTTATCATTCTGGTCGTAGCAAATAAGATCACGAAAAAAATCAACGGAGAGGGGACGCTGTTTTAATGAAAAAGAAAAACTGTATTGGAACAGTGTTCATCTATCTGATTTTCATCGTGCTCTGTCTTGCAATTCTGTATCCGTTTCTCTGTGTGCTGTCCGTGTCGCTTTCCAGTGCCGAGGACATCAAGCTGTATGGCTTCCGCGTGATCCCGAAGCATCTGGATTTCTCGGCCTATTCCTATCTGTTCCGTGACAGTAAGATGCTCTGGCAGGCTTACGGCACCACGATTTTTGTCAGCGTCGTCGGAACGGCTATCGGCTGTCTGGTCACGAGCCTGTATGCCTATGCGATTTCGCGCACGACCTTCCGCTGGCGCGGTGTGCTGTCACTGTTCGTGACGTTTACGATGTTTTTCAGCGGCGGCATGGCGGCGCAGTACATCACATATGTCAAGCTGCTGAATCTGAAGAATTCCATCTGGGTACTGATTCTGCCGGGCGCGTTTTCCGCGATGAACACGATCATCATGCGTGCCTATTACGAAAAACTCCCCTACAGCATGATCGAATCTGCCAAAATCGACGGTGCAAGTGAGTACCAGATTTTCTGGCGCATGATGTTCCCGCTTGCAAAGCCTGCGTTGGCCACAATCTGCCTGACACTGTTCGTCGCCTATTGGAACGCCTACTATGAGGCCATGATGTATATGGATACCGGCAATTATGTGACGATTCAGCTGCTTTTGCAGCGTATGCTGGAAAAGGTCGACTTTCTCAAGAATAACGCGTCTACGGGGCTGCTCGGCGCAGAAGCCGCAAAGCTTCCAGGCGAGGCCATGCGTATGGCAATGTGCGTGCTGACAGTCGCGCCGATGCTGCTGGTGTTCCCTCGCTTCCAAAAATATTTCGTCAAGGGTATGGCAATCGGATCTGTCAAAGAATAAAATCATTGACAGAACGGTATGACATAATAAAAATGAAAAGGAGAAACACAAATGAAAAAGTTCCTCGCGCTGCTGCTGGCGGCTCTGATGGTTCTGGCGATGTTCACCGCCTGCGCCAAGACTGCGACGCCCTCCCAGGAAGAAACCACCGCTCCCACCGAAACTGCGGAACCCGCCGCTCCCGCGGACGAAACTCCGGCTGACGCCCCGGCAGATGACAATCCCTTCGCAGAAGAAGTCACGCTGCACTGGGCATTCCCCGCGCTGCAGGACAGCTTCCCCGGCTTTGAGGCCATCAATGAGAAACTCAACGAGATCACAAAGGAAAAAATCAACGCCAAGATCGAGTTCGAGATGATCCCTCTCGGCGAGTACACCGAGAAGATGAACATGAAGTTCACGGCTGGCGAGGAATTTGATATCTGCTTCACCGGCGCATGGAACCCGTATCTGCCCGCCGTTGCGAAGGGCGCTTATGCCGAGTTGACGCAGGACGTTCTGGATAAGTACGCTCCTGACGTTGTCGCTGATCTCAACAGCGCTGTCTGGGATGCAATCCGTGTAAACGGCAAGCTCTACGGCATTCCGCTTCAGCAGATCTATGTCCGTCAGACCGGTATCCGCTTCAACACCGAGCTTCTGAACAAGTACGGCTTCGATCCCAGCACTGTCAAGACGCTCGACGATCTGGACGAGTATGCTGCGACCATCAAAGCCAGTGAGCCGGATGCCGTTGTGATTTATAATTACGGTCATCTTATTTATGAAAATATGGTCAACTATCTTGGCTATGATGTGATCGTTTCCAATACGACGCCGGGTGTTGTTTACTATGCTGCCGAAACTCCCGTTGTCTTCAACCAGTTTGAGTCTGAAGAATTCAAGGCTCTGTGTGAAAAGATGCGCGAGTGGAATCTGGCGGGCTACTTTCCGACAGACGCCGTTACCGGTGCTGACTCTGTAGGTGAGAATGACATCCGTGCGATCGACACCGACCCGGCGCACAAGCCCGGCGGCGACATCACCGAAGGTCAGCTTCGCGGCTATGACATCACCGGCATTGCCTTCGGCGACTGCGCCATGACGACCGGCGCTGTGCAGGCGACGATCACCGCTGTCTCCGCAACCTCCAAGAACGTCGAGCGCGCTGTTGCGTTCATCAACCTCCTTGACTCCGATCCCGAAGTCCTGAACCTCATCTGCCACGGCATTGAGGGCACGGACTATGAATTCGTCGGCGACAAGGCTGACGGCCTCATCAAGCCCATCAGCGACTATCCCGGCATGCTGAGCTTCCTCGTCGGCAACGTCTTCAACGAGTACTACACCGACGCTTCTCAGGTCGGCACCTGGCCGGAAACTGCCGAGATCAACGCCAACGCGCAGGCCTCCTGCATCCTCGGCTTCGCATTCGACTCCGAGCCTGTTGCAACCCAGATCGCGCAGTGCTCCGCTGTTGTCGAAGAATATCTGCCCGCTCTCAACTGCGGCGCAGTCGATGTTGACAGCACGCTCGAAGCGTTCAACGCCGCTCTGAAGGACGCCGGCGTCGAGCAGATCATTGCCGAAATGCAGTCCCAGATCGACGCATGGCTGGCAACCAAGTAAATAAACGACCCCATCAGGATTTTTAGTCTGACTGACTGAAGGACGGGCAGGATGAGCCATCTCATTGCCTCATCCTGCCCGTTTTGTATGCAAATTCTTTGAGGATGGAGAGATTATGCCATGAAAAAAGCAATTTCCCTGTTCCTGGCGCTTGTCATGCTTGTCAGCGTATTTGCCGGGCTCGGTATCACTGCCTATGCCGCAGATGCGCAGGCGCTCTGGGTCGATCCGGTCAACGGCAGCGACAGCGCTGCCGGTACGCAGGCGGCTCCCTTCCAGACGATTGAAAAGGCGAAAGCCGCTGCCGCAGCACTGAGTGCAGGCGGTGATGTGACGGTATGGCTGCACGGCGGAACCTATTGTGTCAGCAATGCGATCACGTTCACCTCTGCCGACTCTGGCAAGAACGGCCATGTCATCACATATAAGGCCGTTTCCGGCGAGGTTCCGGTCATTTCCGGCGGCACGCCCATCACCGGCTGGACGATATATGACGCACAGAAGAACATTTATGTCGCCGACGTTCCGGCTGCGGCAGTCAATTCGCGTCAGTTCTATGTGGACGGCGAGCACCAGACCCGCGCCATGACGGAACAGTCTCCCACAGACTGGACGCTGTTCGGCACAAAGGGTTATATGTCTCCTGCCGTTACGACGCAGGAAGCAAATGAGTATCTGGTTCTCGATCTCGGAAAAGTACGCAGTGTCAACTATCTGACCGCATATTCGTCCATACAGGCGGATAAAAACGGCCGTGCGGCCGGATTTCCGCAGGACTTTACAGTTGAAACCTCAGAGGATGGCACAGCTTGGACGGTGCAGTGTGAACAAACCGGATATGAGTCGCCTGTGGTTGCTACCGCTGCAACATTCAACTTTGCACCGGCTCAGGCACGCTATATTAAGCTAAATGCAACAAAGCTCGGCACTGCGAGCAGGACGAACCCTGGCCGGTATATGTTGGCCATTTCCGAACTGGAAACGGGTCTGAAAACCGGCAGCAATACAGATCTCTCGGAGGTTGTTGTTGATTATGACACCAACCTGATGACTGCTGTTGAGGTTCTGGGGCACAACGAAAATCATGACTGGAACTGGCTGAATCAAACCGGCTATGGCAGCGCGAACCTGTTTGACAACAATCCGGACACCGTCGTTACAACAGGCGGGTATTATCGCCAGCAGATCGAAGTCGAGGGCGTTTACCCATGGCTCAGTACAAATATCAGCCAGAACGGACAGAACGCAGAGATTGCAGCAATTCGAATCGCGGTTGACGCCATCAATCAACCCGTAGATTTTACAATCGAAATTTCACAGTCGAATGATCCCGGCAACACGGACTGGACAATCGTTCACAGCGAAACAGCGTTCGATTGGTCACAGAGTCGGTCGGCTGTCTTCATTTTTAGCCCGTGTGAGGCGAAAAAAGTTCGCTTGCACGCTACAAAAATTGCAAATGGCGAGGAAACGCCCGGCACAGAGAGTGACGACGGCAGGGAATACGCACTCCGTGTTGCGGAATTTGCAGCGTTTGCGCCCAAGTCCGGTAGCAGTGAGCCCGCCGAAATAGACTACACGACAAATTTGCTGCACCCTGGATGTGTAGAGGGCATCTTCCATAACAACCCCAACAAGGAATCCTATAACTATGATGAAGTCGGAACATTCCCGCTGGACGCGCTGGTAGACGGCAATAGCAGCGCCTATAGCTTTATCACCTCCAAACCGTATCAGCCGGAGTGGCTGCTTGGCAACGGTGGCAGTCTCTCGCCGTGGGTTGAGGTGCGACTGAGCGATAACGGCTCTGCTGTGCAACTTGGCGCGGTACGCGTTGCCGTTCGTCCGCGTGTTGTGCCGAATGACTTTGAAATCCAGACTTCTGTAGACGGTGTGACATGGAAGACAGTTGTGAACGAAGACAACTACGATTGGAGCGAGGAAAAGACCGCTGCTATGTTCACGTTCCAACCGCTACAGGCTACCCGCTTGCGTTTTGTCGCGCACAATCTCGAAAAGCTTGTTGAGGATGAGAGCTACTACTTTCAGCTCAGCGAGTTGGAGGCGTATGGCGTAGCGCAGACGATTTCGGTTGATACGTCGAACGATTTGCTAAAGCCCGGATGTGTCAGCCCGATTTATCAGATCAATGGCGGCGCACTACAGGATTACACAAACTATACATATCCGCTGAATAATCTTGTTGACGATGATGTGCAGACATTTATCTCTTCGGACAGCCTCCTGAGGCCTTGGCTTGCTGCAAACGGCGGTGAGCTTGCACCGTGGGTAGACGTTTCAGTGACAGATGACGGAACGGCAGTGACGGTTGGCGGCGTGCAGATCAGTATTCAAGAGACCTATAATAAACCGGTTGACTTTTCCATTCTTGCTTCCGAAGATGGTCAGAATTGGACGACGTGCAGGCAGTTGAAAGGGTATGACTGGGGCGAAACAACCTCTCGGTTGTTTACATTTGCACCGGTTTCCGCCAGCAAATTGCGTATTCAGGTTCGCGATCTGGATGGACAGCAGGAGGGGTTGCCGCTTTATTTCCGACTAACTGAACTGGAGGCTTATGCACCGACCGATTTCATTGACATAGGGCGCGTGATTTATGTGCAGGTGAGTAGCAGTGAAACGTGTACGCCATCCGGTATTGCGGCGCTGCACGATAACAGCGATAAGACCTATGCCGCAGAGCATGCCATCAACGGAATGTACTATGATAATCTGGAGCATCTTGGTTACGCTGTTCCGGAGAGTTTTGGATTGAAAAACTTTAAAAACACTGCGGATATTGAGATCAACATCCTGCGCTGGTGGCAGCACCGCATCTTCCGAAATAGCGGTGTGTCTGCTGACGGTACGGAGATCTATCTTGATACGGATTGGCTCACATCGCTCCAAAGCACGGCCTATTCCGACCGCATCACATGGATAGAAAACGCGTATGAATTTATCGACCAGCCCGGCGAATGGTATCTTAACCGCAGCGAAAGCAAGCTTTATTATAAGCCAGACGGAAGCATGGATGGCAAGTCGGCGACTCTGCCGGTGACGGAGCAGCTCCTGGTCTTTGAGGGAACCGAAAATATCACATTTGACGGTGTGAAATTCGAAGATACTTCTTGGCTGACGCCGAATGAAATTGGCTACAATGATGCACAGTCCGGTACGTATGCCCAGCACAATGGCGTTTGGGGAGATGTACCTGGTGCGATTGAAACACACGCGGCAAAGAATATCACCATTACAAACAGCGAACTGCGCAATCTTGGCATCGGCGGTATCCGCATCGGCAATGGTAGTTCTGATTGCGCCATTACAAACAGTGCAATCCACGACATTTCCAGTTCCGGTATCTTTATCGGCAATAACACCGGCCATAATCACGGATATTGCGATCCGGGCACGGATGTAACGGGCGTTGTTGTGCGCAATAACTATATCACGCGCACTGGTCTGGACATCTTCGGCTCAAGCGCCATCTGTGCGCTGTATACCTCTGATACCGTGATTGACCATAACGAGGTCTGCTACACAACGTATACCGGTATTTCGCTTGGCTGGGGCTGGGACTGGAAAAACGCTCCCTGCTCCGGAAACAACACCGTTTCCAATAACTACATCCATGATACCGGCAAGACCATCCATGACGGCGGCAGCTTCTATTCGCTTGGCCTGCAGGAAGGTACAAAGGTGTTTGGCAACTATCTACACCACCACAGCGATGGCCTGTATGACAAGGACGGCGGCCTGTATACCGATGAAGGCTCGACGGGCATGGAACTGTACAACAACGTTGTCGGCGACGGCGTTTACTGGTGGCAGAAGATCTGGACGACCAACATCAAGGACTGCTACTGGCACGACAACTTCTATTCTGTGAACCGTTCCTGGGACAGCGGCGTAAATATCCGTCAGGAGAACAACACCTATGTTGAGGGCGGTGATTTCAGTCAATACCCCGCTGCACAGGCTATTATCAACAATGCGGGTCTAACAGATCCAAGCGTGAAAGACGGTGTCCGCATGGGTATTGCAGAGAAGCACAATGTGACATTGATGCAGTATCCGGACGGCGAGGCATACTACTTTGAAAAACCAGCCGGCCTGCTTACATTTACAATTCCTAGTCAGATCGGCAACACGCAATATGACAAGCTGGCGCATACCGCAAATATTCTCATGCCGGAAAGCACTGACCGCACATCGCTTGCCGGTAATTTCACGATGGCTCCCGGCTTCACCTGCGACAAGGCCTCCGGCAGCCGCCAAAACTTCACATCTCCCGTTGTCTATACGTTTACTGACGGCACAGATACCATCGCGTGGACGGTCACCGTCACCTGCGATGTAACGGCGGATGGCCCGCTGGTCGGTACGGAAACGACGCTGGACGCGGCCATCGCCGCACGCAGCGACTGGACACAGGAGCCTGCCGAGGCTGAAAACGGCGGTGCGCTCTTTACAACTGTCAAGGGTTTCAGTGCATATATTGGAGATCGTATTTCCAACGATGCTATTTTGGAGTTTGATATGCAGTCCGCTCTGGATGGAAACGACTGGACGGGTTATGCCCTGCGGATGCAGGACCCATATTCCACGCTCGGTACGATGTACCACATTGTCTTCAAGCAGGATGCCATTGAGCTTCAGAAATGGGTAAACGGGAACCGCACGATGCTGATCGGTACGATTGAGGGCTATGACCCGGTTTACGGCGATGTGGAAAACAAATTCTATACATCTGATATCCGTCATAGCATCAAGACCGGCGCGATCGATGTGCCCACCGGTGTACGCCTGTTCCTGTACATTGACGGCAACAAGGTCTTCGACGTAATTGATGCAGACGATCCTATCACAAATGACGGCTTCTTCGGCATGTATCCGATGACGCACGACATGACGCTTCTGCCGTTCTCGAACATCGATACCAGCCCCAAGCCCGATCCCGACCCCGATCCTGAACCGAAGCCGATTCTTCCTATACTGCCGTCCGGCGGACAGAGTGCCTGGAAGAATCCCTACCAGGATGTCACTGATTCGAGCAGTTATTATGAAGCTGTGCGCTATGTCACGGAAAAGGGCCTGATGAACGGAACCAGCGCATCTACGTTCTCTCCCGACGCGGCAATGACGCGTGCGATGATGGTCACGATCCTCTGGCGCATGGAAAAGGAGCCTGCCGCGCTGAGAAGCAACTTTATGGATCTGACGGCGGACTGGTACCGCACAGCTGTTGATTGGGCAGCAGAAACCGGTGTTGTCAACGGCGTCGGAAACGGAAAATTTGCACCGAACGCCACGCTCAGTCTGGAACAGTTGATTACCATTCTGTATCGCTATGCGGAAAATAAGGGGTATAACGTCTCGAAGTCCGCTTCGCTCGATTCGTTCACGGACGGCAGCGCTGTCAGCGCATACGCAAAGCCCGCCATGCAGTGGGCAGTCGGAATGAACTTCCTTTCCGGCAATACCCTGACCCCAGGCGCGCCTGCAAGCCGCGCGCAGATCGCACAGGTTCTGATGCTGTTCTGCAAGGCTTACATTAAGTAATCCCCATATAACCAGCTGCGCCCTGCTGTTTGCAGGGCGCAGCACCCAAATTTGCATACAATCAGCAAAAAACTGCTGAAATGATAGATATATCTGAAAAGGAGCCATCACCATGGATAATTCCACACCGTTCCGCACGTTTGGAACCATGCTCGACTGTTCGAGAAACGCTGTGCCGAATCTGCACACGCTCAAAAAGTGGGTCGATCTCACGGCAAGCCTCGGATACAACACCCTGCTTTTATACACAGAAGACACCTATGAGGTACCGGACGAGCCGTACTTCGGCTATATGCGCGGGCGCTATACACAAGCTGAGCTGCGTGAAATAGATGTTTATGCCAGAGAGCGCGGCATGACGATCATGCCCTGCATCCAGACGCTGGCGCATCTGTACGCCATCAAACGTTGGCCGGAATACTGGCCGCATTTTGACACGGACGACATTCTGCTGGCGGGCGATGAGCGGGTGTATACGCTCATTGACCACATGTTCCGGAGCCTTGCCGCGTCGCTCTCCTGCCGGACGATCCATCTCGGTATGGACGAGGCGGAGATGTTTGCGCGCGGCCGGTATTATAACCAGCATGGCGACTGCAACCGCTCACAGGCGCTGCTCACGCATTTGCAGCGCATATGTGAAATCGGCGAAACATACGGCTTCCGTTTCATTATGTGGTCGGATATGTTCTTCAAGCTTGCAACCGGCGGGCAGTATTACGCGGAAAATGCACAGATTGACGAATCTGTGCGTGAAAAGATACCGGCAAACGTGGAGCTTGTCTACTGGGATTATTATTCGGCGGATGAAGCGCACTATGACGGCATGATCGAGGCACATCAGAAGCTGAAGCCCGGCACATGGTTCGCAGGCGGCCTGTGGAAGTGGACAGGCTATGCCCCGCACAACGGCTACAGCATGAAGATCACAAAAGCAGCGCTTGCAAGCTGCCGGGAACACGGCGTGCAGGATGTATTTCTGACTATGTGGGGCGACGACGGCGGGGAATGCTCCCCGTTTATGCTCCTGCCGTCGCTGTTCTATGCTTCGGAGCTTGCGAAGGGTGAAACAAACGACGAAACGATCAAAGTACATTTCGCGCAGCGCTTCGGCGCAGCATTCGACGATTTCATGCAGCTGGATCTGCCCGGAACGCGCAACGGCCTTGACGACAACGTTCGGAATCTGGATAAATTCTTACTGTATAATGATCCGTTCATGGGCATGATGGATCAGACGGTTTTGTCCGGTGAGGGCGCACAGTTCGGCACGTGCGCCGAACGGCTGGAGACGCTGCAGACGCTGCCGGAGTGGGGGTACCTATTTGAGACGCTCGGCGCGCTGTGCCGGGTGCTGGAGATCAAGGCAGAACTCGGTGTCCGAATCCACGAGGCGTACCGCACGGGAGATAAGACAGCGCTTTGCGCCATGCTTGCGAAGCTTGACGAGACGCTTGCGCGTCTGGAACGTTTCCATGATGCTTATCGGGCACAGTGGATGCAGGAAAACAAGCCGCACGGCTTTGACGTGCAGGACATCCGGCTCGGCGGTCTGATGCAGAGAGTAAAGACCTGCCGTGCGCGGCTGGAGGATTATTGCGCCGGACGGCTCGACCGGCTCGAAGAACTGGAGACGAAACAGCTTGATTTCTTCGATCACGGAAAGCGCTGCGCAGAGCCGGTCGCCACGCACTGGGGGCAGATTGCGACAGCAAATATTGTCTATATGACGATGCTTTGGTGAAAAATATGAGTCAAATTTTAGAGCACGCAAGCTGGATCTATCCATCGGAGGATATCGGCGAAATATGCCCTGTTTTCCGAAAGCATTTTACCGCGCGCCCCGGTGCAGCAGCGAAGCTGGAAATCACCGCATTCGGCGTCTACGAAGCGTTTCTGAACGGGCAGCGGATCGGAAATTTCTTTCTGGCGCCCGGCTGGACAAGCTATCCGGCGCGATTGCAGGTGCAGACCTATGACCTGACGGCGCTGCTGCGCGAGGAAAATGAACTGACCGTCACGCTCGGAAAGGGCTGGTTCGCCGGACGGATTTCTGCCGGTGTTTATCAGGCGCTTGCGGACGGCCCGCGGCTGCTGGCAGCACTGCATCTGACCGGCGCGGACGGCACGCGGGAGTACGCGACCGATGAAAGCTGGCAATGGGCAGAAAGCCCAATCCGGTTCAGCGACATTTACGACGGCGAAACGTATGATGCGCGCGTCACACCGGAAAACTGGCGCTTCTGCCGGACGGACAGCTGCGGCAAGCAGATGCTGATCCCGCAGGAGGGCGAGATCGTTACAGAGCACGAATGCCTCAAGCCGGCCGCTGTTCTGCATACGACGAAGGGCGAAACGGTGCTCGATTTCGGGCAGGAGGTCACGGGCTATGCGGAATTTACCGTGCAGGCCCGCGCTGGTGAGCGCGTTCTGCTCTCCTGCGCAGAGGTACTCGACGCGGACGGGAATTTCTATACGGAAAACTACCGCAGTGCAAAATCCAGAATCGAGTATATCTGCCGTGATGGAATCCAGACCGGCCGCGCACACCACACGTTTTACGGCTTCCGCTATCTGCGCGTGGACGAAGCGCCGGAGGGTTGGCAGGCAGAGAATTTCACGGCGGTCTGCGTCTATTCCGATCTGCAAAGAACCGGCTGGATTCGCACGTCCGATCCGCTTTTGAACCAGCTGTATCAGAACATTGTCTGGGGTGAAAAGGACAACCTGCTGGACGTACCGACCGACTGCCCGCAGCGCGACGAGCGGCTTGGATGGACAGGCGACGCGCAGGTCTCCATCCGTGCGATCACCTGCACGTTTGATGGGAAGCGATTTTTTTCAAAATGGCTGCGCGATATGGCAGCGGAGCAGCGTGAGGACGGCGCGGTTTCCCATTTTGTCCCGAATGTCGGTCTGTTTACGAAAGATCCCGCGCTGTTCTGCGGCGGCTCGGCGTGGGCGGACGCGGCGGTGATCTGCCCGTGGCAGCTCTATCAGGCTTATGGTGACAAGGAACTCCTGCGTGAACATCTTCCCATGATGCAGAAATGGGTCGAATATGTGCGCAGGGCTTCCGGAGACAGCTGCA
>OLQA01001727.1_pt1 | contig 18607 bp, 13 predicted proteins | sample 1673151 | NCBI WGS metagenome assembly OLQA01 (sample SAMEA3136760, study PRJEB25190) | human gut metagenome | biome: human gut; feature: human-associated habitat; material: faeces | place: Austria | collected 2013 | reverse complement strand
TTGGTGTTCTTCAGACCCTCGTTGTGGCGCTGGGCGCTGGCCTCGGCATTTGGGGCGCGATCAATCTGCTGGAAGGTTATGGTAATGACAATCCCGGCGCCAAATCTCAGGGCATGAAGCAGCTTATGGCGGGCGGCGGCGTGGCGCTGATCGGCATTACCCTCGTGCCGCTGCTGTCCGGGCTGTTCGGCTAATCAGGCAGCTCGTTTGCTTCCCATAAATCCACGGAGGGTGCCGCTTTCGGGCGGCATCCTCCCGAAAGGAGGGCAACCCTATGGATTTCTTATGGGATAAGATCACGGAATGGCTGAAAGAAATGCTCATCGGCGGTATCGTGAGCAATCTGTCCGGGATGTTCGATGCGACCAATCAAAAGGTTGCCGAGATCTCCGGTCAGGTGGGCTTATCGCCGCAGGCATGGAACGGCAGCATTTTCAGCATGATACAAAACCTGTCGGAAACCGTGATCGTCCCCATCGCAGGCGCAATTCTCGCCTTTGTGATGACGCTGGAGCTGATCCAGCTCATTACCGACAAAAATAACCTCAACGACATGGACGCATGGATATTCTTCAAGTGGGCGTTCAAGTCCGCTGCCGCTGTCCTGATCGTAACAAACACATGGGCGATTGTGATGGGCGTGTTCGACGCTGCCCAAAGCGTCGTTGCCAGCGCCTCCGGGCTGATTATCGGCGACACCAGCATCAACATTTCAAGCGTCATGGTGGGCATTGAGGATCGGCTGATGGAAATGGAACTGGGGCCGCTCTTCGGCCTATGGTTCCAGTCGCTGTTTGTTGGCATTACCATGTGGGCGCTGACCATCTGCATTTTCATTATCACATTCGGAAGAATGATTGAAATATATCTCGTCACCTCTGTTGCCCCCATCCCAATGGCGACCATGATGGGCAAGGAATGGGGCGGCATGGGACAGAACTACATCCGTTCTCTGCTGGCGCTGGGCTTCCAAGCGTTTTTGATTATCGTCTGCGTTGCCATTTACGCGGTTCTGGTGCAGAACATCGCACTTGTGGATGACATCATCTACGCCATCTGGACTTGCATGGGCTACACGGTGCTGCTGTGCTTCTGCCTGTTCAAAACGAGCAGCCTTGCCAAGTCCGTGTTCAATGCACATTAACGGGGGTGATACCATGCTGACACTCACGCCCGTCGCGCTTGCAACAGCGAACGCTTTTGTTAATGCGCATCACCGGCACCACAAGGCAACTGCTGGGCATAAGTTTTCCATCGGCTGTGCCAAGGATGGAGAGCTTGTCGGTGTTGCAATCGTAGGCCGTCCTGTGAGCCGGTATCTGGATGATGGCTGGACATTGGAGGTCAATCGCCTTTGCACCACCGGTGAGAAGAACGCTTGCAGCATCCTTTATGCCGCATCCGCGCGGGCGGCAAAGGCAATGGGATACCGCAAGATCATCACCTATACGCTGGATAGCGAGAGCGGCAGCAGTCTCCGCGCCGCTGGTTGGAACTGCGCAGGCTTGGCAGGCGGCAAATGCTGGACAGGCAGCCGTAAGCCCGCCTCCGCTTTGTACCCGGCGCAGATGAAACTTCGATATGAAAAGCTCTTATAAAGGGGAATTTCTATGGCCTATGTCAACGTCCCAAAGGACTTAACCAAAGTAAAAACCAAGGTGCTGTTCAACCTCACGAAACGACAGCTCATTTGCTTCGGAAGCGGCGCGCTCATCGGCGTACCGCTTTTCTTCTTGCTCAAGGGCGGCATCGGCACCAGCCCCGCCGCCATGGTGATGATGGTGGTGATGATCCCGGCCATGCTGTTCGCCATGTATGAAAAGAACGGTCAGCCGTTGGAGGTCGTCATCCGCAACATCTACCGCGTGTGCTTCCAGAGGCCGAAGCAGCGCCCGTATAAGACCAACAATTTTTATGCCGTTCTGGAGCGGCAAAACCAGTTAGACCGGGAGGTGTATCAAATTGTCCGAAAAGAAAAAGCTGACCCGCGCCGAACGAAAACAGATCGAAGCCGCCATCGCAAGAGCGAACCGAACGGATAAGAAAGAAAAATCGGCGCAGGACAGCATCCCGTATCAGCGTATGTGGCCGGACGGCATCTGTCGTGTGACCAATACGCGCTACACCAAAACAATCCAGTATCAGGACATCAACTACCAGCTCTCGCAGAATGAGGACAAGACCGCCATCTTTGAGGCGTGGTGCGATTTCCTGAACTACTTTGACAGCTCCGTGCAATTCCAGCTTTCCTTTGTGAACCTCTCGGCTTCGCAGGAAACCTTTGCACGGAGCATTTCCATTCCGCCCTGCGGGGACGAGTTTGACGGCATCCGCGCCGAGTACGCCGGTATGCTGCAAAATCAGCTTGCCCGCGGCAACAACGGCCTGATTAAGACCAAGTATCTCACGTTCGGCGTTGAGGCCGACAATCTCCGCGCCGCCAAGCCCCGTTTGGAGCGCATTGAAACCGACCTCCTGAACAACTTCAAGCGGCTGGGCGTTGTGGCTGCGCCGCTGAACGGCTTTGAGCGCCTGCACGTCATGCACGACATTCTGCGGATGGACGAGCAGGAGCCGTTCCGCTTTTCGTGGGACTGGCTGGCTCCCTCCGGGCTGTCCACCAAGGACTTTATCGCGCCCAGCTCCTTTGAGTTCAAGACCGGCAGGATGTTCCGCATGGGCAAAAAGCTGGGTGCAATCAGCTTCGTGCAGATTCTGGCACCGGAGCTGAATGACCGGATGCTGGCGGACTTTCTGGATATGGAGAGCAGCGTCCTCGTCAACCTCCATGTGCAGTCTGTGGATCAGGTCAACGCCATCAAGACCGTCAAGCGCAAGATCACCGATCTCGACAAGTCCAAAATCGAGGAACAGAAGAAGGCCGTCCGTGCAGGGTACGACATGGACATCATTCCAAGCGACCTTGCCACCTACGGCGCGGAGGCCAAAAAGCTGTTGCAGGATTTGCAGTCCCGCAATGAGCGAATGTTCCTGCTGACCTTCCTCATTCTCAACACGGCGGACACACCCCGGCAGCTCGACAACAACATCTTCCAGACCTCCAGCATTGCGCAGAAGTATAACTGTGCGCTGACCCGGCTGGACTTTCAGCAGGAGGAAGGACTGATGAGCAGCCTCCCGCTGGGGCTGAATCAGATCGAGATTCAGCGGGGCCTGACTACATCCAGCGTGGCAATCTTCGTCCCCTTTACCACGCAGGAGCTGTTCCAGAGCGGTTCGGAGGCGCTGTACTACGGCATCAACGCTCTTTCCAACAACCTTATCATGGTAGACCGGAAGCTGCTGAAAAATCCCAACGGTCTGATTTTAGGCACTCCCGGCAGCGGCAAGTCGTTTTCGGCAAAACGTGAGATCACCAATGCGTTTCTCATTTGCCCCAAGGATGACATCATCATCTGTGACCCGGAGGGCGAATATACGCCGCTGGTGGAGCGTCTGCACGGTCAGGTCATTAAGCTGTCGCCCACCGGCAAGGGCTACGACGGTTCGCCCTGCTACATCAATCCGATGGACTTGAATCTGGATTACAGCGACGATGATAACCCGCTGAGCCTGAAATCCGACTTCATTCTGTCGCTGTGCGAGCTGATCGTCGGCGGCAAGGATGGGCTTGCCCCTGTGGAAAAGACCATCATCGACCGCTGCGTTCGCATCGTCTACCGGGACTACCTCAATGACCCGAAACCGGAGAATATGCCGCTGCTGGAGGACTTGTATAACGCCCTCCGTGCGCAGGATGAAAAGGAAGCGCAGTACATCGCCACTGCTTTGGAAATCTACGTCACCGGCTCTCTGAATGTGTTCAACCATCACACGAACGTGGATGTGAATAGTCGCATCGTCTGCTATGACATCAAGGAGCTGGGCAAGCAGCTCAAAAAAATCGGGATGCTGGTGGTGCAGGATCAGGTCTGGAACCGTGTGACCATCAACCGCGCCGCCCATAAAACGACCCGCTACTATCTTGACGAGTTCCATCTTCTTTTGAAGGAGGAACAGACGGCTTCGTACAGTGTCGAAATCTGGAAACGCTATCGCAAATGGGGCGGCATCCCCACCGGGATCACGCAAAATGTCAAAGACCTGTTATCCAGCCGCGAGGTTGAGAACATCTTTGAGAACAGCGATTTCATTTATATGCTCAATCAGGCCGCTGGCGACAGGCAGATTCTGGCGAAGCAGCTCAATATTTCGCCGCATCAGCTCTCCTATGTGACCCACTCCGGTGAGGGCGAGGGGCTGCTGTTCTACGGCAACACGATCCTGCCCTTCATTGACCACTTCCCGAAGGACACCGAGCTGTACCGCGTCATGACCACCAAACCGCAAGAGGTGGCGTCGGCATGAAAAGAGAACCGCGTTTACAGTTTTCCGACGCCGATCTTGCCGAGCCGAAGCTGGAAAAGCCCATCAAGCGGGTGAAAAAAGCAGCGGCCAGAGCGGATAAGGCGCAGGCCAAAATCCCCAAGAAAACCGTGGTCAAAAAGGAGCGCGGCTTTGATCCTGCCACCGGCAAGGTCAAAACGCAGCTCCGTTTTGAGGAAGTGGATAAGAAAAAGCCGACCTCAAAGCTGACCCATGCCGTGCAGGATGCCCCCGCCAACTTTGTTCTCTCTCAGGTTCACCGGGAGGTGCGGCAGAGCGAGGATGACAATGTAGGCGTAGAGGCCGCGCACAAGGTAGAGCAAGCCGTGGAGAGCGGCGGGCGGCTGGTGCAGTCTGCCCACCGCGCCCATCAGCTCAAGCCCTATCGCGCTGCCATCCGTGCAGAGAGAAAGCTGGAACAGGCCAATCTTGACGCACTCCAGAAGAAAGCGGAGATTGACAGCCCCACCAGCAATCCCGTTTCCAAGTGGCAGCAGAAGCAGGCAATTAAGAAGCAGTATGCCGCTGCCAAGCACAATCAGGCGGCGCAGACTACGGCAAAGGCGGCGGAGAATACCGTCAAGGCTGCGAAAAAAGCTGCTGAAAAAGCTGAGAAAGCGGGCAAATATGTGTGGGAACACCGGCGCGGCTTTGCCATTGCCGCCGCAATTCTGCTGATGCTGGCATTTCTGCTCAACGGCCTGTCCTCCTGCTCGGTGATGATGGATGGCGTCGGCTCCGGGATCGCGGCCAGTACCTATCCGTCGCAGGACGCCGATATGCTGGGCGCGGAAGCGCAGTATTGCGAAATGGAGGCAGAGCTTCAGCGCTACCTCGACACCTACGAAAGCACCCATGACTACGATGAGTACCACTTTGATCTGGACACCATCGAGCATGACCCCTATGTACTCATTTCCATAATTACGGCGCTGCATCAAGGGGAATGGACGCTGGATGAGGTGCAGGGTACGCTCCAGATGCTCTTTGACCGCCAGTACATTTTGACCGAGGATGTGGTGGTGGAAACCCGCTACCGCACAGAAACCGACACATGGACGGACGCGGACGGCAACACCCATACGGACACCTATCAGGTGCCGTATGACTACTACATCTGCACGGTCACGCTGGAAAACTTCAATCTCTCCCATGTTCCCGTTTACATTATGAGCGAAGAACAGCTCGGAATGTACGCCACCTATATGGCCACCCTCGGCAACCGTCCCGACCTGTTCCCCGGTTCAGGCTACATCGGCAAGTATGTGGAGGGCAGCTATACCGACTACGACATTCCCCCGGAGGCGCTGGACGATGAGGTGTTTGCCGCCATCATCAAGGAAGCGGAAAAGTATCTCGGCTACCCCTACGTTTGGGGCGGCAGCAGTCCCTCTACCTCATTTGACTGTTCGGGCTTCGTCAGTTGGGTCATCAATCATTCCGGTTGGGATGTGGGCAGGCTGGGCGCGCAGGGACTTTGCAATATCTGTACGCCCGTATCCTCTGCCAACGTCAAACCGGGCGATCTGGTGTTTTTCACCGGAACGTATGATACCCCCGGTGTCAGCCATGTGGGTATCTACGTCGGCAACAATATGATGATCCACTGTGGCGACCCGATCTCTTATGCGAACTTAAATTCAAGCTATTGGCAGTCCCATTTCTACCGCTATGGGCGCTTGCCGTAAAGGAGAGTGAACGATATGAACCCGAAAATTATGAAGCTCCGTGGAGAGCTGGAGAAGAACAAAGGCAAAATTTCTGATCTGCAAGGCCGCAACCGCGAGCTGGAAAAGCAGATTCGTGAGTTGGAGGACACCGACATCATCGGCATGGTGCGTGAGAACGGCATGACGATGGAGCAGTTTGCCGAGCTGTTCCGCCGTATGCAGGCCGCGCCTGCACCGGCCACTTCGGAAAAGGAGGCGTTGAACCATGACTAAAAATACACCGCGCATTTTTATCAGCCTGCTGCTGATGCTCCTGTGCATCGGGATTCTCCCCGTTTCCGCCTTTGCCAGCGGCGGCGACTATCCCGATGATACGCTGCCTGCCGCCGAAAGCAGCGCCGCAGACACGCAGGAAACAAAACAGATCGGCACGGTCACGACCAACGGCGGCAACCTGAATGTCCGCACCGGCGCGGGACTGGACAATGCCGCGTTTACGCAGCTCCCCAACGGCACGGTGGTCGATGTGATCGGCAGGGACGGCGATTGGGTAAAAATCCTGCTGCCCGCCCGTGTGGGCTATGTGTACGGCAGCTATCTGACCGTCACCGACGCCGCCGACAGTACCGTGAGCATCGGCGGCATTACGCTTCCGTTTGATGAAAAAGAGCTGGCCGACCTCTGGCAGCTTCTTCTCGGCAGCATGACGGGCGGCAGCGACGCGCTGACACCGGACGGCAATCTGACGCTGATTGACGATATTGGCTCCAGCACCAAGGCGGGGAAACAGTTCATTACGCTGGAAAGCAAGAACGGCAATGTGTTTTACATGATTATTGACCGCGACGATGAGGGCGAAGAAACCGTCCATTTCTTGAATCAGGTGGATGAGGCTGACCTGATGGCGCTGACCGGCGAGGAAGAAACGCCCGCCACTTGCTCCTGCACCACAAAATGCGTGGCCGGTGCGGTCAATACGTCCTGCCCCGTCTGTGCGGTCAACATGACCGAGTGCGTGGGCAAGGAGACAAAGCCCGAAGTCCCCGCTGAGCCGACAGAACCCGCCGCCGAGGAACCGGAGAAAAAGAGCGGCGTGGGCGGCATCCTTGTTGTTCTGCTGATCGTCGCGCTGGGCGGCGGTGCCGCGTTCTACTTCTTCAAGCAGAAAAAGGCCAAGCCGCAGACCAAGGGCAGCGCCGATCTGGACGATTATGACTACGGCGAGGACGAGGACGAATACGAGTTTGAGCCGTATGAGGGCGAACCGGAACAGGATACTACGGAGGATACAGACGCATGAGATATTTCACCAATAACCCGCTGGAACGCCTGATGATGCAGAAGCCGAAAGCGGCGCGGGAGGACAGCCCTCCCGCCGCTGCCAAGGAACATTTCTGCTACGGCTGCAAGCGCTTCGGTCAGAGCTGCATCCGTCCCTGCTACCGTGACGTAAAGAGAATGGAGGCTGCACCATGCGCCTTGTGATTGCCGAAAAGCCCTCCGTGGCGCAGAGCATCGCCGCCGTGCTGGGCGCAAAGTCACGGCATGATGGGTATCTGGAGGGCGGCGGGTACATCGTGTCGTGGTGCTTCGGGCATCTGGCAGAGCTGGCCGACGCCGCCGTTTACAATGCCGATGATGCCAAATGGACGCTGGCGGCGCTGCCCATCATTCCTACCTCGTTCCGCTTCATCGTCTGCTCTGAAAAGCAGAAGCAGTTTGACATTCTGCGGGAGCTGATGCGCCGGGAGGATGTGGCAGAGGTGGTCAACGCCTGCGACGCTGGGCGCGAGGGTGAGCTGATCTTCCGCACGGTTTACTGCCTTGCGGGATGCTCCAAGCCGATTCTGCGGCTTTGGATTTCTTCAATGGAGGATGATGCCATCTTCAGCGGCTTCCAGCAGCTTAAGTCTGGGCGCGACTATGACGGCCTGCATCAATCCGCCCTCTGCCGCGCCAAGGCCGATTGGCTGGTGGGCATCAACGCCACACGGTATTTCTCCCTGATGTATGGCCGCACATTGAACATTGGGCGCGTCATGTCGCCCACGCTGGCGCTGCTGGTACAGCGCGAGGCGGAGATCTCCGCATTTGTGGCAGAGCCGTTCTACACCGTTCAGCTCGATTGCGGCTTTCCCGCCACGACAGACCGAATGAAGGACAGAAAGGATGCCGATGCCATCGCCAACGCCTGCAAGGGCAAGACAGTAACCGTCAAAAGCGTGGAGCGCAAGGAAAAGTCCGAGAAAGCGCCCGCGCTCTACGATTTGACCTCCCTCCAGCGCGACGCCAACCGCGTTCTCGGCTACACCTCTCAGCAGACCCTCGACTATCTCCAAGCGCTCTATGAAAAGAAGCTCTGTACCTACCCGCGCACCGACAGCCGCTTCCTGACCGACGATATGGAGGGCAGCGTCCCCGGCCTTGTTGCCGCTGCTGCCGCTGTCTGCGGCACGGAGAAGCCGCCGACCATCTGCGCCAAGCAGGTGTGCAGCAGCAAAAAAGTCACCGATCACCACGCCATTGTTCCCACCATCTGCGCGGAAAAGGTAGATATGACCTCTCTGCTGCTGGGTGAGCGCGAGGTGCTGAAGCTGGCGGCAAGAGGCTTGCTTCGTGCGGTGGATGAACCACATCGCTACGCAGAAACGGTCATTACGGTGGACTGTGCCGGTCAGAGCTTCACCGCCAAGGGCAAAACCGTCCTTGCTCCCGGCTGGAAGCGCTATGAGCAGGAGCAGACGGAGGCAGCGCCCGCGCTGCCGGTGGTAACGGATAATCAGACGCTTTCCGTATCTGCCGCGTCGGTCAAGACCGGGAAAACCACGCCGCCCAAGCATTTTACCGAGGATACGCTGCTGGCCGCGATGGAAAACGCGGGCAAGGAGGATATGCCAGATGATGCCGAGCGCAAGGGCATCGGAACCCCGGCGACCCGCTCCGGTATCATTGAAAAGCTGGTGTCCTCCGGTTTTGTGGAGCGCAGGAAGTCCAAAAAGATCACAAATCTGCTGCCCACCTCCACCGGCACGGCGCTTATCACCGTTCTGCCTGAACAGCTCCAGTCTCCGCAGCTCACCGCTGAATGGGAACACCGCCTGAAAGAGATCGAGCGCGGCGAAATCGCCTCGGCCAGTTTTATGGACGGGATCGCCGCCATGCTGAATGAGCTGGTGCAGACCTACAAGCCCATCCCCGGTGCGGAAGTCCTGTTCCCCTCCGGGCGCGAGGTGGTCGGCAAGTGTCCCCGCTGCGGGGCCGAGGTAACGGAGTCACCGAAAGGCTTTTTCTGCGAGAACCGTGCCTGTTCCTTTGTTCTCTGGAAAAACAGCCGCTTTTTCACCGCCAAGAAAAAGGTGCTGACAAAATCCCTTGCCGCTGCGCTTTTGAAAAATGGCCGCGCCCCGCTGAAAGGCTGCTACTCCGAAAAGACCGGGAAAACCTATGATGCCAGCGTTCTTCTGGAGGACGATGGACAGCGCACGGGCTATAAGATGGTGTTCGACAATGGCTGATGCGCCGCGTATGAATCACAAGCAGCTCCGCCGCGCCAAGAAGCTCATTCGGAAGCTCTGCTGTAATTACGATCACGGCAACTGCCTCGCGCTGGATGATGGAGAGCCTTGCGTCTGCGTACAGGGTATTTCCTACTCGCTGCTGTGCAACTGGTTCCGAAACGCGGTACTTCCCGCCGACCATGAGCTGCTGGCCGACGTGATGCGGGAAAGGCCGGGAAAGCGCTGCGCCGTCTGCGGTAAGCCGGTCTATTCTTTCTCCAATCGCGCCAAATATTGCCCCGCCTGCGCCAAGCAGGAGCGCCGAAAGCAGGACGCCAAACGGAAGCGTGAACAATACTGGAACCTCCGCAGATAGAGGGCGTAAAAGCCCCGTGCCGCAAGGCTTTTTTCATGCGGAATCACAAGGGGCTACGTCATTCTATCCGCAAGCCCAAAAACAACGTCTATCTGCGGAGAATTGCCCCTGTGCAGGATGTGTTTTCTTCTGCGCAGGGGCGCTATTTTTTCTGAAAGGAGATCATCATGGCTGAAAAACAAACCAACAAAGACCGGATGCGGGAGATCGTTGACAGCATCGAAAACGGCATCAAGGAGCTGTTCGAGAGCGATAAGTACCAGCAGTATCTCTCCACCATGAGCCGCTTTCACCGCTACTCGGTCAACAACACCATGCTCATCTATATGCAGCGCCCCGACGCCACCCATGTGGCGGGCTTCAACAAGTGGCGCGATCAGTTCGGCAGGAACGTCCTGAAAGGCGAAAAAGGCATTCGCATCATCGCTCCTACTCCCTATAAGAAAAAGGTCGAGGAAATCAAGACCGACCCCGAAACCAATGCGCCGGTGCTGGACGCAGACGGCAAGGCCATCATTGAGAAAAAAGAAATCCGTATCCCTATGTTCAAGGTGGTATCCGTCTTTGACGTGTCGCAGACTTCTGGAAAGCCCTTGCCCCAGCTTGCCGCCGATCTGAGCGGCAATGTGCAGCAGTATGAGGTTTTCATGGAGGCGCTGCGCCGTGCTTCTCCCGTTCCGATGGAGATAAAGCCCGTTGCGCGGGATACGGACGGCTTTTTCAGCATTAAGGCGCAGAGCATCACCATCCGCGCCGGTATGAGTGAGGTGCAGACGGTATGCGCCGCCGTCCATGAGATTGCCCACGCCAAGCTCCACGACTATGAACACATGACGGAGCTTGCGGACGATGGTGAGACGATCCTTGTCCCCGGCGAAAAGAGCCGCAACACCGAGGAGGTCGAGGCCGAAAGCATCTCCTATGCGGTCTGCCAGTATTACGGCATTGAAACGGGCGAAAACAGCTTCGGCTATATCGCCACATGGTCAAAGGGCAAGGAGTTGAAAGAGCTTCGCGCCAGTCTGGAAACCATCAACAAGACTGCCTCCGAGCTGATTACGGACATTGACCGGCACTTTGCGGAGATTTGCAAGGAGCGCGGCGTCAATCGTGAAGAAGTGAGCGCCACACAAACAGACGAAGCGCTTTATCTTGTGGATGGCTCGGTATATCTCCATGTGCAGCATACAGACGGCGGTTGGGACTATTCGCTCTACGACAAGGAAAGCAAAAAGCTGCTGGATGGCGGTGTTATTGACAGCAGCGCCATTGAAGATTCGCCGGTTGCATCTGTTGCCGGGGCTGTCCGAACGGAGGTATTTGCCATTCAGGGCATGACACCAACCAAGGTGACATTTGCAGATATGAGAATTCTGGAGGACTTGCAGGAGGCGCAGATTACGCCGCCCTTGGACAGCGAACAGATCACCGGCGCAGTCGCTGTTCCCACCGATGCGGCAGATAATATGCTCCCGGAGCTGGAACAGGCCGTCCCGATGCCTGACCCCACGCTGACGGTGGATGATATGCGCAGCTATGGGTATCTGGATAGCGATATGCTCCCACTTTCCAAGGATCGGGCGGTGGAGCTGCTGGAGCATGACATCACGGTTTATATGCTCTATCCCGACAACGCCGAGGAAATGGTCTTTGAAGCCGAGGACATCATCAAGCACGACGGAATGTTCGGCGTCACAAGACCGGATTGGGATGCGGTCAAGGGTCATATCCCACCCCGCGATGTGGAGCAGCGTTTTTTGAACAGTCCCACTGATTCTATGGCGATCTACCAACTGCGCCGGGATGCGCCGGTGGAGCTGCGTTTTGCCAACCTCGGCAGTCTGGCCGCGCCGCCTGACCCGGCCAACTATGAAGCTGTCTATACCCGCGAGGTGTACCCGGACGATGATACCGGCAGAATCCTTGAAAACTTCTACTACATTTTCAACGATGAGCGCCCCGGCGATTTTGTGGGACACAGCCTCTCCGTCAGCGACATCGTTGCGCTGAAACAGGACGGCAAGGTATCCTATCACTACTGTGACAGCATGGGATTTCAGGAGCTGCCCGCCTTTCAGAAACCGGAGAATTATCTGAAAGCCGCCGAGATGTCGATGGAGGACGATTACGGCATGATCGACGGCATTATCAACAACGGCCCCAAACAGCCCACCGTCGCCGACCTTGAAGCACAGGTCAAGGCCGGTATGTCCATCTCCTTGATGGATTTGGCAGAGGCGGCACACCGGGAAAAGAAGAAATCTGTACTGGAGCAGCTCAAAAGCCAACCGGCCCAAGAACGTCCACACAAAACAGCGCTCAAAAAGAGCGCGGAAAAGGAGCTTTGATATGAACATCACCTTTGAAGAACGCCAGCTTATGAGCCTCTACAACACCGGCACCCGCACGGGCTTGATCGCGGCGCTGGAGGAAATGCGCGGCTACCTCGCTGCGGATGAAACGGAGCTGCGGGAGCTGACGGACAGCGCCATCGCAAAGCTGCGCAGGATGAGCAACGAGGAATATGACGCGCTCGACCTGTTCCCCGATTTTGAAAAGGAGGATATGGATGCCGAGTAAAGTACAGCTCTATGCGCAGATGGCAGACCGCACGGCGGAGCAGATCACGGGAAGCTACCAGAAGTGGACGGCATTTCTGACCACCGCCGCAAGGCTGTATAAGTACCCCTACAATGAACAGCTCATGATTTTCGCCCAGCGCCCGGAAGCCACGGCCTGCGCGGAATACGACCTTTGGAATAAGCAGATGCGCCGCTATGTGCGGCGAGGCAGCAAGGGCATCGCCCTTGTGGATACCAGCAGCGACCAACCCAAACTCCGATATGTATTCGATGTTTCCGATACCAGCGGCGGCGAGACCTCTCGCCGCCCTTATCTTTGGGAATACCGGCAGGAGCATCGTGAGGTGGTATCTGCGGCGCTGGAACAACGCTTTGTCGTTTCCGGTGAAAACGGACTTGCCGATCAGTTGGAGCGTGTGGCGGCGCAGCTTGTAGATGAATACTGGCACGACAACTGGCGCGATATTGTCGGCATCGTTGACGGTTCCTTTCTGGAAGGTTATGATGATTTCAACATCGGAGCCGCTTTTCGGAACGCCGCCGTTATCAGCACCACCTATGCGTTGCTGTCCCGCTGCGGGATGCAGCCGGGAGACTACTTCGAGCATGAGGATTTTCTGAATGTCTTTGACTTCAACACCCCGCAGACCGTCGCCGCTCTTGGAACGGCCATCAGCCAGTCCAGCGAGCTGGTGCTGCGGCAGATCGAAGTCACCATCAAGAATTATGAGCGCGAGAAAATCGCGGAAAGGAGCGAAAGCCATGAGCGAACTGACCTACACCCGCAGCGGGGATTATCTGATTCCCGACCTGAGCCTGACAGAGCAGCCGCAAGCCCCGCTGGGCAAGTACGGCAGGATGCGGAAGGATTACTTGAAGGAGCATCGTCCGGTGCTGTGGAACAGCCTGCTGCTGTCCGAGAGGCTGTACCCTCATCTGCGGGAGATCGACGAGGCAGCGAACAACCGACTGGAACAGATGATGCCGGAGCTGATGAAGTCAGCGGGCGTGACGGAAGCGCTGAAAGCCAGCGACCCGATGAAGTGGGTAGGGCTGATGAACACGCTGAAAGCGCAGGCCGAGGAAACGATCCTCACGGAACTGGTGTTCAGCTAAATATGTTCGATGCCCCTGCTGGGGCGCAGATGTCCTTCTTCCCCTCAGAGGCAGAACAAATTCAATCCATCGCAGAAGCGGAGAGTGTAACACCCTCCGCTTTTTCTATGTTCATTTCTCAGGATGATATTGACCACATCCTGCGCGCGGGCGGTAATGCGGATGCAGCGCGGATGAAAATTGCTGCGGAATTCTCCAAGCAAAAGCCTTTAGAGGATCGCGCGGTATTTCTCAAAAAGCTCTACTACGGCGGCAACGGCCTGATTACGGATAACGGCAGGTTTTCCGCATGGTACGGAGACGATGGTATCCATATTGCAACCGGAGATACCTCTCGCTATCTTCGTTCTGCCCAAGTGATAGGCTGGGCAGATGCGGCGGAGCGTATTGAGGAGCTCCTGGACGGCGGCGCATTTGCCACCAATCTTGAGGTCACGGAAGCCCCGCGCTATGAGCGGCTGGGTATTGCTGTGGATGTCTGGAACCTTTATCACGATTTCTCGGATGAAGCAAAGTCGCTGGGGTATCTGTCCTGCTTGGGTAATATCCATAGCACCAGCTTTCCAGAGGAAACGGAGCGTCTGACGGACGATCTGCTGAATCCGGCGTTCCGGGATAGGCTCCTGTCAGAATACAAGGTATTCATGGACGCCTACCGCGAAAACCGTGCGCTGCTGCGCTTCCATTACCACAAGTCGCAGGCACTTCTCACACGTTTGGAAGATCTGTCCCTTCCACGAAAGGAATTCCGCTCCGATATGGAGGCTGTTCCAGCAACCGGCAGGTTTATCACCGAAGATGAAATTGCTGCTTCTCTTGCAAACGGAAGCAGCTTTGAGGGTGGAAAGACCCGCATCTATGCGTTTTTCCAGACTTCGCACACTCCCAAGGAGAATGCCGATTTTCTGAAAAAGGAGTACGGCATCGGCGGGCATACCCATGCCGTATCCAGAGAAAGCGGCAGCTATGAAGATCACGGCAGCAAAGGCATCACGCTGAAAAAAGCGGGCTGTGCAGATGTTCAGATGAATTGGAACAAGGTCGCTTCGCGCATCTCGGAGCTGGTTCGGTTGAACCGCTACCTTACGCCGGATGAGCAGGCAGCCTATGACAAGGAAATGGCGCAGGACGCCATGCGGAACGCGGTTTATAACGACTATAACGACGTAAAGGCGGCGCACCCCGATGAAATTGTGCTGTATCAGGTTGGGGACTTCTTCGAGCTGTATGGCGAGGATGCGCGGGCAGTTGCAGATGATCTCAGCCTTGAGCTGACGCGCCGCAATTTGGAGGGCGCTGGCCGTGTTACCATGTGCGGCTTTCCTGCAAAGGATTTGGAGAAATACGTTGAAAAGCTGCGGGAAAAGCATGATATAACAATTTCGCGTATTGGCGATTCCAGCCATGAACACACGGCATATACGCTCCCGTCCATCGACCATGAGGCAGAAAACGCCATCAATGCTTATGAAGCGGAATTTGGCGCAGATGGAACGAGGGTGTTCCGCGACCCTGCCGCCGATGTACCCCAGCCTACGTTGCAGGAACGTTTGGAGCATTACAGACCAGTGGTGATGGCGGCGGTTTCGGAGGATACCGCCTATCGCAACGCCTGCGGTCACTCTGACCGGGAGAACGCCGGTATCGAGCGCAATGCCGCCGTGCGCCGTGCCATTCTCGGTTCAAAAGATATGGAGCTTATCCGGTTGTTCTCGGATATGCCAGAGTTCCGCAGCCGCTTGCATCAGGAGGTTTTTGAGGGAACCTATGCGCGGCTCCATGATCTGCTGCATCCGCTCTCGCAGGACGATATAGACGATGCACTCCGTGCATGGAACGGAAATGTCGAAAGCAAACACGCTGTAGTGCGGTATATGCAGCAGCATGGACGTGAAAAAGAAACTGCTGCATGGCTTGCTCACGAGTACGGCGGCAAGGAGGGCAACAATCTCTTTATCGTCCGCGCTGGAAGCCCGGAAACCGCCGAACTGACATGGCCGAAGGTGCAGCGGCGACTGGCGCAGCTCATCCGCGAGGATAAATTCTACACCGAGGCGGAACGCGACAATTTCGATGATATTGACCCTGTTGTCATTCGGGAAACCCTCGCCGAGCGCGGCATCGTGGGCGGCAAAGTAGTTGACCCCGAAAAGCTGAACAGCGATCCATTTATCCAGCGTGTGATGCAGGATGCGGAGCGTGTTGCGGAGCAGGCGCTCATGGAACGTGCAAAGGGACTGATCTCCGACTTCTGCCGGAGCGAATACGGCTCAGAGGCGGATTTCAGCGACCCGGCGAAAATCGGCATCGCCTACACCACCGTCACCGACGATGAGATTCCCGTTCAGGTGAACATCGACCTTGTGAATTTCCGACTGGAGCGCTATCTGGATGACGAGCATCTGGAAACCCGGCAGTACGGCTCTTTGCAGGAGCTTATTACAAACGAGCTGGAAAACCTCGATTTCAGCGACCTCATTCATGTTTCGGATGAGGACGTGGAGCAATACCGATGGCACGCGCCGGAGGAAGCAGCTCCTGCCCCGCAGAGAGAACCGTTCCCGTATTCCGTAGGCGATACGGTATATTTAGAGGACGGCAAGCCGTTCATTATTGAGCGCATCGGGCTTTTTGATATTTCTCTCCGCGACCCATCGCTTCTCTACCCTATCTCTCGTGCGGAGAGCAGGGAGAGCTTCGCGCGGCTCATGGAGCGGTATCCGCAGCCGGAACGGGCTCCTGCTTACACCGAGGAAACCGTGGCGGTATATCCCGGTGACAAAAATAACCTCCCTTATGACGTGGAGATTCGCACCCTGCGCTTTGATGAGCCGGAGCCTCCTTCTTTTGATAATGTCATGGACGTCAATCCCATTCCCGTGCAGGTAGGCGGCGAGTGGCAGACCTTCCCCAACCGTGAAGCCGCCGAAAAAGCCATGTACGAGGAGTATAAGGACAATCTTCGCCGGAACGCAGAAAACTTCCACATCACCGATGATGCCCTCGGTGTCGGCGGCGCAAAGGCCAAATTTCGGGCAAATATGGCTGCAATCAATCTTCTTAAGGAACTGGAATTTGAAGGCTTGCAGGCCACTTCCGAACAGCAGGAGGTTTTATCCCACTACGTCGGCTGGGGCGGTCTTGCGGACGCTTTCGACCCTGACAAGGCAGGCTGGCGCGCCGAGTACGATGAGTTGAAAGGCGTGCTATCCCCGGAGGAATACGCCGCCGCCAGAGCTTCCACGCTGAACGCTCACTACACCAGCCCCACCGTTATCCGCGCCATCTACGACGCGGTGGAGAATATGGGCTTCCAGACCGGGAACATTCTGGAGCCAAGCATGGGCGTGGGCAACTTCTTCGGTATGCTGCCGGAGAGCATGAAAAGCAGCAGGCTCTACGGCGTGGAGCTGGACAGCATTACCGGCAGGATCGCAAAGCAGCTCTACCCCAAGGCGGATATTACCGTGGCAGGCTTTGAAACCACCGACCGGAAGGACTTCTTCGACCTTGCCGTGGGCAACGTACCGTTTGGACAGTATCAGGTCAGCGACCGGGCTTTTGACAAGCTCGGTTTTTCCATCCACAACTACTTTTTCGCCAAGGCGCTGGAGCAGGTGCGTCCGGGCGGCGTGGTGGCCTTCGTCACATCCCGCTACACCATGGACGCCAAGGACAGCGCCGCAAGGAAGTATATTGCCCAGCGCGCGGACTTCCTCGGCGCGCTCCGCCTGCCCAACAATGCGTTCCGCGCCAACGCCGGTACGGATGTCGTTTCGGATATTATCTTTCTTCAAAAGCGGGACAGACCCATTGAAATCGAACCCGATTGGGTACACACGGGTATCTGGCGAAACCCGGGAGCGAACGCGGACGGTTTTGCCATCAATCAGTATTTCATCGACCACCCGGAGATGGTGCTGGGACGGCAGACCTCGGAAAGCACGCAGTACGGCAGGCAGGACTTTACCGTTGCGCCCATCGAGGGCGCAGACCTTGCGGAGCAGCTCAGCGGCGCAATTCGGAATATTCGGGGAACCTACGCGGAAGCGGAGCTGCCCGATCTGGGCGAGGATGAGACCATCGTGGAGACCATCCCGGCAGACCCGAATGTGCGGAACTTCTCCTACACCGTGGTGGACGGGGAGCTGTACTACCGGCAGAACAGCATCATGACCAAGCCCGACTTCAACGCCACCGCAAAGGAGCGTGCCAAGGGCATGGTGGAGCTGCGGGACTGCGTGCAGAAGCTCATCTCTGAGCAGATGGACGGCTTTATTTCGGATGAAACCATCCGGCAGACGCAGACGGAGCTGAACACCCTCTACGACGGCTTCACCGCAAAGCATGGGCTTATTAACTCCCGCGCCAACGCCCTGGCCTTTGCCGAGGACAGCTCCTACTATCTGCTCTGCTCTCTGGAGGAGCTGGACGAGGACAAAAACCTCAAACGCAAGGCGGATATGTTCACCAGGCGAACCATACGGGCGCACGAGGCCGTGACCAGCGTGGACACCGCTTCGGAGGCGCTGGCGCTGTCCATCTCCGAAAAAGCCTGCGTGGATATGGAGTATATGTCTAAACTCACCGGCAGAAGCCAGGACGAACTGATCAACGAGCTGAACGGCGTTATCTTCCTCGACCCTGTGCACGGGGAGTGGCAGACAGCGGACGAATATCTCTCCGGCAACGTCCGGCAGAAGCTGCGGGAGGCGGAGCAGGCGGCGCAGGAGAGCCCCGGCTATCTGCCCAACGTGGAAGCGCTGAAAGCCGCGCAGCCCAAAGACCTTGATGCTTCGGAAATCGAGGTGCGTCTCGGCGCAACGTGGATCGACCCCTCGTATATTCGGGAGTTCATGTGGGAGACCTTCGAGACCCCCTTCTACCAGCAGCGCATGATCGATGTGAATTATTCCGCCTTCACCGCCGAATGGAACATCAGGAACAAAAACGCAGTCAGTTACAGCAATATTGCCGCGT
>OLQA01001716.1_pt1 | contig 18684 bp, 15 predicted proteins | sample 1673151 | NCBI WGS metagenome assembly OLQA01 (sample SAMEA3136760, study PRJEB25190) | human gut metagenome | biome: human gut; feature: human-associated habitat; material: faeces | place: Austria | collected 2013 | reverse complement strand
CGGGGCGCTCTCTGCTTTACTTCGCTTGTGCCGATTATTCGTACAGCTTGGCAAGCTTGCCCAGGTACTCGTAGCGGTCCTTCGCGGCGTCGGCTGCCTTGTCGAACAGCACCTGCGCACGCTCGGGGAAGGCGCGCTGCAGGCGGCTGTAACGCGTCTCGCTCTCAATGAATTCCTTGTAGTCCGCCGTCGGCGCTTTGCTGTCGATGGTGAACGGGTTCTTGCCCTCGGCCTTTTTGCGCGGATCAAAGCGGAACATGTTCCAGTAGCCAGCCTCAACGGCGCGCTTCATCTCATTCTGGCAGTTGGTCATACCGCCCTTGACGCCGTGCATCTCGCAGGGGGCATAGCCAATGATGAGGGACGGGCCGTGATAGCTCTCGGCCTCCGTGATGGCCTTGATGGTCTGGTTCTTGTCCGCGCCCATGGCGATCTGCGCCACATACACGTAGCCGTAGCTCATGGCGATCTCGGCCAGATTCTTTTTGCCGATGGCCTTGCCCGCCGCGGCGAACTGAGCCACCTGACCGATCTGGCTGGCCTTGGAGGCCTGGCCGCCGGTGTTGGAGTAAACCTCGGTGTCAAAGACCATGACATTCACGTCTTCGCCGGAAGCGAGCACGTGGTCCAGACCGCCGAAACCGATATCATAGGCCCAGCCGTCGCCGCCGAAGATCCAGACGGACTTCTTGGCCAGGTACTGCTTCTGCTCCAGAATTTCAGCCGCAAGCGTGCAGGCCTCGCAGTCGCAGGTGGCCTTGCCGGCAGCCTTCAGGCTCTTCATATGCTCCAGCATGGACGCGGCGTTGTCGCCGAACTTCGCCTTGCCCTCGGCGCTCTCCAGGAACGTGATGCCTTCCTCTACGGTCAGCACGCCGTTCTCCAGCGCGGCAATATACTTATCGGCGGCGGCAGAGTTCAGCTTGCCGTCCTCCATAGTGTCCAGCCATTCCTGCGCAGCGGCCTTCAGGTCGGGCAGCGCGTACTCAACAGCGATCAGCGCACGGGTCTTGTCGGCCAGGCTCTCGCGGATGGTCTTCTGGCCCAGATACATGCCGAAGCCGTGCTCTGCGTTGTCCTCGAACAGGCTGTTTGCCCAGGCCGGGCCCTTGCCGGACAGACGGTTGCGGGTGTACGGGGACGTTGCGGCCGGGCCGCCCCAGATGGACGAGCAGCCGGTGGCGTTGGAAATATACATACGCTCGCCGTACAACTGGGTAATCAGGCGGGCGTAGCTGGTCTCGGCGCAGCCCGCGCAGCTGCCGGAGAACTCAAGCAGCGGCTGGTTGAACTGAGAACCCTTGACGGTCGTCTCGGCCATCATGCCCTCTTTCTTGCCCACGTTGGCTACAGCATAGTCGAACACTTCCTGCTGGGCCAGCTGGCTCTCCTGAGGCATCATCTTCAGCGCCTTGCCGGGGGCCGGGCAGACGTCGACGCAGACGCCGCAGCCCATGCAGTCCAGCGGAGAGACCGTCATGCCGAACTGGTAGTTCTCGCAGCCTTTGCCGGTCATCGGCTTCACCTTCAGCGCGGCGGGGGCGGCGGCAACTTCCTCGGCGGAGAAAGCAAACGGACGGATGGTGGCATGCGGGCAGACATAGGCACACTGGTTGCACTGAATGCACTTTGTAACATCCCACTCGGGCACGCTCACGGCAACGCCGCGCTTCTCATATGCGGAAGCACCCTGCTCGAACTGGCCGTCCACATGGTCCACGAAAGCGGAAACCGGCAGGCTGTCGCCGTCCATCTTGTCGACCGGGAACAGGATCTCCTTGACCATCTTGACGGTGGCGGGGTTGCCGGCCAGCTCGTGGTCGCCCTCGGCGTCGTTCGCGTCGGCCCAGGAAGCCGGCACGTCGATCTTGACGAAAGCGTCAAAGCCCGCGTCAATGGCCTTGTAGTTCATCTCGACGATGGCGTCGCCCTTCTTGGCAAAGGACTTGTAGGCCGCTTCCTTCATGAACTTCAGCGCGTCTTCCTTCGGCAGCACGCCTGCCAAAGCAAAGAAGGCGGACTGAAGGATGGTGTTGGTGCGCTTGCCCAGGCCAATTTCGATGGCCTTGTCGATGGCGTTGATGGTATACAGCTGGATATTGTTCTTGGCGATATAGCGCTTCGCCTCGGCGGGCATGTGGTGATCCAGCTCTTCCGGCGTCCACTGGCAGTTGATCATGAACACGCCGCCCGGCTTTACGTCGTTGACCATCTTGTAGCCCTTGATGACGTAGGACGGGTTGTGGCATGCCACGAAATCGGCCTTGTTGATATAGTACGGCGCGCGGATGGGCTTGTCGCCGAAGCGCAGGTGGCTGATCGTCACGCCGCCGGTCTTCTTCGAGTCATACTGGAAGTAGGCCTGGATATATTTGTCGGTATGGTCGCCGATGATCTTGGTGGAGTTCTTGTTGGCGCCGACCGTGCCGTCGCCGCCCAGGCCCCAGAACTTGCACTCGACGGTGCCTTCGGCAGCCGTGTTGGGCGCGGGCTTCTCCTCCAGAGAGAGGTAGGTGACGTCGTCGTTGATGCCCAGTGTGAAGCGCTCCTTCGGAGCGTCCTTCGCCAGTTCTTCATATACGGCAAACACGCTGGACGGCGGGGTATCCTTGCTGCCCAGGCCATAGCGGCCGCCGATGATGGTGCCCTCGCGGCCCGCTTCGCGGAACGCGGCCATAACGTCCAGATGGAGCGGCTCGGCCAGAGCGCCCGGCTCCTTGGTGCGGTCCAGCACCGCGATCTTCTTCGCGGTGGCCGGAATGGCGGCCAGCAGCTTGTCGGCCGCGAACGGACGGTACAGGCGGACCTTCACCAGACCGACCTTCTCGCCCTTGGCGGTGAGGTAATCAATGACTTCCTCGGCCACGTCGCAGATGGAGCCCATGGCGATGATGACGCGGTCTGCGTCGGGAGCACCGTAGTACTCGAACAGCTGGTAGTTGGTACCCAGCTTCGCGTTCACCTTGCCCATGTATTTTTCCACAATGCCGGGCACGGCCTCGTAGAACTTATTGCAGGCCTCACGGTGCTGGAAGAAGATATCGCCGTTCTCGTGGGAGCCGCGCATAGCGGGGTTCTCGGGGTTCAGCGCATGGGCGCGGAACGCCTTCACCGCTTCCATGTCCGTCATTTCCTTCAGGTCGTCGTAATCCCAGACCTCGATCTTCTGGATCTCGTGGCTGGTACGGAAGCCGTCGAAGAAGTTGATGAACGGCACACGGCTCTCCAGCGTGGCCAGGTGCGCCACAGCAGCCAGGTCCATGACCTCCTGCGGGTTGGACTCGGCCAGCATGGCAAAGCCCGTCTGGCGGCAGGCATATACGTCGGAATGATCGCCGAAGATGTTCAGCGCATGGCTGGCCACGGTACGGGCGGAAACATGGAACACGGCGGGCAGCAGCTCACCGGCGATCTTATACATGTTGGGGATCATCAGCAGCAGGCCCTGGGACGCGGTGAACGTGGTGGTCAGCGCGCCGGCAGCCAGGGAGCCGTGCACGGTGCCGGCCGCGCCCGCCTCGGACTGCATCTCAACAACTTTCACTTCGGTGCCGAAGATGTTCTTCTGGTGCAGGGCGGACCACTGGTCCACCTGGTCGGCCATGGGGCTCGACGGGGTGATGGGGTAGATGCCGGCAACTTCGGTAAACGCATAGGCTACATGAGCCGCAGCGGTGTTGCCGTCCATAGATTTCTTGGATCTTGGCATTTTTCTTCCTCCGGTTCTTTCTTTATTCCCCCGCGGCGGCAGATGATTCCGGGCGGGGGGTGGTGTGAGCAGAAACAGGCGTTTTGCGGGGGCATCGTTTCTGCATTACGCTCGTCATTATTGTAGCAAAGTTTTGCGGGAAAGTAAACAAGGGGCAGGGGATTTTTATGGGGAACCGCGGCCATTTTTACAAAAAAATCCCACCTTCACACCTCCATACGCCTCCTTTTACACGGATTTTACGCCCCGCATTTGACACGCCGCTTTCAATCCAGTATATTATAAGGTAAATATCCGGGCTTATGCGCCCGCATTCTATGGCCCGCGCTCCGGCGGCGGGCGGAAAGAAGGAGTTTTTTTCAGATGGACCCTGATGGTCTTAGTATCCTCATCGCAACAGCTTCCACGTTTGGCGCGCTTGCGGCGGCTTACCGCGCGGGCGCAGTGTCCGCAAGCGAACCGGAGCGGCAGCAGAGCGGCATCCTTGGTTTTTCCGACAGGATGGCCGGGCTTTGCGCGGCATTTGTGTTTGCGTGCGGATTTTTTGTTTACGGCTTTCTTCGCATTTTTGCACAGGCTCCCTGGTGGACGCTTCTGTGCCTGGCGGCGCTGGCCGCGCTGGCCGTGCTGCTGTACAGCCTTGGCCGGGCGAAGGGCCGCATAAAGGAGAAAAGCGGCTTCACGGCCGCCTGTATGCTGGGTGCGCCGCTGGCCGCTCCCGCGAAGCTGGTGTTCAAGGCGCTGGGGCTCTCGGCCCAGTCCGACGTAACAGAGGAGGATGTGCTCTCTTTCGTGGACGACGTGGAGGAGCACGATCTGATAGACGAAAGCCAGAAGAAGATGATCACCAACATCTTCGAGCTGGACGACGTGACGGCAGGCGACGTGATGACCCACCGTACCGAGATCGTAAGCGTGGAGGAAAACACGCCCGCCGCCGACGCGGTACGCCTTTCTCTGGAGCACGGATTTTCGCGCCTCCCGGTATACCGCAAGTCACTGGACGACATTGTCGGCATTTTGTATGTGAAGGACCTGTTCGCGCTTTGGGACACGCCGGAAAAGGCGCAGGCCCCGGTGAGCCGGTTCATGCGCGGCGCGATGTTCGTGCCGGAAGCCTGCCGCGCCCAGGAACTGCTGGTGGATTTTAAGGTAAAGCACACGCAGATCGCCGTGGTGGTGAACGAATACGGCGGCACCAGCGGACTTGCCACGATGGAGGACGTCCTGGAGGAGATCGTGGGCAACATCCAGGACGAATTTGACAACGAGGACGAGGACCTTGTGGCCACCGAGGACGGGTTTGTTGCCGCAGGCAGCGCGGACCTGGAGGAAGTGTTCGAGGCCTTCGGCCTGGAACCGCCCGATGAGGACGAGGACGGCGAGGCCGATTTCGATACCGTGGGCGGCCTGATCATCGACCGCTTGGGCCGTATCCCCGCAGCGGGGGAAGATGTGACGCTGGAATACGGCGGGCTGGAATTCACAGTGCTGGAAGTGGAGGACCGGAGAGTGGGCAAGGTAAAATGCACCCGCGCTCCGGAGCTGAACCCCGAAAATGATGACGACGAAGAAGAGGATGCATGATGGCACATTTTGAAAAACGGCTTTCGAGCGAGACAAAATTCGAGGGACGCGTCATCACCGTGACGCTGGACAGGGTGGAACTGGAAAACGGCGGCACCAGCACCCGGGAGGTGGTACGCCATCACGGCGGTGCGGGCGTTGCAGCGCTCAACGACGAGGGTGAGATCTATCTGGTGCGCCAGTACCGCTACGCGCTGGACCGGGAATTGATCGAGATTCCTGCCGGCAAGTTGGAAAAGGGGGAGGACCCATTGGAAGCCGCCAAGCGTGAGCTGGGCGAGGAAGCGGGCCTTGCCGCCGCCGAATACCGGGACCTGGGGTATATCATTCCCACCTGCGGATATTGCAGCGAGATCATTTACCTGTATGCGGCCAAGGGCCTTTCTCCCGTGGGACAGCACCTGGACGCGGACGAATTTCTCTCGGTGTTCACGCTGCCGCTGGACAAGGCCGCGGAAATGGTTCTCTCCGGTGAGATCACCGACAGTAAGACCGTAGCCGCTGTACTGAAGGTGAAAGCCCTGCGGGACGCGGGCCGGTTTTAAACAGTTTCAACACGCGGAGCACGGAAAACGGCAGTCCCTGTTCTGTCAGACAGAACGGCCGCACCCCTGCGGCGGCATCTGCCGTTTTGGAAAGGAGCTTTTCGGAATGAACGTTGCTTTCTGCACCTGCCGGGACACAAAATGTCCGCTGAACCCCGTGAACCACGACAGGGGCTGCACGCCCTGCATTGGGAAATGCCTGCGGGAAGGCGAGCTGCCGAGCTGCTTTTTCAACGCGGTGGCCCCTTACCGGGGACCGGACGCGGATTATACCTATCAGGGCTTTGCACAGCTTGTGCTGGAGGCGGAGCGGCCCTGCACGGCGGACCCGCGGCAGGCGGGCGCGGAGCAGATGCAATCTCCGCCGCCGGAAACTTAAGAACATCCACAGGATATTTTTTCAGGCCATGCGGCCGCTTTTCACGCGGGCTGCGGCCGGGGGAATCGTTGGGATGAAAAACAGCGGCCGGATACTTCCCGGCCGCTGTTTTTTCTGTGCGGAAAATCTTATTTCTGCATCACGGCGCCTTCGTTTGCGCCCGACACCAGCTTTGCATAGCGCGCCAGCCAGCCTGTGGTCTCCTTAGGTGCAGGAGCCGTCCATGCCGCGCGGCGGCGCGCCAGCGTATCGTCGTCCACGCGCACGCCGATACGCCCGCCCGGGATGTCGATATCGATGACGTCGCCCTCCTCGATGAGCGCGATATTTCCGCCCACGGCGGCCTCAGGCGCCACATGTCCGATGGACGCGCCGCGGGACGCGCCCGAGAAGCGTCCGTCGGTGATGAGCGCCACGGATTTGTCCAGCTTCATGCCCGCCAGCGCGCTGGTGGGATTGAGCATCTCGCGCATACCGGGGCCGCCCACCGGGCCTTCGTATCGGATGACCACCACATCTCCCGGCTGGATGCGGCCGTTGTAAATGGCGTCGATGGCGCTTTCCTCACCGTCAAACACCCGCGCGGGACCGCTGTGCACCAGCATCTCGGGCGCGACCGCGCTGCGCTTCACCACGCAGCCGTTCTGCGCAATGTTGCCCCACATCACGGCGATGCCTCCCGTCTTGCTGTACGGGTAGTCCGCGGGACGGATGGCGTTTGTATCGCGGTTCTGCGCGCCTGCAATGTTCTCGCCCACGGTTTTGCCCGTCACAGTGGGCAGGCTGGTATCCAGCAGGCCCAGCCCGGCCAGCTGCGCCATGACAGCGGGCACGCCGCCCGCGGCGTACAGGTCCTCGATATGCGTGGGGCCGGCCGGAGCAAGGTGGCAGAAGTTGGGCACCTTCGCGCTCATTTCATTGAAAGTCTCCAGGCTCATAGGCACATCCGCCTCGTTGGCAATGGCCAGCAGGTGCAAAACGCTGTTGGAACTGCAGCCCAGCGCCATATCCGTGGCCAGCGCGTTTCTGAATGCCGCCGGCGTCAGAATGTCCCGGGGACGCACCCCGTCCCGCACCAGGCCCATGATGCGCATGCCCGCATGCTTTGCCAGCTGCGTGCGCGCCGCGTATACCGCGGGGATGGTTCCGTTGCCGGGCAGCGCCATGCCAATGGCTTCGCACAGGCAGTTCATGCTGTTGGCCGTATACATGCCCGAGCAGCTGCCGCAGCCGGGACAGGTGTTTTTGGTGTAATCGTCCAGCACGTCTTCGCCGATGATGCCGGCCTTGTAGCTCCCCACCGCCTCGAACATCTGGGAAAGCGAAACATGGCGCGCGCCCTGCCGGCCCGAGAGCATCGGCCCGCCGCTGACGACAATGGACGGGATATTCAGCCGGGCCGCGGCCATCAGCATGCCGGGCACGATCTTGTCGCAGTTCGGCACCAGTACCAAGCCATCAAACCCGTGGGCGCGCGCCATCGTCTCCACGCTGTCGCAGATCAGCTCACGGCTGGGCAGGGAATACTTCATACCGATATGGCCCATGGCGATTCCGTCGCACACACCGATGGACGGTACTAGGATAGGAGTACCGCCCGCCATGCGCACGCCCGCCTTGACAGCCTCGGCCAGCTTGTCCAAATGAGCATGGCCGGGTACGATCTCGCTGTACGCGCTCACAACGCCGATCAACGGACGGTTGATTTCTTCATCAGTATAACCCAGAGCATAAAAAAGGCTCCGGTTCGGCGCACGTTCAGCGCCTTTCAGTACGGATTCGCTGTTCAATTGCATGGTGTTCCTCTCCTTTTTTTGCTTTTTTCCCCACCGTATCCCATGTACAATAGACGCGGTACTTTTTAACTAGCCGCAATGTACCAAAAACGGCGCACAGCCAAGGCCGCGGACGGGCGCTGAACGCTTTCCCGGGCCCGGCCGGCGCTCCGCGGCCTTTCCGTTCGCGCCTGCGGCATCGGATGAAGCCTTCGGAGCTTTCCGCCGCGCGGCGGAAAACCGCTGTTTTTATACACTGATACTATAGCACAGGCGCGGCAAAACTGCAAAGCATAAATGTGTATCGGTTGCAACCCCGCCGGGGAACGGGTATAATGAGGGCAGAGCGCCGCCGCACGGCCGCGCCATTGTCCGCGCGGCGCGGGCCTCCGGGCTCCGTCCCGGCGGAGACCGAAGGAGACAAGCTATGAATATCCTGATCGTAGGCTGCGGCCGCGTGGGCCGCAGGCTGGTACATGTGCTGGAGCGGCTGGGGCACGATGTTTCCGTGCTGGACGAAGATGCCGCCAATCTGGCTCTGCTCAATGAACTGGAGCCGCCATTTTCCGGCATGGCCGTGGCGGGCGTGCCCATCGACGGCGATGTACTGCGCAGTGCGGGCATTGAGGCCTGCGACGCCGTGGCCGCCGTCACCAAGGATGACAACATCAATCTGATGGTAGCGCAGATCGCGCGCGAGCTGTTCGGTGTGAAGCACGTCATCGCCCGCGTGGCCGAGCCCTCCCGCAAAGAGGTCTACACCGAGCGCTTTGGCCTGCGCATCGTGTGCGGCACCAATCTGACGGCCCAAGGCCTGCTGGCGGGTATTCTGCAGGAGGAGGACGACGAGGACCAGTGCGTGATGTTCGGTTCCTCCACGGCAAATTTTTCAGCTGTACCTGCCGCGAAGCATCAGTGGAACCGTCCGCTTTCGTCCGTACAGCCGCCCCGGGCGGGCATGATGGTATTCGGCGTGCTGCGCGCCAACGGCACGATGGAACTTGCCAACACCCAGCCTACGCTGCATGTGGATGATAAGATCCTGTTTGCGGAACTGGCGGACTGAGGAATACTCCCGCCGCCGCGGATAGCGGCCCATGCGGGGAAACATCATAAGGAGTACAAAAATATGCGTGTTTGTATCGTGGGCGGAGGCAAAGTGGGCTACTATCTTGCCAAGACCCTTCTGGAGCACGGCCACACGCCGGTGCTCATCGAGGACGACCCGGCCATGTGCCGCAAGGTGGCCGACAGCCTGGACCTGACCGTGGTGTGCGGCGACGGCACTTTTGCCGAAGTGCAGGAAAGTGCGGACGTGGCTCACTGCAGCGCCATGGTTGCGGTAACGGGCCGGGACGAAGACAATTTGATCGTATGCCAGCTTGCAAAGCAGGTGTTCAAGGTCAAGCGCACGGTGGCCCGGGTGAACAACCCCAAAAACGCCGCAGTGCTGAAAAAACTGGGCGTGGACATTGCCGTGAGCGCTACCGATAACCTGACGCACCTCATCGAGCGCGAGGTGGAGACGGCGGCCATCCAGCAACTGCTCAGCCTTGCGGGGGGGACGGCCTCGCTCACCGAGGTGCTCATTCCACAGGGCTTCGCCCATGCGGGGAAAACGCTGGCTGAGCTTGTCATCCCCAAGGATGCGGTGGTCATTTCCATCACGCGGGACGGTGAGCTGATCGTCCCTCGCGGCAATACGCAGATCCTGGTGAACGATAAAGTCGTGGTGCTGGCCAAAAACACGGCGTTCCACGAGCTGGCACAAAGCTGGAACCTGGCGGACGTAAAATAGCCCCGCACGGGCGGCTCCCGGTTTCGGCGGAAAGGAAGATCTATGGAATTTTCTGTCCCGCGGCACGGCGCCGCCATCGTCAGCGGCTGGTGCGCCGCACTGGGCGCGATGCTGTGCCTGCCGTTCTGGAAAAATTTCTTTACGCCGACGCTGGCGGTATTTCTGCTGTGGCTTGCGGCGTGCTTCGGTGTGCTGGCGCCGCGGCTGGCTTCGTCCTGCGTGCGTGTGGGCGGCAACCATCTGACGCTTCGGCGCGGCCTGCTGTTTCCCGTAACGCGGCGCATCCCGCTGCGGTTCCTTGCGGGCTGCCACATCGTGCAGACGCCGCTGCAGCGCATGACGGGCACCTGCCTGTTCTTCCTGTACTCCAGCGGCTGCACCACGTTGGTGCCCGGTATGCGCAAGGCGGACGCGGAGTGCCTTTCCGCCAAGCTGACGCACGGGGGGAAGCTGCTGTGAACAGGCAACGCCGGTTCCATATCATTTTTGCGGTCCATTATCTGCGGTACGGCCTGCTGCTGTGCTTGGTACCGATGCTTCAGGCGCTGCTTGCGTTCGACCTGGACAGCCTTTGGGCGGCGCTCCGGCAGGACGCCGTTATCCTGCTGGCCTGCGCTGCTGCGGCGCTGGCTCTTTGGCGTGCCACAGCCTTCCGGCTGGAGGACGGCGCCGTAAAGGTGACGCAGGGCGTGTTTTACCGCAGCTATCACACCTTCGGCAGAGCCAGCATCGCGGCGCTGGAGATCGCCCGCCCTTTGTACTGCCGCATGCTGGGCGCAAGCCGTATAACGCTGTATTTCAAAACGAACGCCTCGCCCAAAAGTTATTCCATGTTTCTTCATAAAAAGGACGCGGCTGCGGTGGCGGATGTTCTTCTGCCTGTGCGCAGCGATACGTCCGTATTCGAGCCCACGGGCTTTGAACGTCTGAGCTTCGTGATGCTGAGTGCCAATATCATCACCAGCAGCGCTTTTGCCCTGTGGGGTGTGAAACAGCTGGATGAGGTTCTGGGGCAGAATTTCCAGCAAATCGCGCTGGACACTTTTCATGAGGCCGAGCTGTTTGCGGCGCGGTATCTGCCCACGGGCCTGGCTTTTCTGGTAACGCTGGGCTTTGCCGTGACGGGATTCACCTTTTTGTATGCGCTGCTGCACACGGCAGGCTTTAAGGTATGCCGGAACGGCGGAGTCATCATCAGCAAAGGTGGCTTTGTCACGCTCATCGAGCGGCGTATCCTGGTGGCCTGTGTGTCCGCCTGCGATGTGTGCGTTACGCCGCCGGCGCGCCTTCTGCGGCGCTATCCGGTATACCTTTCCGCAGGCAGCTTCCGCGGAGGCGATCTGCCCGTGCTGGTCTATAAAAAAGGGGAAGAGCGGACAGTGGAGCGCCTGCTGCCCAACTTCTGCCCGCCGGACGGTCCGCTGTGCATGCCTGCACGCAAAAGCCCGGTGCAGTATCTTTGGCAGCCCGGCACGCTGCTCGCTCTTTCTTTGGCGCTGTGCGGCGTGGCCTCTTACGCAATGCCGCAGATTCTGCCCATGCTTTTCGTACCGGTGGTGCTTGCCCTCGCTGGGCTGCTGGTTTCGTTGGAGGGCTTTTTCCGTGAAGGCCTGCACAAAAACGCCAACCGCACGCTGTCCGTATGTTATACCCGTTTTTTTACCCGGCATGAGGTTTGTGTGTTCACGCCGGATCTTTCCTATACGCTGCTGGAAAACCCATTTTCCGTCAGCGGCGGACGGTGCGACGTGCGGGTGCACCTGCCCTGCGGGCTGCAGTACCGCGTGCGCGGCGTACTGCAATATCTGGCGCGGGAAATCCCGTTCACGCTGTGAGCGGCGTCACCGTGCTTTTCCGCCGCTGTGCAGGAACCGCACCGCGTTTTATTCTCATTCTTGAAAGAAGCTGATCCTTTTGTATCGAGCTGTGATATTCGATCTTGACGGCACGCTGCTGAACACCATCGGCGATCTTGCCGCCGCGGCCAATCATACGCTGGCCGAAATGGGCTTTGCGCCCCATACGGAAGAAGAATACAAATACATGGTGGGCAACGGCATTCCCAAGCTGATTGAGCGTTTTCTTCCTCCCGGGCACCGGGACAAAGCTACGCAGGCGCAGGCAGCCCGGTTGTTTTTCCCTTATTACGACGCGCACAAGGAGGACGCTACGGCTCCGTATCCCGGCATCCCCGCCCTGCTTGCCGCGCTGCACGGCGCAGGCGTAAAACTGGGCGTCGTGTCCAATAAGGAGGATGCTCTCACCAAAAGCGTTGTCAGCCATTATTTTCCGGGTCTGTTTGACGCAGTGGCCGGCCATACGCTGGGCACCCCCACGAAGCCCGACCCGCATCTTGTGAACGGCATGCGCGCCGCCTTCGGCCTTTCGGCGCAGCAGGTGCTGTATGTGGGGGACAGCGGCGTGGACATCGAAACGGCCCGCAATGCCGGGCTTGCGGGCTGCGGCGTTCTGTGGGGCTTCCGCACCGGGGACGAGCTGTGCGGCGCGGGCGCGTCCTATCTCGTCCGCAGCCCGGAGGATATCCGTGTGCTGGTGCTGGATGCCTAAGAGCAGCTGCAGTGTCCGGTCCATGTACCTGCAAGAATTGAATTTCATTTTGCTGTTCACGGGGGGAGGGGAGCACAATGTTGATTTTATCGTTCAACGCCCTTACTTCTCCCGCCTTGCTGAAGGCGGTCCGCATTCAGGTACGCCCGTGGATGCAATGGGCCCACTCGTCACTACGGCCTCTTTGGGTTATAAAGAGCAGGACCGGCATGTATTCCAACGTTTAAAGGAACTGGATGCCCTTGGCCTTGCGGCAGAGTATTTCGATTTTGACGACAGTCCGGCACGGTCTTTTGCCGACTATAACGCGGCCGTCTTTTTTGGGCGGTAATCCGTTTTACTTGCTGAAAAGCTGGCGTGCCTGCGGCGCAGAATCAATATTGGAGGAATTTTTAAAGGATGAAAAACGGCTGATCGGCTGCAGCGCCGGCCGCTTTGTAATGCAGTGTTCCATTGCATTCATCGCCCGCTGCACACCGGAAATGATAAATCCGCCGGCTTGTTGGACACCACCGGGCTTTGTCTGACAGACGTGGAAATCTTGCCCCATTATCACAGATTCCTGCCGCGTTTTGAGCATTTTGAGGAAGCGCACACAGGCTTATAAACAGGAGACCGTTATCCCTCTGCTGCGCACTGACGACGGCAGACCGTATTTTTATATTCCGACGGCCCGCGTGTCGAAGGAACGCCTCTTTCGATGTGAGGCGGCTTGCCGGGAACAATGCTCCAAATGCTGAAGCCCCGCCAGATCCTTTTGGGATCTGGCAGGGCTTTTTCTGTCCCGTCCTTTTAAGGTGCCCGTGCGCATGGTCAGAACCGGGTACCGCCGCATACAATGGTTTGACGGCGCTTTGCCGTCTTGCGGCACATCAATATAACGGGAGGCATTGACCATGGAACTGCAACACAGTCAGACGTGGAAAAATCTGCAGACCGCATTTTCGGGCGAGCTGCACGCTTGTGCAAAATATAAGATCTATGCGCTGCGTGCGCGTGAAGACGGCTACGAGCAGATGGGGAACATCTTTGATGAAACATCCCGCAATGAACAGGAACATGCCGAGATCTGGCTTAAGCATCTTTCCGGCGGCGAAGTGCCCGGCACGCTGGAAAACCTGCGGGACGCGGCAGCCGGGGAACACTATGAATGGACCGAGATGTATGCCGAATTTGCCCGTACCGCCCGCTGTGAAGGCTTTGAGGAGCTGGCGGAACTGTTCACCCGCGTGGGGAACATTGAAAAAACGCATGAACAGCGTTACAACAAGCTGGCTGCCAACATTGAGGACTGCCAGGTTTTTTGTAAGGGGCGCCCCACCGTGTGGGTGTGCATGGTATGCGGAAACGTAACGTATGCCGCATGCTCGCCGGAAGTTTGCCCTGTATGCGGGCATTCCCAGAGCTATACCGAAATCAAGGCGGAAAATTATTGAAGTAAAAAATAGCAGCATGCCCTTTCTTCCTGCCATGCGGGTCTGTTTGGCCGGCACGGAAACGAACAGGGCATAAAAGATGTTCTCATTTCGTTGTCACAGCATTTTAAATGCATAAAAAACCGCACTGTACAACCGTTTTTGGCTGTACAGTGCGGTTTTCATCTGGTGAAGCGCCAGCCCGCGAATCCGAACCGAAGGCTGCGGAAATATCGGCCAGGCTCACAGTCTGGCTGCCGTTCTTGTAGTTGTAGGTGAAGACCAGCTTATCATCAAATACATAGATGGAGTTGAGGAAAATGTCGATGATCTGCCGCTGGTAGGCCTTGTCGTTGGGGTCGCCGCCCTTGAAGCGGGAGATCCACTGGATGATATCCTCCCGGCTGTATTGGGGCCGTTCCAGCTCCGCTTGCAGGATGCTGGACTTCAGCTCTGCCCGCAGGTTTTCCAGTTCCTCCAGCCGCTGCCGGGTGCTGCTGGTGAAGATACCCTGCTGGATGGCGTTGAGCATATTCTCAATGCCCCGTTCGGTGTCGGCCAACTGACGGCGGAGCAGAGGCAGGGCGCTGTCCTCGGCTCCTTGCAGCGCCACCAGTTCGTCTGCGATCTGGGCAATCAGGTCGTCCTGGAACACCCGCTGGATGGTGTACTGCACCGCCACCCGCTCGCTCCAGTCCTTGTTCACAGCCTTTTTGTGGCAGCCCAGCCTTCGCTTGGCCCCGGCGCACTTGTAGTAGCGGTGGATGGTGCCGTTGCGGCCCTTGCCGCTCTCGCCGATCATCAGTCGGCCGCAGTGGCCGCAGAATAGCTTGGTGGTCAACAGATATTCTTCCTCGGCCTTTGCCCTGGCCGGGGCGTGCTGATTCTTCTTCATCCGCTCTTGCACCCTTTCAAATAGTTCTTTGGGAATGATGGGCGGCACCGCATCCGGGATGACCACGTCCTTGTAGTGGTACTCGCCGATATACTTCCGGTTTTTCAGCATGGTGTTGAAGCTGCTGTGCCGGAAGGGATAGTTCCGGCTGGTGCGAATGCCCCGCTCGTTCAGCGAGCGGATAATGGTCCGCAGATTCTCTCCGTCCGCATACCGCTGGAATACCTCCCGCACCACCGGCGCGGTCAGCGGGTCTATCTTCAGCCGGTGTTCCTCATCCAGCCGATATCCCAGCGGGATGGTGCCGCCATTGCTGCGGGCCTTGAGGGCATTCTCCCGCATCCCACGGTTCACCTTCTGGGCCAGTTCTGCTGAGTAATACTCCGCCATCCCCTCCAGCATGGATTCCAGGATGATGCCCTCCGGGCCGTCGGCAATGCTCTCGGTGGCCGAGACCACCTTCACCCCGTTTTTCTTCAACTGGGATTTGTAGTGGGCGCTGTCATACCGGTTGCGGGCGAAACGGTCCAGCTTCCAAACCAGCACCGTGTCGAACAGCCCTTTGGCGCTGTCCCGAATCATCCGCTGGAACTCCGGGCGGTTGTCCGTCTTGGCGGACAGAGCCCGGTCAATGTAGCTTTGCAATACCAGGATGCCGTTTCGCTCGGCGTATTCCTTGCATTCCCGCAGCTGTCCCTCGATGCTTTCCTCTCTCTGGTTGTCGCTGCTGTATCGGGCGTAGATGACTGCTTTCATTGGCATTCCTCCTTCTGGTTACTTGCGGGGGTTGGGGCGCCGCCCCAAGGTTTGCGTTTGGTGGATATCCAAACGCTATGCTTGCAAAATCAGTCGCGGCAGATGGGCGCGGCTTTTCAGCTCAACACAGTACCACAGGAACCCGCTGAAAGCTATCACCAATCTGCACAACCTTTTCTGCCGGATCTATGCAAAAGAGTACCGGCTGGGAAAGAAGACCCTTCCCAGCACGGCGGGAGTTCTCAACCCTGCTGCTCCCGTTCTGCACGCCACTGTTTCAGGGCGGCTTGTCCTTCGCCGCTGGCAAAATAGGCTCGCATCTGCGGCAGCAATGCGCGGGCCAGGCTTTCCACAGCTGTTTTGGGCAATCGCTCTGTCTGGTTTGTCTTGATGACCTCGGTGGCAGGCACCCCTCCTTTCCTGTAAGCATATTCCTCTTTCCCAGTCGGTACAGGTGGGTGGTAAGCGATAGCTTGCCACCCCCTATAGTCCCCCTCCATGAGACTGTTTGACCAGAAAATTCGTGTTCCCAGCATAGCATCCGGGAATTGCAATTTCAAGGCTTTTTGGGTATACTGTAAGTAATCATATTTTTGCTGAATTATAATTCCCATAAAAGCACCGCATACAGGAGAAGATACACAGGAGGATACATGGAAGGATACGCCTTTGTAACCAAAGAACCGCTTCTGGGGGCTGTTGTTCTGGCTCTTCGGGTTGATGTACCTGGCCGGAAAGAGCAGCTTTGGTTGGGAGAAGAACAGGATGTGGAGGCTGCCCTGCGGAGCAAAGAGCGTCCGCTGTTTCTGGCCCAAACCCGCCCGCTGGGGGCTTTTTGGTGTGAGTTCGGGCAGACAGCCGTCGAGGGCTGGACGGAGGTCATTTGGGGCCTTTCCGACGCCCTGACGGCGAAGAAACGCTCCCAGCGGGAAGAACGGGAGCAGGCCGCCGCCCAGCTTCTTTTCCAGCAGGCAGAGGGCAACGGCACCAATGCTGCCGCCTGGTATGCGGCCATTCAGATCTGGGAGATGTATCTGCGCTGCCGCCGGGGCCGGGACAGCCAGCAGGCGGCCCAGGTTCTGCGGGACTATGCCCAGCTGCTGACCCTGCCCTTCGGCCAGTACACCCCGGAGATGGCCCACTGGCTCCGGGACAAGCCGGTGATCTCCGTCTGGAACGACCGGCGGGACGGAAAGCTGGAGGTGTGGTATCCCCAGGGGCAAATGCTCTTTGAGTGCGCCGTGGTGAAGGAATCTCTGCGGCCCGCCCTCATCTACTACCGCCAGCGCATCCTGGACGCCGGGCTGCTCATGCGTCGGTGCAGCCAGTGCGGACGTATCTTCTTCGGCCCGGACGCTCGCAGCACCCTGTGCAGCGACCGCTGCCGTAAAGCCAGCCGAAAGGCCGCCAAGCGCCAGTTCGACGGCCGCTCCAAAGGAAAGGACTACGAGCAGGCCTACGACCGGGAGTACATGTTCTGGTACAACCGCATCACCAAACTAAAAAAGGCCGGCGCACCACCCGAACAGATCGGGCGGGCGCAGGCCGCATTAAAGGCGTTCCGCAAGGAGGCGCTGATTCGTAAACAGCAGGTCAAAGAGAAAAAACTGCCCTCCAACCAGTTCATTAGCTGGATGATAGGGCAGGAGGCGGTGATTGAGGGGATTTGTAAGTTATAAAATTTCTTTACTGATATAATTTTGCTTCACATCACTTGTAATTCTCATTTGTATATGTTAGTCTAATTTTAGTCTAAAATCAGGCCAAAATGTTAAGCTCTTAGTTTTATACAAGGAGGCACTGTGATGAAGTCGCAAAAGCAACCAACAAAAAGGATATATCTGGATGACTACATTCTTCAAAAAGATATGCGGGTTCGTCTACCTAAGGAACTAATCAAGAACTTACAAATTTATCCTGGAAAGACATATTTTGAAATCTACTTTGATCCAAGCCAAAAAGAAATAATTTTGGCTGTAAAAAACAGTGACTAAGTTAGAGGTAGAAATATATGAAAGAGAGCAAGCCTCTAAATATTTTATATAAAAAGAGCATTAACAAAATCGAGGCAGAACTTTTAAAGATAAGAAAACAGTTTTCCTCAAGCCCATGTCAACCAGATGACATTCAAATTCTGCGATGGGTTTTGTTGGCATGCATCTGTATTGATATAAATACACCGAATGATAGGCGAATTGTCCCAGATGTGACTTCCTTTGCTTCTGAGGTCGAATCTATGTTGGGCGACTTTGTCCCCCAATATGTACAAGGGTCTAAGCATGCTATGGATCATGTCCTTGCGAAATCAATTTTTGACTATTTGGATACAATTCAAAAAGTACCTCTGCTCTTCCGATCTCCTCTGCATGAACAACTCTTGCCCTATGCCTTAGAAATACTTGAATACTCAGAAAGTGAAATAAAAATTGCAAATTATGATAGACGCTCTGGTATAATTACTAAAACGAAAAAGCAACAGGGTGTCTACTATACTCCGGCTGACGTAGCGAAGTATATGGTTAGCTGTTGCCTTGCAAAACTAAATCGTCAAAATATTAATCTTGTAACTGGTCATTATATCGATTATAGTTGCGGAAGTGGAATTTTTTTACTACAACTATTGGATTGCTTGATAGAAAAGCACTTGTTGAATAGCCAAAGTGACTATATTTCTTTTGTACACCATAACCTTTTTGGAGTGGACATCAGCATCTCTGCAGTGGAGTGCTGTAGATATTCGATAATTCGACATTTTATAAGAACATTTCACAACTGTGATAGGGTTCTTGAGTTATGGAATGCTCTCAAAGAGAATGTAGTTGTTGCTGATGCGACAAATATCGATTCTATTTATCTTCGATATCCAAATTTCCCTCAGTATTTTGAATGCATTATAGGCAATCCTCCTTATGTTGGCTCTAGCAACCTTAATGGTAAAGCGATTCAAGGGAACCTGTTTATTCCTTTTGTATACAATTTGATGAAAAATTCGGCTCCCATATCTGTTTCTTCACTTGTTATTCCTCTTTCCTTTTCTTACAACAATCAGCCTGCCTTCCGGCAAATGCGAAATGATATTCAAAATGATGCTGCCGAATGGCAAGTTGAGCATTATGATCGTAGCCCAGACTCGTTATTTGGGGACGATGTAAAGTCCCGTGCACCTCCTCGCACGCCCGGGCGATCGCGACGATGTCCGTCACGTTGGGCGAAAGTTTGATGAAGACGGGCTTCGTCGTCACGGCCTCCACGTCGCG
>OLQA01001706.1_pt1 | contig 18717 bp, 12 predicted proteins | sample 1673151 | NCBI WGS metagenome assembly OLQA01 (sample SAMEA3136760, study PRJEB25190) | human gut metagenome | biome: human gut; feature: human-associated habitat; material: faeces | place: Austria | collected 2013 | reverse complement strand
AACAGCCAACAGCTAATCCATGGCGGACACATTATATAATGAGCTCATCTATTCCCTCGCTTGTCGCTCATGTGTAGCTCCTGGCAGAGCGATTATAATGCGTTAGCCCTAACGGGGATTGGGTAGATTGATTGCCTTTGGCAGAAATGTTGTACCTTCGTAACGGCACCAGCCGAACGGATACCGAACTAATATGGATCAAGACAATCGCGACATAGAGCAAGAGCAGGAGATGGAGCAGACCTCTCCGACAGATATAGATGCGGCATCGACCAGTGCCGACCCGAGCGACGAGGGCTACGTGGCTCCCGAAGAGGAGGAGGGCGACGGACGCCTGCACACCCTCGGCGGGATGTACCGTCACTGGTTCCTCGACTACGCATCGTACGTAATCCTAGAGCGTGCGGTGCCTCACATCGAGGACGGACTCAAGCCGGTGCAGCGACGGGTGCTCTACACGATGCACCTGATGGAAAACGGCACCCTCCACAAGGTGGCTAAGATCGTGGGTGCTACGATGGCTTACCACCCACACGGTGACGCCTCGATCAACGATGCTTTGGTACAGCTCGGTCAGAAGGGCTATCTCATCGACACACAGGGTAACTGGGGTAACATACTCACGGGCGACGAGGCGGCTGCTGGGCGATACATCGAGGCTAAGCTCTCTAACTTTGCCCTCGAGATACTCTTTGGCGACAAAATCACTCCCTGGATGAAGAGCTACGACGGTAAGTCGCGCGAGCCAGTTTACCTGCCCGCCCGCTTCCCCCTACTGCTAGCGCAAGGTGCCGAGGGCATCGCCGTGGGTCTCTCCTGCAAGATCCTACCGCACAACCCCAAGGATCTGATCGAGGCTGCCTGCGCTTACCTGCGTGGAGAGCCTTTTACCCTCTACCCAGACTTCCCCACGGGAGGTATCATCGACGTGGATCGCTACAGCGATGGTAAGCGTGGCGGACAGGTCAAGAGCCGTGCACGCATCGAGCGTATCGAGGATCGTGTGCTGAGTGTGCGTGATCTGCCCTTTGGCAAAACAACCTCGACGCTCATTGACTCGATCCTCAAGGCCAACGACAAGGGGCTGATCAAGATCAAGCGCATAGACGATATGACCGCCGAGACGGCCGACATACGCATCTACCTACCCGTAGGGGTCTCGGCCGATAAGACGATCGATGGACTCTACGCCTTCACCGATTGCGAGGTCTCTATCTCGCCTAATGCGTGCGTCATCGAGGACGACAAGCCTCGCTTCCTCGGCGTGAGCGACCTGCTACGTCACTCGGTGGAGCATACGCGTGGCCTGCTGCAGGAGGATCTGCGTCTACAACTGCACGACCGGCAGGAGGAGTATATGGGAGCTTCGCTAGAGCGGCTCTTCATCGAGCATCGTATCTATAAGTTGCGCCCCTTTGAGGAGGCTCCTGATCAGCATACCGCTCTGGACGTCATTCGCAAGGCTCTAGAGCCTATCGTGGGCGACTCTTTACTAAGGCCCATCACGGACGATGACTTAGCACGCCTCCTAGAGATCAAGATGGCGCGGATCCTCAAGTTTAACCTAGAGAAAAACGAGCAGCTCATCCTGCGCCTCACCGAGGAGATGGCGCAGATACAGCATCGCCTAGACCATATCACCGACTACACGATACACTACTACCACTCGCTGCTAGAGGAGTATGGTGCTGGCTGGGAGCGACGCACACAGATCGGGCACTTCGGAACGATCGAGGCTACGAAGGTGGTCGAGGAGAACCTCAAGCTCTACATAGATCGCAAGATGGGCTTCGCCGGGACTGGCATCAAGGGCGGCGAGTACGTGTGTGACTGTAGCGAGATAGATGATATGATCGTCTTCTTCCGTGACGGCACCTATACGATTACGAAGATTGAGGAGAAGAAGTTCCTCGGCAAGGAGCGTGTCCTACATATTAATAAGTATGTGCGCGGCGACAAGCGCACAATCTACAATGCGATCTATCTGGATGGCAAGACGAAGACTTCGTTTATCAAGCGCTTTCACGTGTCGGCTAGTGTGCGTGACCGTGAGTACGACTTGACGATGGGCACGCCAGGCAGCAAGGTGCTCTACTTCTCAGCCAATCCCAATGGAGAGGCGGAGAGCGTGACGATCAAACTGCTCCGCGGAGGCACCTCGCGACGCATCCTCTTCTTTGACAAAGACTTTGCAGACATTGCGATCAAGGGACGCACCGCCAAGGGCAACATCGTGACGCGCGCTCCGATCGAGCGCATATCCCTGAAGGAGCAGGGCGGCTCGACCCTCGGAGGACGCAAGGTGTGGTTTGACCCTGATGTGAACCGCATCAATTACAACAACCAGGGAGACTACCTGGGCGAGTTTGAGGCGAGCGACCGCATCCTCGTCATTCTGCCTTCGGAGCAGGTCTACACGACCGACTTTGGCGAGAGCAACCACTTTGCCGAGTCGCCCAAGATCATCGAGAAGTATGACCCCGACAAGGTCTGGAGCGTCATCTACACCACTCCCGAGGGGGTTACCTACATCAAGCGTGTCTCTATGCCAGATAGGAAGAAGCCACAACCGATCATAGAGCCCGAGGAGCAGCTCCTGGCACTGACCGACGAGGCTGAGGCGCAGTTTACCCTGATCACGAAGCCACAAGGACGTAAGAAGGCGGCAACGATCGAGATCGCCGTGACTGAGTACGAGCCGCTCAAGAAGATCTCCGCACGTGGCAAGCGGATCACGGCACTACCTATCGACAGCTTCGAAAAGGTTGAGTCCGTAACTGACGAGACGGAGGAGGCGGAGGAAGAGCCAACCAACGAATGAGCTAAGCGACGCAATCTATGAGACAAAGATTACGACAGATACTGCTAGCCCTTTGCGTGGGGCTATCCCTGATGGGTACGAGCCACTCGCTCTCTGCACAAGAGGCAGATACGACTGTCGCTACGCCCTACCGACTGCTCTACCTATCGCATGAGTTTCGCTTCGGGTGGAACACATTATATAATGAGTACCTCTCACCGCTCTACTACCGTGGGCAGTCGCTGGGCTACCGCTTCTCCTCAGAGGCTCCTATCACGCAGTCGCACCCCGAGTGGCTCGTCCTACAGAGCACACAGCTAGCCTATGCGCAGCTCCTCAACCCGGCACGCACTGGTGCTACGCGTCACCTTGCTTTCGACACGAAGTGGAGCTTCGTGCATCAGTGGCGCCTGCCTTTTGGGATGGTCGTGGGCGTAGGTCCTGGCGTCCTAGTCGAGGGAGCTACCTCTTACAACGGACGCAACCAAAACAACCCAGCCGATCAGCAGCTCAATGGCGACCTGACGGCACAAGCCTTGGCAGCCTACCGACTACGCATCGGGTGGTTTGTCGCTGACCTGCGCCTTCAGATGACCTCGGCACTGGTAGGTCTAGGCTTCGCTCCTTATTATAATGAGTCTTACCTGCAGGCTTACTACTACGACAAGATCATCAATCACTTTGCCCTGCACACTTTCGGCCGGCGCCACTACTACCAGATAGGCGTGTCTCTCGACATCCCTGTATGGCGCATCATGACCCTGCGCATGACCTACGACTACACCGACTCAGCCAGACGTATCCACTCCATCTATCGAGGCTTCTCGGGGCACTATCTAGGAGTGGGTCTAGCCACTTACTTCCGCCCCTTCAGAGGCTACCAAGAGGTACATAATGCCAACCACACGACTGCCATCAGCTTATGAATCTAACGAGACTAAAGAGCGGGCTTGTCAGCCTGCTCCTCCTACCACTGCTCATAAGTTGCACACCAGAGCCCAAGGAGCAGGGATACACCCGAGACTATCAGACGAACTTTACCGCACTCTGGACAATCCTAGACGAGGGGTACTGCTTCTTTGACGACAAGCTCCCCACCGCTGGCGACACGACCTGGAGCGACCTAAAGGAGATCTACACGCCGCTGGTACAGCAGTGCCAGTCGGAGGATGAGTTCTTCGACCTGATGGTAGAGCTGATGTGTCACCTCAAGGATGGGCATGTAAACCTCTTTGCGCCCTTTGACGTAGGAGGCTGGGATATTCGCAAAGGGGCTAGACACTGCCTCGATAGTCGCATACGCAACCTTTACCTGCGACCTCACGCGCGTCGTGCTGGCTCTATCTACTATACGCCTATCACCTACAATGGACACGCTGCTGACTCGATCGGCTATATGGTGATCCCCTCTTTCTCATCGGCTATCTCCTTGGCTCATCTACACGCTGTCTTTACCAGGCTGGCGCACTGTCGTGGTCTGATCATCGATATGCGTAGCAATGGTGGCGGACTGCTGAGCAATGCGGATCGTCTGGCTAGCGTCTTGATCCCCTCCGACACGGTCGTAGGCTATATGAGTACGAAGACTGGCCCTGGGCACCAAGACTTCGGTCCGCTCAAAGAAATCAAGCTCTCACGTGCTCCCATCAGTTGGCAGCGACCTACGGTGATCCTCGTGGATCGTGGCACTTACAGCGCAGCTAACTCGCTAGTCGCTTATGTCAAGGGGACAACCCACCACGTCCTCTTCATGGGGGATCGTACGGGTGGCGGTGGTGGTCTGCCTCGCAGTAGCGAACTGCCCAACGGCTGGTGGCTACGCTACTCCTCCTCGCGTATGTACGACGCTCAGCAGCAGAGCATCGAGGGAGGCATCGAGCCGCACATCATCCAGGAGCAGACAGACGAAGCGACGGCGCAGCAACAAGATGCGCTCATCGAGCGCGCTATCACGATACTCCTCGAAGCTACGAAGTAACCCACCGCACACATCGGGAGACTATTGACTTTTGCAACAGTCTCATCGGACCTATAAACGCAAAAAGAGCCTCCCATCTCGGGAGGCTCTTTTTGTGACCGCGGCAGGATTCAAACCTGCAACCTTTTGATCCGTAGTCAAATGCTCTATTCAGTTGAGCTACGCGGCCGATGAAAACTAAACCCTTAAAAAACGACAAACAAGGGGGTTGAAACAATCGGAAGCTCACAAGTGTGAGGCGTTCCTCCCCGTTTGCAGATGCAAAGGTACAACATTTTTCGGAACCTGCAAGTCTTTTCCGCAAAAAACTTTCGACACAGAGAGCAGTCGCCTCCGCAAAACGACACGAAACAACCAGAGCTACAGCAGAATAACCAGTGCTACAACTGCCATTTTCCAAATATCTCAGTCCCCTCTACCGTTGCTCCTTAGGGATCCCCACTTCCCTACAACCATCGTGATGCTCCAACTAATCGTATATAGGTATTTACTCTAGAGCAAATCAGTATAGTTAGGTATTTTCGACAGGAAGAATAGCCCGTAACTTTGCATAGATAAAGGGGAGCTCACAGAGTTGCACTGCTCCCCAATCATCTACTATTCAAATAAACATCTATCTATGCAACAGAAACGACTACGTTTTAGTACATTACTCTTGAGCCTCTTGCTCCCACTCATCGGGCAGCTGCAGGCACAGACCATAGACCTGGGAGACTTTGCCAATCCCTCGTCACACTTCGATCAGAGCATCGGGCAGACGGCGCCCTTTGACTTTGATTGCCTCAGTAGCGTCACCCAGCAGATCTATACCGCTGAGGAGCTACAAGGACTAGAGGGCAAGGAGATCACCAAGCTCGCCTTCCAGATCTACCTGTCAGATGGCGAGTCCTTCAACACGGAGTACACCAACGACCTTCAGATCTACCTCACCAACGTATCCGATGACCACTTTGTGCAAGTATCGGGCAAGTACCACTGGCTACCTATCAATCCAGCGCAAGATCTCTATATGAAGAAGACGATCACGCTCGATCTGATGGACTTAACGGTCAGTGGTAATCACGAGACCTCAAAGGCTGGCGTGGACTATCACACGCTAGAGCTAGAGCTAGACAAGCCTTTTGTCTACACAGGACAGTCTATCCTCCTCTCCGTACGCTCTAAGGCTACTACTACTGCTGCCGACGGCAGATCCTTTATCGAGTTCTGCAGCTATCCTAAGAATGTCAAAGAGATGCCCATCCGCACGATCAATAAAGCGACAGACAAAGCTATCAGCGAGGGCTTCGTCGGTGTACTCGGTGAGACTGCTGATCGTGGTCAGATGGATCGTGCCGTGATGCGTATCACCTTCCGCGATGCTAAGCCTAGCTACGACCCTATACACCCTGTCGTACAGCTCACCGAGGCTGGTTCACTAGCTAAGCTGATGCAGGGGATGGACCTCCTCAAGTGCCAGTCCATCACGGTCTCTGGTCCGATGAATGCGGAGGACTGCCAGACAATCCGTGACAACATGGGCAATCTGACAGAGATCAACATCGCAGATGCGACCTTTGCTGAGGATCAGCTCCCCGAGGCTGCTTTTTATAATATGCCTCTCGTTCGCAAGGTGACACTCCCTCACACCCTCAAGGTGGTTGGTGAGAGAGCTCTTGCTCAGATGTATAAGCTGGAGGAGGTTGTCCTCGGCACTCAGGTCACTAAGATATGCGATAGCGCCTTTGCGCAGAATAGAAGTCTCACCAAGCTCAGCCCGATGCCTGCACTGACCACTATTGGTGCTTACGCGTTCAAAGAGTGTGTGGCACTCACCACATTCCCCTGGCCTGAGACACTGACGACGCTAGACACAGAGAGCTTCTCTGGCTCTGGACTCACCGAGGTACGCCTACCCAATGTTGCTGTCGTACCTAGGACCTGCTTCGCCAGCTGTAAGGCTCTTGCGAAAGTGTATCTCGGAGCCAAGACCACAGAGGTTGTGTTTGGCGCATTTGCTCAGTGTACGGCGCTAACAGATATTACAGTCGAAGCGGTGCAGCCGCCTAAGGCTCACATCAAGGCCTTCAATGGACTCAAGCCTGCGGACATCAGCACCATCAATCTCTTCGTACCTAATGATGCGCAAGAGGCCTACAAGGCGGCTAATGTGTGGAAGGACTTCCACATCGTCCCCATCCCAGGTACAGAGCCACAAGTCAAGAAGTACCTTCTCTCCTATCGTGTCATCGGAGAGCATGGCACCCTATCGGCCACGCTGGCTATCGGCACCGCAATCCCCTCACAGACAGAAATCGAGGAGCATACGGCTATCACCTTTACCGCAGACCCTGATCTTGACTACGTCGTCAAGAGCTTTAAGATCAATGGTACAGAGACACCGATGACCGCTGGAGAGCAAAACAGCCAGACGTATACGCTCAACATCGAAAAGCCCACAGAGGTGACGGTCGAGTTCGTCCATCGTCCCTATACGGTCACTTACTCTGTACGAGACAATGTGGGAGGCACGATCACAGCTACCTACAAGGGGAAGCCTCTTGACTCAGGAGCTACGACAGCTGTTGGAGAGTCTGAGACGATCATCTTCACCGCACACCCTGCGGAGCACTACCACGTCAAGAAGTGGTTCGTCAATGGTAAGGAGGGTCCCAAGCCTGCTGAAAACAATCAGTGGCAAGTCATCTCTGGCAAGGACTATGTCGTCGAGGTTCTCTTCGAGCGTGACAAGGTCTACTATACGATTGATGTGTCACAGGAGGGCAACGGCGGTCCTATCTACCTAGAGATAGGCGGTGTACGTAGTGCGCTCAAGAGCAAAGCTCCTGAGAATGCAGACATCCGTGTCTACGTCGAGCCAGACAAGGGCTACCGTCTAGACTATTGGATGGTCAATAGGGAGCGCATCAACCCTGTCGATGGCTCACTAGAGTACACCACCAAGGCAACGAAGAATCTACGCATCGTAGCCTACTACGCCAAGGTGGAAGAGGGCAACGCCATCGATACTCCTACAGCAGCCAATGCCAACGCAACTATTGCCCTAGAGGGTCAGACGATTACCCTGACCAGCAACACAGACAAGGCTCTCGGTACCGTCGCTCTCTACGACTACGCAGGTCGTCTCATCGAGCAGCGCACCGTAGCGGACAAGCTCTGCACACTCACCGCTCCGCAGGCTGGCATGTACCTACTCTCTATCGGCACGACCACTGCAAAGGTCTGTGTCAAGTAAGGTGCTTATGTAGCACTCACATCAAAGCCCCCTACCCTTACTATGTAGGAGGCAACCCGTCAGGACGCACGGACGTGTCACCCGCTCATGGGGTAGGCGCGATCCGTGCGTCCTTTATTGAGACTGTTGCAAAAGTCAACAGTCTCACAATCTTGCTAGCAAGATTGTCTAGACTTTGCAGAAAGGATGAAGCGCAAGGCGCTGAGGGTGAGGTCTGAAGGGAGCATACCTACGTATGTAACCGAAGCCGAATCCCGAAAGCAACACAGCAATTCGCCTTTATGCAACAGTCTCTTTTTATTATGGCTGTCCGACTACGCTATTTCGACCCATCTACAGTTTCCTACCTATAAAACTCCAGTTTCACCCATATAAGACTCTTACCGGACAGCAATGTTTTTATGGGAGGAGGGATTAGAGATTAGAAGACAGAGGCGGGGGATGCTCCATCTGAACACTTTTTCGTACCTTTGCCTCCAGAAGTGGATGAGTCACTAGATCGACGCACTCCTAGGCTGTACAGATATTAGAGTTGCACGATACGATACAGCTTGTATGGAGAGGCTTAGGATCTGCTACGGAGGTAGCTCTGGCTCTGCATCGACCTAGATAATAACGACCGAGCAGAGCGTCCCATATCACACAGGACTGACCCATCACTCAGCCTATTCACACATTACACACCTTACTTAGGTCGACCATCGTGCTAGCCTGCTGTCTCGCCACAGCACCTGCTAGATCGTTGATTCCGTTGCCTCTATCATTTCGCTTATAGCTTTTCCAAAGCTCAGTATGGTAGCCCTTTGCAACAAGTCGTAAGGTGCATTTATCCAGCATAACATCAGTACATCATGCAGAAGTACACCATCGTAGATCTCAATGGTATGACGGAGGAGCAACTCAAAGAGGTTGCCTCCCAACTAGAGATTACCAAGATGGCCTCCGAAAAGAAAGAGGTCATCTACCAAATTCTAGACGCTCAGGCAGAGGCTGTAGCTACCCAGACGGTCGAGCAGCAGCAGAGCAACAAGCGCAAAGAGCGACAGAGCAACTCCCGCAATAACAAAGCCAATAAGGAGGAGAAAAAGGACGCCAAAGACGAGAGCAACAAGCCTGAGCAAAAGAACAAATCAAACTCTCGACAGAACAAACGCACCGCTAAGACGGACAAGGCAGACGCAACCAACCAGCCCTCTGAGATAGATCGCCAAGAGGCTATCGCTATCGTCGAGGAGGCTGCCGCTACACAGTCTGAGGAGAAGGGCACTAAGCGCAACAATAACCAGCGCAATAATAAGGAGCGCAACAACCGCAATAACAAGCGTCAGGAGCCTGCCAATCAGTCTGACAAGGAGGAGAAGCGTCCTCAAGCTAAGCAAGACGCAGAGGCGGAGCAGCAGGAGGAGACGCCTATGGTCTTTACCCATCCCGACGCAGACTCACTACTGGGCGAGGTGCTGGGCGAGTCCCACAATGATCACAGGGGTCACAAAGAGGCTGAGGCAGACTCTGACGAGCCAGCACAAAAGGGTAAGCAGCAACACAACAAGAGCAAAGAGGTCGAGGAGGAAGAGACTTCATACGACTTCTCCAATATCCTGACCGCTAGCGGACTGCTAGAGGTGTCGCAAGAGGGATACGGCTTCCTCCGTAGCTCAGACTACAACTACTTCCCCTCACCTGACGACATCTACGTCCCTATAGACATCATCAAGAAGTGGCACCTCAAGACGGGTGATGTCGTCGAGGGTAGCATACGTCCACCGAAGGGTAGCGAAAAGTACTTCCTACTACAGAACATCCTACTCGTCAATGGTCGCCACCCCAAGGACAATCTGGATCGGGTCTCCTTTGACATGCTGACGCCTCTCTTCCCAGAGGACAAGTTTAAGCTAGAGTCGCAGGGCATTGCTGCTGTCTACGACAAGACCGCCATGCGCATCGTGGATCTGGTCACCCCCATCGGCAAGGGACAGCGTGGACTCATCGTCGCTCAGCCTAAGACCGGTAAGACGATGCTACTCAAGGACATTGCCAATGCGATCTCTGCCAATCATCCTGAGGTCTACATGATCATCCTCCTGATCGACGAGCGCCCTGAGGAGGTGACCGATATGGCGCGCAATGTCAATGCGGAGGTGGTTGCCTCGACCTTTGATGAGCCTGCCGACCACCACGTGAAGCTCGCTGAGCTGGTACTCGCCAAGGCTAAGAGTATGGTCGAGAGTGGTCACGATGTGCTCATCATGCTAGACTCGATCACACGCCTCGCACGTGCTTACAATACGGTACAGCCTACCTCGGGCAAGATCCTCTCAGGAGGTATCGAGGCGAATGCGCTGCAAAAGCCAAAGCGATTCTTCGGAGCTGCGCGCAACATCGAGCACGGCGGTAGTCTCACCATCTTAGCGACGGCTCTGACCGAGACGGGCTCTAAGATGGATGACGTCATCTTTGAGGAGTTCAAGGGTGCTGGCAATATGGAGCTACAGCTTGATCGTCGCCTGTCCAACAAGCGTATCTTCCCCGCTATCGACATCCTCGCTAGTAGCACCCGTCGTGATGACCTCCTACTAGACTCGACGACGCTACAGCGCATGTGGATCCTACGCAACCACCTATCGGACATGAATACGGTAGAGGCGATGGAGTTCCTCAAGCAGCGCATCGAGCTGACGGAGACCAACTTGGAGTTCCTCGCCTCGATGAACGACTAGGTCTCGATGAGTCACTAGCCGCCAAAGAGTTAACGACAACTATCCGCACTTCCGCTCCGCACCACATGCTCCAGTTCGTGGAGATTGCTTAACTTTGTGGTGAGGAGCGGGAGTCTTCTACCTCCCCTTCTCGAGGGTGCTACACATGTAGCCTCTCTCGACTCGTAATCATCCCCTCTTAGCCTGTACATCTCAATGTATCGCATCGGAGATATCTTAGAGCAAGCTCTACTACTGCACGACTGCGTCGTACTCCCTACGATAGGAGCCTTCATCGTGGAGCAAACGCCTCCACTCTATGACAAGGATCTCAATGTCATCACGCCTGCAGGGCAGCGCATCTCATTCAACGCCTCTCTAGTAGATCGTGACGGCATCCTAGACAGTTGCTACGCACGCACCCTAGGGCTATCTGTACGCAGAGCGCGCCTAGTGGTAGACTCCGACGTGACCGTGATCAGGCACCAGCTATATCAGTCTGGCTCCCTGACCATCGGCTCCAACCTCGGCACCCTCACGCTGCAGGAGAGTGGCGAGCTACTCTTTACTCCCGTACAGGAGCGACAAGGGCTGAGATCGATACACTCTTACGGGCTCTACCCTCAGAGTTGCTTGCTCCCAGCCGTCACACCCGTCGATCATGTCGCTACGGAGCCTGCCAGTGAGACGAAGAGTGATCGGAAGTATTGGACGATACGTATCAATCGGACTGCGGCTAATTGGGCTGCAGCTGGAGCTATCTGCTTCCTCTGCCTACTACCCATCAGCTCTGACAGTAACCCTGATCGTTACAGTGCGGGCTTCGTCCCCTACGGCTGGCTCGACGAGGCAAGCGTGGTGACGCCAGAGCAAAAGCAAGCCAAGCCCAGCATAGCTCTAGCTCCAAAAGCTGAAACACAGGAAGAGATCGTCTCTACGACTCCTGAGCATGCCACATCCTCGTCTCTAGTTATCACGCACGACGAGGCTTTACAGCAAGGAAGCCACGCTGTCGTCGTTGGAGTTTTCAAGGGGCCCAAGCGTGCAGAGCAATTTATCGAAGAGGCAGCAGCAGACCAGACTCAGGCCGAAGGAATCTCCCTACAGATCATCCAGGAGTCCTCTCGCTGTCTCGTCATCGCAGGCATCAGTTCCTCTGAGGAGCGTGCAGGCGAGCTACGTCGCTCCGTCTCCGCGCTATCCGACAGCTTTGCTGGAGCGTGGATCTACGCACTTTAGTAGCGTTTTACAGCCACTACGCGAACTCTTAAACAAGCGATAAGAGCCTCTCATATCAGAGGCGTCAGCAGACGCATCACGCCATGAGTGATACGTCTCCACAACCTATTGCGTCGTGGGACTACCCTACGACACTGAGCGAGTGTTGTCTCAAAGCTATCGACAAACTGCTGTGCGACCGCCGATGAGTAGGCAATGGTGGTCAGATCGAAGTTGTACTCAAAGCTTCTAAAGTCTAGGTAGGGTGTCCCCGTCACCACACGCTCCTTATCGATCACCGCATAAGTAGCCTCACGTAGGCCGTCATAATAGTAAATCTCCACGCCAGCCCGTAGCAAGTCGGTAAAGAAGGCGTGCGAAGCCTTAGGAGCCAGCCAGCTACGACCACGGCGAGGTAGGATCACCCGTACCTGTACACCGGAGAGCGCCGTAGAGATGAGCGCCTGCTGTATGCTAGAGGTGGGGATCAAGACAGGCGACTCGATGTAGAGCGACTGACGCGCCTGCAGGAAGGCATGCGTGAAGATCATTTCTAGCGAGGGGAATTCGTCCGTAGGGTGCGTCGGGAAGATCTGCATCTTGATCGGCTCGGCAGTGGACACGGTAGCGGAGCTCTGCTGTGGCGAGAGCAGTTGTTGTGTCGCCACGTACCAGTCTAGCGCAAAGCTGTACTCCAGTTGACGTACCACGGCACCAGTCATACGCAGATGAGTCGTCGCCAGTGGTTGCGTCCCTTGAGGCAAATGCTGCAGCTCCGAGAGTAGCACGTTGCCCCCTGTAAAGCCTACGGCACCATCCACCACCACGAGGTTACGATGGTTGCGATAGTTCACGCGGCTCGTAAGCAGCCGAAAGCGTACGGGGAGAAAGGCAGCGACCTGTCCGCCCAACTGCTCCATCCGCTTGCGATAGCGTCGACTCAAGCTTCGTGACCCCACGTCGTCGTAGAGCCAGTAGAGAGCTACCCCCTCCTGAATGCGCTCTGCGAGTAGATCTAGCAAAGCGTCCAGCCACAAGCCCTCCTCGATGCGGTACAGCTCGATGTAGACATAGTGCTGCGCCTGTGCGATAGCTTCCCGACAAGCCGCAAGCCACTTGCGACTATCGTCGTAGTGCGTCAGCTCATTAGCCGTGGTCAGGGGCGTATCGGTCAGTCGCTCGATGAGAGCGGATAGCGATGCGAGCTTACGATCGGCGACCTCCTCGACCTCCGTGCTAGGCAGCGACTTAGTCTCTACAGGAGCATCCGAGAGCGACCGTCTCACCTCCACATCGATCAGCTGCTTGCGTCGTAGCGAGTAGCCGAAGATGATGTAGAGCAGGAGTCCCACGACTGGTAGAAAGATGACGACCAGTAACCACGGGATCGAAGAGACCGCACTGCGCTCCTCCCCTAGCACGATCACAATGCCCCCAATGACAGAGAGCAGGTAAAGGAGGAAGAGGAGCTCAGCCATCGCTAGAGGATCGTTAAGTCATACGGATGACTCTCGCTGTAAGCTTCAGCACGAGCCATGATACCTTCAAAACACTCTCCACGAGTTGTCCGTCCGTTCTGCACTGCGACCGCCTCGACCACGCCCGAAGCGCACTTCACACCGTCACTACGTACGATGACCTGGTCGAAGATGAGCTTTACCCCCTCACGTCTGGCACGCAGTGCCGTGTGAAAGGTATCGCCACTCCGTAGCGAGCGATGATAGGTTATAGAGACCTTGTAAACGAAGAGGTCAAGGCCCAAATCGTGCATCTCAGCAAAGCTATCGCCCAGTGCCAGCCAAAACTCGTGGCGGGTGTGCTCCATGTAGCACTGATAGTTGCTATTGTTGACCACGCCCTGGAGGTCGCACTCATAGTCTCGCACCTTGAGCGTGAGACCATACTGATATTTGATTGGTTGTTTCATCTGATATAGTTGTTTCTTTAGTGAAAATGGTTATTCCTAGTTTTATTCCCTACCCCTTGAAGTGCTGTACCTCCGTACGCTCTCTAAAGAGGTAGAGCTTGTCATTCGCCCGCACCTTACGGGGTACAGGGATGGAGATGCGTTGCCCCTTAGTAGCACGGGAGACTGGCTCCAGCTCGTAGCGCATCTCCGAGAGCGTCATATCGACCACGCCCGTCGTCGGCCCGATGATCAGGATGCGATCGTCCAGTGCCAGCTCGCCACTCTCCACCTCTATCTCGGCGACTCCTATCTTGCTAAAGTACTTAACAATGTGAGCCACGTACTCCTTCTCACGCACAGCACTAGAGCCAGCAAAAGGTGTCCACTCGCCCAGCCGCTGTCCGAGATAGTAACCATCCCAAAAGCCTCTGTTGAAAACCTCCCGTAGCCGCTCATCCCACTGCGCTATCCTAGCCTCATCGTAAGTGCCCGCACAGACAGCGTCTATAGCCTCGCGGTAGCACTGCACCACCGTAGAGACATACTCCGGGCCACGAGCGCGACCCTCTATCTTAAAGACCGAGACACCCGCCAGCATCATCTTATTGATGAAGTGGATCGTCTTCAGATCCTTAGGCGACATAATGTTTGGGTGCGTCACCTCTAGCTCGACCCCCTGACGATCATCGTAGACGCGGTAGCCACGGCGACAGATCTGTGCACAGCTACCCCGATTGGCACTCGTATCTTGATGGTGCAGACTCAGATAGCACTTGCCCGAAACCGCCATGCAGAGCGCCCCGTGGGCAAACATCTCTATCTCTACCAGACGGCCAGACGGCCCGACGATATGCTCCTCCGCTATCTTACGTCTGATCTCTGCCACTTGATCTAGATTCAGCTCACGAGCCAAGACCACCACATCGGCAAACTGTGCGTAGAAGCGCAAAGCCTCCCAATTGCTAATGTTGAGCTGTGTAGAGAGATGCACCTCCAGCCCCAGACGATGCGCCTCCATCAGCGTCGCCACATCGGCAGCGATCACCGCCGTGACCTGCGCCTGCTGCGCATGGTAGAGGATCTCGCGAAGCAGTGTCAGGTCCTCGTCGTAGATGATCGTATTGACCGTCAGGTAGCTCTTCACACCACTCCTCCGGCAGGTCTCCACGATACGGTAGAGGTCATCTGTCGTAAAGTTGTAGGCAGACTTAGCCCGCATGTTGAGCGCCTCAATGCCAAAGTATATGCTATTCGCTCCAGCACGTATCGCAGCACTCAAGCTCTCATACGACCCCACAGGAGCCATCACCTCATAGCGACTAGGGTCACGCAGCTCCTCGGGGAGCGTCACCAACTCACGCTTTATGATCGAGTCGGTCGTCTCTATTCTCTCTGCACGTTCATTCATAGGGACAAAGATACAAACTTACCCTCAAGCGACCGCATCCGTCGATCCACACGCTAGTACTTCAGTTTGCCAAAAAGCGTACATTTGTACCCCACACTATCCATTGCTTACGCTCCCAAATGACGCACGACCTATGATCTCGCGTATCTATACAAAACAATCATCGATCCTACTCACTAGCCTAATCTTATGTATCATAGCTCTCTGCGCTCCTACCACGATGCAGGGGCAGCAGAGCGACCACGTCTGCGACAGTACTCAGATGCGCTGCGGCTTAGTACTCAGTGGCGGTGGAGCTAAGGGACTAGCACACATTGCGCTCCTCGAGCTGATCGACTCACTGCAGATACAGGTGGACTACCTCTCTGGCACCTCTATGGGTGCCGTCGTGGGCGGTCTCTACGCAACGGGCTACAGTGCTGCCGAGATCAAAGAGATGGTGCGTCAGGAAGACTGGGGGCGTGTCTTGAGCAATCGTCTACCTTATGACAAGGTAGATATGTGTGAGAAGGAGGATTATGGGACTTACACCCTAGAGTTCCCCATCCGTCGAGGTGTTCCTAAGATTCCCTCTTCACTTATTGAGGGGCAGTACCTGATGGAGGTGCTGATGCGCTACACCTTTCCCGTGCGGCATATCAAAGAGTATGACCAGATGCCTATACCGCTACAGCTTGTAGCTTCAGATGCTGGGAGTGGCGGAGCCTACGTGATGACCTCTGGGTCGTTACCACTCTCTATACGAGCTAGTCTAGCGATCCCCGCCGTCTTCGCACCCGCCATTGTCGATGGCAAGCTCCTAGTCGATGGCGGTCTCGATCGCAACTTTCCCGTCGAGGAGGTGCGTGCTATGGGAGCAACCTTCGTCATCGGCAGCTATACGGGAGCTAGATTGCGAAATGCGGAGGAGCTAGAGCACAGCTCTATCGGTGTCATCCAGCAGTCTTATGCACTCCTGACCAAAAAGGAAGTAGAGCGTCAGGTAAGTCAAGTAGACGTAATGCTAGACTTCTCTCAAGCACTCAGAGACTACACCTCGGCAGACTTTAGTCAGCGTGATCGGATCATAGCCCTCGCTGAGGCAGAGGCTCACAAACTCTTGCCTCAGCTCATCGCGCTTAAGGCGCAGCAAGTCGCACAGGGCATCAACTATCAGAAGCGACAGCTCGTCACGGTCTCCATCCCAATCCAGCAAGTCAAGATCACGGATCAGTGGGGTGCGCCCCTAGAGCAAGCCGAGACGGAGTTCATTCGTAGCGTGATCGGGGAGGATCTCTCGCTCCTCGACTCCGTAGGCCTCCTCCAGCAGCGCATCGACATGCTCATGGGCTACAACCGCTATGCGCAGGTATACTACACCTATGAGTCAGACTCGACTGCCACGGGAGGTAATGAGGTGAACACACTACACTTCTTTGTCAAAAAGAAGCCACAAGCTCTCCTCCGCGTCGGAGCTTACTACGACCCTTACGAGTCTGCAAACATCATTCTCAACACCTCACTCAGAGACCTACTCCTATCTAACTCACACCTCTCAGCCAAGCTCGCCATATCTCAGTACCCCAAGCTGCGGGCTAGCTACTACAAGTGGTTTGACGATAGCTACTCCTACTGGGTCAGTCCCTACATCTCCCTACGTCTGGATCGCAATGACGACCTCCATCTACGCTACCTCTCGCAGATAGAGAACCATACCGAGGCAACCTTCTATCAGGGCTCCATAGCCACTGGTTTGAAGATGGGCTATGCCCTGTCACCTCAGTCTGAGATAACACTCGGCGTGCAGTACGGCTTGATGTATCTGTGGCAACCGCAGACGCCCTTTGCCCATGAGACGACAGGAGCAGCACAGGCGACCAACCTTGAGCCAATACCCTTCAACTACTTCAACCAGCTCATGCAGGCTAACAAGCGACCTAAGCTAAGCTACCGCCACGGCACCTGGACGATGAACCTAGCTTACCAGCAAAACAGCTTGAATCGGAAGGCTTTTGCTACACGAGGTAATCACCTTGCCCTAACGGCTGAGCTGACGCTAAAGAATGCCTACGCGCTCTCCCCACTCCCTGAGGATGCCACGGAGAGCCAGAAGCAGATTCACAATATGCTCAATCCCGAGGAAAGTTTATCCCCCCAACAGGGGCCTCTACTACATCTCTCGATCTATGAGCATGTAGTCGCTCCACTGGGCCGGAGGGTAGCACTACATGGTCGCCTCTTCGGCGGGGTCAACTTAGACCTCGGCAAGCCTTGGCGGGAGAGCTTTCACTACGACAGTTACCTCTTCTTGAGTCAGAAGTTTCACCTCGGGGGCTTTGCCAATCTGGGTGTGGACAATCAGACAATCTTCTCAGGGCTACGATACAGAGAGTACCCTGTCAACAATCTCGCAGCACTCTATCTAGGCATCCAGTACACCCCGATCAAGTCTCTCTACATCACGCCACACGTCAGTGTCGGCATGGACATTCAGGCTCCCAATGTGCAGAACAGTGACCTCCTCTACGGAGCGGGCATAGATCTCGACTACGACTCCCTGATAGGCCCTATCAAGCTCTCTTTCAGTCGATCGAACGTCCTCCGTGCCTCACGCTTCTTCTTTAGCCTCGGCTATGCTTTCTGATAGCTGTGCACACCCTGTAAGGGCAGCTACCGACCATGGCACGATGATGAGATCACACCATGAGACATAAAAAGAGGCACCCCGATGGGATGCCTCTTTTTATTTGTTTTGGAGCTAGCGACGTCTGTTACTTAACGCTGGCAGAGAGGGTGCGACGCTCACGGATGCGAGCAGCCTTACCACGTAGGTTGCGTAGATAGTAAAGCTTAGCGCGACGTACCTTACCGTGACGCTCTACGTGGATCTCCTCGATAAAGGGGCTGTTGAACGGGAAGATACGCTCTACGCCCACACCGTCTGAGATCTTGCGTACGGTGAAGCGACGCTGGTCGCCATGACCGCTGATGCGGATGACCGTACCACGAAACTTCTGGATACGCTCCTTGTTACCCTCCTTAATACGGTAGTCCACGACGATCGTGTCTCCGGGGGCAAACTTAGGTAGCTGCTTGCCACTCTTAAAGTCTTCTTCGACTAGCTTGATAAAGTCCATAATGCTGTATTACTTTTTTGATTAGCTATGAGCTAAACGCAATATACACAGGCGACTGGTGAGACCTAGATCTAGTGGCTCGGTCTCTCTTCCTGCCAGAGATTACGCAAAGCTGACGGCAAAGGTACAAAAATCTTGGAGATAAACAACTCCCTCCACTGAACGATCACAGGGCTGACGCATCATGAGGCTGTTGGCTGTTGGCTAGTACCACTAGAGCCACTAGTACCACTAGAGACACTAGGGACACTAGGGACACTAGAAAACTAGGCTCTAACCTCTAGTCTCTAATCTCTAATCTCTAGAGATTGTTGAAAAAGCCCACGAGCTGACTTAGGACGACCAGATTGAGTTTTT
>OLQA01001700.1_pt1 | contig 18757 bp, 18 predicted proteins | sample 1673151 | NCBI WGS metagenome assembly OLQA01 (sample SAMEA3136760, study PRJEB25190) | human gut metagenome | biome: human gut; feature: human-associated habitat; material: faeces | place: Austria | collected 2013 | reverse complement strand
GGCAATGCGCTCGATAAGTCTTGCCTTGTTGACCATGTAAGGAATCTCGGTGACCACAATGCGCTCGCGTCCGTTTTTAAATTCCTCGATGTTGGTTTTGGCGCGCAGGGTAATCTTGCCGCGTCCGGTCGCATACGCCGCACGGATGCCCGAGCGACCCATGATGATGCCGCCGGTCGGGAAATCAGGACCCTTGATGTGGGTCATCAGCTGCTCGAGCCCTGCATCCGGGTTGTCCAGCAGACAGCAGGCGCCGTCAATGACTTCACCCAGATTGTGCGGCGGGATGTTGGTCGCCATACCGACTGCGATACCGGTGGAACCGTTGACCAGCAGGTTTGGAAAACGGCTGGGCAGAACGGTCGGTTCCTTCAGGCGGTCATCGTAGTTGGACTGAAAATCCACCGTTTCCTTGTCGATGTCGGTGAGCATCTGCATGGAAATTTTGCTCATCTTCGACTCGGTGTATCGGTAAGCTGCCGGCGGGTCGCCGTCGATCGAACCGAAGTTGCCGTGACCGTGTACCAGCGGGTAACGCAGGGAAAAATCCTGTGCCAGACGCACCAGCGCATCGTAAACCGAAGCGTCGCCGTGCGGATGGTACTGACCCAGCACGTTACCGACCGTGTCAGCGCACTTACGGAACTCTCTCTCCGGGTACAGTCCGTTTCCGTACATGGTGTACAGGATACGTCTGTGGACCGGTTTGAGTCCGTCCCGGACATCCGGCAGCGCACGGCTGGCAATGACCGACATGGAGTAATCCAGATACGCATCCTTCATCTCCTGCTCAATATCCTTTTGAATCAGGTTTTCACCCGATGTGTTCATCTTGCTTCCTTCCTTTCCGCACCGCAATTACTATTTGGAACGCTGCTCATAGACAGCAGACACCTTTTCTTTCATCAGGGCGACAAACTGCTCGGTCTGCTGCGGCTCCATCACTGCTTTGGGCAGGATGTAGACATGGTTCCCCTGATAGATGATGGAAAAGACCTTTTTTAGCTCATACAGGTGTACCACCTCGTCGTAGGACACCTGTTTCTCATTGAGATGAAAGCTGTTTTCCTCAAAAACAAGGTGCTGTTCTCCCTCGTTCTCGAAGGCTATGGCAATATCCCGATTAAAGCGCTGGCTTTTTTTCTTAATAAACAGTGCGACACCGCCCAGCAGCAGTGCAAACACAAACATAAATCCGTTTTGTGTAGAGAAAAATCCAACCAACTGTACACACATCAGCAGCACAAGCACCACAAAGAGCATTCTTGCCCGCTTTCCGGTACCATCCGCCTGATCGGTCGCGCACAGTCCGTCAAAAATATCCATGTACTTCGGGATAAAGGTGATGTTGAGCAATCCCTGCTCCTGTGTGTCTTCTGCCGGCTCTTTCTCCCCGATTTCCTGGGAAATATTTTCCTGGGAAATCATTTCCTCGGAAATATCCTGTGCCTGCTGTTCTTTTCTCTCATTTTCCTGCATATTGACCCTTACCTTCCTTCTCCGGCTGTATCCGACGATTTAAGGTTTTTAAACCCATCCACCTGGTCGAGGATCACCGAATCCGCCTGCTTGAGTGCCTCATCCGGTATGATGACCCTTCTGCCGTCCTTGACCTGCAGAATGATGGAATTGCCAATCCGCTCCGCTCCGACGATGTCCTGGGTCAGAATCGAGCTGCGGTGTCTGCCGTTGAGAAAGCAGACCAGCTTGTCCGGTTCAAAAGCATATTCCATCGGCTCAAGCAGGCTGGGGTCCTTTTTCAGTTCCCGCAGTACCGAGCGTTTGAGCGCAATAGGAAACATGACGAAATTATAAAACAGATTGAAAATCTGAAAAACAATCATCAAAATTCCTGCAATCAGGTAGATGTCCGCCAGCCAGCCTTCGGTGAAGGTGCCTTTATAGATGGCAACCAATCCCAGTATTGTGAACAGCACTGCCCACAAAATGGCACGTTTGCGCCCTTTTTGAATCTGGTCCTGCGAGTGGGTCATTGCATAGTCCACATAATGCTGCTCGGTGAGCTGGATGGTCAGGCGATGAGCAAAATCGTTGACCGACTGCTTTTGTGCCGGCGCATTTGCTTTTTCTTTTTTCATGTCGATATTCTCCTAAATATCCAGATTTCTTACAAAACGGGCATTCTGCTCGATAAACTCTCTTCTGGGGGAAACCTTATCTCCCATGAGGATATTGAAAATCTCGTCCGCACGCTCGGCATCCGCCATTGTCACCTGAATCATGGTGCGGCGTTCCGGGTCCATGGTGGTTTCCCACAGCTGCTCGGCGTCCATCTCACCCAGACCTTTGTAACGCTGGATGTTGACCTTGCCTCCGTCGGCGCCCAGCTCTGCGATATATTCGTCGCGCTGTGCATCCGAATAAGCATAGCGGACCTTTTTGCCGCGGGAGAGCTTAAAGAGCGGCGGCTGCGCCAGGTAGATGTGTCCCTGTTCAATCAGCGGACGCATAAAGCGGAAGAAGAAGGTCAGCAGCAGGGTGCGGATATGGGAGCCGTCGACATCGGCATCCGCCATGACGATGACCTTGCCGTAACGCAGTGTCTGAAATTTCCTGATAGGTCATGCCGTAACGCAGTTTTTCCAGGTCGATCTCATCGCCGACACCGCAGCCGAGGGCGGTAATGACCGGCAGCAGCTTTTCGTTTGTATACACCTTATCCAGCTTGACGCGCTCGACGTTGAGCATCTTGCCCCACAGCGGAAGGATTGCCTGGAAGGAGCTGTCGCGTCCCTGTTTTGCCGAACCGCCCGCCGAATCACCCTCGACGATATAGATTTCGGTGCGCACATTGTCATGATCGGAGCAGTCTGCCAGCTTACCCGGCAGGCTGACGCCCTCCAGAGCGGATTTTCTTTCCCTGGTGCGGTCTCTTGCCAGGCGTGCCGCTTCTCTTGCCTGAGCGGCTGTCAGCGCCTTATCCATGATGGTGCGTGCAACTGCCGGATTTTCCTCGAAGTAGGTGCTCATCTTCTCGTAGGTGATGCGGTAGACCAGGGTGCGCATCTCGGTGTTGCCCAGCTTGGTCTTGGTCTGTCCTTCAAACTGTGCTTCTTCGAGCTTGACCGAGATGATTGCCGTCAGACCCTCCATGACGTCCTCTACGCTGTATTTGTCGCTTTCTTTTTTAAAGATACCGCTCTTCTTTGCGTAGTCGTTAAAGGCTCTGAGAAGGGCTGTGCGGAAACCAATCTCGTGGGTACCGCCGTCTGCGGTGTGAATGTTGTTGGCAAAGGAGAGCAGGGTGGTGTTGTAGCTGTCATTGTATTGCAGCGCCACCTCGACGGTGGAATGTTCCCCGTCGCCCGAATAGTAGATGACATCCTCGTGCAGGACATCCCAGATATTCTTTTTGCGCTCGTGGATATAGTCCACAAAGCTGCGGATACCGCCCTCATAGTGCAGCACCTCGCGGACCGGCTGTTCGCCGCGCTCGTCGCTGAAGGTGATGTTGACCCCGCCGTTGAGGAATGCCTGCTCGCGCAGACGCTTGAGCAGCACGTCATAGTCGTACCGGGTGGTTTCGGTAAAAATCTCGGGGTCGGCTTTGAAAGCCACCTGAGAACCTGTTTCGGTGGTTGGCTCAACCTTTTGCAGGTCGCAGACCGGCTTGCCATACTCAAAGCGCTGGTAGTAACGGTAGTGTCCATCACAGACTTCGACCTCCAACCACTCGGACAGGGCGTTGACTACCGATGCACCAACCCCGTGCAGACCGCCGGAAACCTTGTATCCGCCGCCGCCGAATTTTCCTCCTGCGTGCAGGACGGTAAAGACAACGGTGACAGCCGGGATGCCCAGTTTTGGCTGGATGCCGACCGGAATTCCTCGACCGTTATCCTTGACACGGACGATGTCGCCCGGCAGCAGGTCCACCAGAATCTTGGTACAATGACCTGCAAGGACCTCGTCGATTGCATTGTCCACAATCTCATACACCAGATGATGCAGACCCTGTGGTCCGGTGGAACCGATGTACATACCGGGACGCTTGCGCACCGCGTCCAGTCCCTCCAGGACCTGAATATCACTGGCATCATACTTTTGTGTCATCTCCAGGTTTTTTTCAGGTGTGTTTTCCAAAATGTTTCCCCTCCATCGATTTTGATGAATCTTTTCCATTGAAAAACGGGCCGCCTTTTCTTACGCGATGCACCGGCACAAGCAAGCGATCGAGCAGGAGCAATTTTCATCGGGCAGCCCTGTATTTTTTCTTGTTCTGATACCTTTTCATTATACCATATTTCCCCTTGCCATTACAACTTATTTTATGGATTCTTTTCTTCTAATATGTATTTTTTAAAAAAGTCCGTTTTTTCTGATAACCATCGGCTTTTTGCGCTTTTTAAAAAGAAACGGGAGCACCCTTTGTTTTGCAGGGTGCTCCCATTGGGTTTTCATTTGATTTTACATCAGTCCCAGCCGGTCGATAAAGCCGCTTCGTTTGCGCAGGGTAGAACAGGAAATCTGTGAAATATACACCGTAATCCCATCCCTTTCCCGGCACACAATAAAGGATTTGGGCAGCTCCGGGGAAACGGTGATGACCCGATGCCGCTTTTCCTGCTCACCCAAATATTCCTTGGTCAGCTTGGACACCGAGGTATTTTCAATATCGAAGATCCCGATGATGTCGCTGCTGCGCACCACGACATCTCCTCCCAGATGCAGGTACATCCCTTCCCCCTCTTTCCTAAAATCGTTCGGTCCTGACCAGCTGACCTGCGTGCAGCAGAAAGCTGCTGCCGCCTTTGAGTCCGCGAAAGCTGGCATCATCGCAGCAGGTGACGAAGACCTGCCGGTTGTCCAGGTGGTTGAGCAGATAGTCCCGCCTGCCTGCATCCAGTTCGCTCATAACATCGTCCAGCAGCACCACAGGAGCCTCGCTGGTGACCTCCTCGACCATGCTGCACTCTGCCATCTTTAAAGCCAGCACCCCGCTGCGCTGCTGTCCCTGGGAGCCGTACAGACGCATGGGCATCCCGTTGACCAGCAGCTCCAGGTCGTCCCGGTGCGGACCGCACTGGGTGGCGCCGCGGATCATATCCTCCTCCCGCTCCCGGTACAGCTGCTGCTGATAGTAGATGCGCAGTTGATCCCGGGTGCAGTTGTGCGGTTCATTGACGCCGCACAGATAATGCAGGTCAAACTGCTCTCTGCCGGAGGAAATCCCCTCATAGACCTGTGCTGCCAGTGGGCGGATACGTTCCACATAGCGTGCGCGGCAAAAAGCAACCGCTGCCGCTGCGCGGGCAAGGTTCTCCTCCCAGATTTCTATCGTTTCCAGCAGCTGCGGGTGCCGTTCTGCATCCTTGAGCAGGGTATTGCGCTGCAAAAGGGTGCGCTGATACTCATGCAGATAATGCCCATAGCGCGGCATAATCTGACCGATGGCGGTGTCCAAAAACTTTCGGCGCAGCGCAGGACCCTCCCGCACCAGCGAAAGGTGGGCAGGAGAAAAGACCACCGCATAGAACTGACCGGCAAGCTCTGCCGCGCTGTTCAAAGGGACCTCATTGAGGCAGACGGTCTTTGCCCGCTTTTCTCCGCGTGCATCCGGTTGATTCAGCTCGATGCTGGCAGTTTCCTCCCGCAGTGCGCTCTGAAACACCAGGTCGGTGCGGCAGTGGTCCTCTCCAAAGCGAATCATCTCCCGGTCCTTGGCTCCGCGGAAACTTTTTGCACCGGTAAACATCCAGATTGCTTCGGTTAAATTGGTCTTTCCCTGTGCATTTTCACCGTGAATCACATTGACATCCGGCGCTGCCTGCAAAGAAAGAGAAGCGATATTTCGAAAGTTTTGCAGCTCGATGCTTTTGATCCTCACCGGCGCACCTCCTGTTTGCTATTCTTCTTCCGCGACGGCTTCAAAACGCCATCCGTCCGCTTCCACAACGTCTCCCGGGCGGATCTTCTTGCCGCGCATGGTGCAGACCTCTCCGTTGACCTTCACCATTCCGGCAAGCACGATCTCTTTTGCCTGTCCGCCGGTATCGGTAAGCCCTGCGTATTTGATAAAGGAGTCCAATTTGATAAATTCTGTTCGAATCACGATTTTTTCTGTTTTAGTCATCATTCTTCACCCTCACTGGCAGTACGAGGAAGAGGAAGCTTTCCCCTTCCAGCGGCATCACACGCATCGGAGACAGCGCACCGTTGATCTCCATCTTGATCATATCACAGTCGGACGCTTTGAGCGCATCCAACAGGTATTTGTTGTTAAAGCCCATGCTGACCGGCTCTCCGGTCATCTCACATTCCACTTCGTCGTGCGCTTTTCCCATGGTGGTCGAGCAGTTAAGCTGAACGGTCTGTTCGGTAACTGCCAGGCGGATTGGGCTGCGCAGGCGGTCGGAGATGAGAAGAGAGGTTCTTTCTACTGCATCGGTCAAGCTGCGTGTGTTGACCTTGACGGTTGTCTTGCTCAATTTTGGGATGGCAGCGTTGTAATCGAGGAAATCCCCCTCCAGCAGACGGGATACCACATAATATCCTCCAATGCGGAAGACGATATGTTTGCTGGATACCACCAGGTAAACCTCTTCCTCCTCTTCCTTGAGCAACTTGGAAATTTCAGAGAGCGTTTTGCCCGGCACGATGAATTGGGTGGTCAGGTCGGACACAATCGGCTCGCGGCGCAGTGCCAAACGGTAGCCGTCCACCGAAACCAAGGTGACGCAGGAGTCTTTGATGTCGAACAAAGAGCCGGTATGGACCGGCTTGGAGTCGGTGGTCGCAATGGCAAAGAGGGTCTGGTCGATCATCGATTTGAGAACTCCCTGCTTGAGGACCAGATCCGACTGCTGCTGTACATTGGGCAGTTCCGGGTATTCCTCCGCACTCAAGCCGGGGATGGTAAATTCCGATGCACCGCCACGGATGGTGGCAAGAAACCGTTCGTCGGAAAGGATGCTGACCGTTTCTCCAGGAATGCGTCGGATGATGTCCAGCAAAAGTCTGGCAGAAAGAACCAGTTCTCCCGCCTGCTCTGTTTTGGATTCAATGGTGGTGACGATTCCAAGCTCCAGGTCGTAACCGGTCAGCTCAAGTGTGCCCTCTTCTGCTTTGAGCAGGATTCCCTCCAGAGCCGGAATCGGTGATTTTGCGCAGACAGCGCGGGAAACATTGGACACTGCTTCCACCAGCAGGTCCTTTTGGCAGATGATTTTCATAGGGTAGGACATCCTCCTTTTTGATCTGATAAGACCTATTATAACATAAATTTGAAAAAGTTTCATTGTGACTTTCTTTAGAAGTTTTGAAAAAGGAAAGAGAGGGTGTGCGTGTAACAAAAACAGTGTGGCGGGATTAATCGGAATATTTTTTCTGGTTGCAGGTTGCTGGAGATTTGTTCTATTTCCATAAAGGAGCAGGTTGCTCTGGAAACGGCTGATTGAATGAAATGAAAAGGGTTTTAGAAAATGGATGAAGGAAAGAAGTAAAATTGCAGAAAAAGAATAGGAAAAGAAAAATATAAAAGTAGTAGTAGTAGTAGAGGCTGTGGATTTGTGAAGAAATCAAACAAATCGCACAAGTATGCGATAAAGAAGGGCTACGAGAGCTGGGAAAATCGGTTTTGAAAATCGTGAAAAAGTGGAGATAGAAAAACGGTGTATGGAAAATGGTTGAAAAAATGGTGGAAATAGTTGAAAATATGTGAAGATAACGGTGAGAACAGAAAGAGAACAGGAGAATAAAAAGGGGGAGGAGGAATCTGTGGAAATAAAAAATGTGAAATGGGGGAAATTAAAAGAAAAGGATTCTGAAAAAGGGGTGAGGAACGAACTTTCCCCCACCCCTTTCAAAAGTTTCTGCCGGATGATCTGTGGAAAAATCACGACAGATTATGCGTCACGAATATTTTTGATGATGTCCTCGACAGTTTCTTTATATTTGGTGTCCTGCTTCATGTTTTTGACAACCTGTCCGGTTGCGTAAACCACGGTGGAATGGTCTCTGCCGCCAAATTCATTTCCAATAGCTGCCATCGACATCTGCGTAATTTCGCGGATGACATACATAGCAATCTGACGGGCATTGGAAATCTGAGAGGAACGCTTGGAAGAACGGATGTCCTCGGCACTGACGCCGAAGGTACGACCGACCTCTGAGATGATCCGCTCCACCGTTACAGGAATTGGCTGGTTATCGGTTAAAATTTCGCGGATTGCACTTTGCGCAAGCAGGATGGAAGGCGGGGTTTGTGCCAGTTTATTATAGGCGTTGAGCTTTTTAACCACCCCTTCCAGTTGACGGATGTTGTTTTTGACGTGGTTGGCAATGTATTCCTCCACTACATTCGGAATATCCAGGTCCAGCAATTCGGCTTTGCGCTTGATAATGGCAATCCGGGTTTCAAAATCCGGTGGCTGAATGTCGGCAATCAGTCCCCATTCAAAGCGGGTGCGCAGTCGCTCCTCCAGTGTTTTGATCTCTTTTGGCGGTCGGTCGGAGGTCAGGACAATCTGCTTGCCTGCCTGGTAAAGGGAATTAAAGGTGTGGAAAAATTCCTCCTGGGTGCTCTCCTTGCCGCCGATAAACTGGATGTCATCGACCAGAAGGACGTCTGCCTGGCGGTATTTATCGTGAAATTCTTTGGTGGATTCGGCACCGATAGCAGCAATCAGTTCGTTGGTAAACTCTTCACCTTTTACATAAATGACGTTGGTATTGGGGCGGTTTTCTTTGATTTCTGCGGCGATGGCATATAACAGGTGGGTTTTGCCCAAACCGGATCCACCGTAGATGAACAGGGGATTGTAGGCGTTGGCAGGATTTTGTGCAACGGCACGACAGGCTGCCTGTGCAAATTTGTTCGAGCTGCCCACGATAAAGGTGGAGAAGGTATATTCGTATTCTCCGCCTTGGCTGTTCATGTCGATCTCTTCCTGGCTGTAGGATGGCAAAACCGGAGAAGCAGAGGAGGTCTGCACCGAAGCGGTGCCCTCCGAGCGGTCGGACTGACCGGAGGTTTCACAACGAATCTCGATTTGTACCGGAAAACCAACCACGGCCTCGAAGGCGCGGTTGAGCAGACCGAGGTATTTTTCTTCCACGATCTTCTTCATAAATTCAGCTTTAATGAACAACACGGCAGTATTTCCGTCAAAGCTTACCGGCTCCAGGCTTTTGATCCAGACCTGATAGGCAATCTCCGACAGTTCATGCGAGTCAATCACATATTGTCGCGTGTATTCCTTGACCATCTCAAATAATTCCTTAAACGATTCCATAGCTCGGTCCCCTTCTTGATTGATCAAAACCACATCTATCAGATGATAGCCTGTCCTTGCCGGTACTCCCAAATCCCGGCAAGATTTCACCAATGCAGGCGCAGATAGGAAAACCCCCTCCAGAGCTTTGCAGGGGGTGAATAAATATGCGGTTTTGTTTCACAGCCTTGAATTGGATTCCACAATCAATCCACGAATCTGCCAACAAGCTTTCCGTATCAGGGAAAGAGATGGTAGGAAGATTGTGAAAATAAGTGGAAAGGATTTGGAAAACAATTTTTCAACGACTTTTACACACAATATTTTAACATAAAAAAGAGGGGGATTTCAAGGGCTTTCAACTGTTTTTAACAGGTAATCCTAAACAGATTACAGATGAATTTTTTGGAAGTTTTTATGGACAGCGCCAAAAACAGAAAAATGAGGGAAGGAAACATCAGAAGCCAAACGCATCTAAAACCGGAAAAAAGTGAGTGCAAGATAGCAGCTGTACACCACTCCCAGAGCCGATGCCCGGCAAAAAGGAGGAAGAAAAAAGGATTTGGATAAAATATTTCGGAAATTTAAAGGGGAGAAACCCTTTGATTCTCTTGACTTTTGCGGCTTTTTTGTCTATAATTCTATTCTGTAAGGTTTCGTCTTGAAGGGAGGTCGAGAAGAATGATCAGAACCTATCAGCCAAAGAAGCTGCAGAGAAAGAAAGAGCACGGCTTCAGAAAGAGAATGGCTACCAAAATGGCCGCAAAGTTCTCGCACGCAGAAGAGCAAAAGGCAGAAAGCAGCTGAGCTACTAATCGCTGTTTGACAAAGCAGACCGGAGCCGCTTGAGGCGGCGCTGGCTGCATTTTGAGGGGAATGACGGTTTATAATAAACCGGTAGGAGACAGGGGCAGGCTCTGTTTATTCTGCCTTCCACCTTTCATTCCAGAATAAGCAGGCCACTTATCCCGATAAGTGGTCTTTCTTTTTATCTATCACAGGATGGAGGAGACGCTTTGAATAAAAAGACTACCTTAAAGCTCAACAGAGATTTCCGGCGCCTTTATTATAAAGGAAGCAGCGCTGTCCATCCGTTGATCGTTACCTATGCCAGCAAAAATCGCCTGGGCTATAACCGCATCGGTATTACCGTCACCAAAAAAATCGGAAAGGCAGTCTGTCGCAATCGCTGCAAGAGAATCATACGGGCGGCGTTTGCTCAGGTGAACACCCAAATCGAGCAGGGATGGGATTTTGTGTTTGTTGCGCGGATGAAAACGCCGCAGGTAAAATCTACCGAGCTAGAACCGGTCCTCAAAAAACAAATCCAGAGCCTTACAAGACCGGACAAGTCCAAACCAAACGCCAATCCAGCAAAAGCAAAGGGACGATCACCCAAAAAGAATCTGCCCAAAGGGCAGAAGGCTTCCGAACACAGGGGAGCTGCAAGAGAACAATAAGGGAAAGACAGAGGATGTATTATAAGGAAGGAAAGCAAAGGGAGGCGTCGGCAGCATGATCAAACGACTGATGCTTTTGTTGATTCGCTTTTATCAAAAGGCGATTTCACCCCTTTTTCCGCCGCGATGCCGTTTTTATCCGACCTGTTCAGCCTATGCCTTTACCGCTATTGAGCGGTTTGGCGCGCTGCGAGGCGGTTATCTTGCGTTGCGGCGCATCTTGAAATGTCACCCGTTTCACCCCGGAGGCTATGATCCGGTGCCCGAAAAATGGAGAGAGGACAGATAATACCGACCTTTACCAGAAATGTCCTGCTGGGCACAAAAGAAGTCGCGCTGTAAAAAGAAGCTGCAGGCGCGCAGCATCCGTGCGGAAGGTTTTGCAGCATGGGTGCAGAATTGGAGGTTTTCGATGTATATTCTTGGTTACCCGCTAGGGCTTATTATGCGGCTGCTGTACAATCTGCTGCACAGCTACGGCTGGTCGCTGATCCTGTTTACCCTGTTAATCAAGCTGGTAATGGTGCCGCTGTCCATCAAGCAGCAGAAATCTTCTGCTAAGATTGCAGCAATCCAGCCGCAGATGCAGGAAATCCAGAAGATGTACGCAAAGAACCAGCAGAAGATGAACGAAGAGATGCAGAAACTCTATGAGCGGGAGAAGTACAATCCGGCAGGCGGATGTCTTCCGATGCTGATCACCTTCCTGGTTCTGTTTGGACTCATTGACGTTATCTACAACCCGATGCGTCACATCCTGGGCATGAGCAACGAAGTGATTGCACAGTCAACAGAGATTCTCAAGGGCTTGGGAATTGCATTCAGCCAATATTCGCCGCAGACCGCAATCATCTCTTCGGTACAGGCAAATCCTGAGGCATATTCCGCCATGGGAGCTGACTTTATCAACGCAGTTCAGTCGTTCAACCTGAACTTTTTAGGCATCAACCTGGGCGAAACCCCTTCGTTTGGAATGAACGTTTTGATGCTGATCCCGATTCTGTCCGGTGTGACCGCATTTGCAGTTTCCTGGATTTCGATGAAGATCAATCCGGCGGCAATGGAAGGTCCGGGAGCCGGCACCATGAAGGTCATGATGTTTGTTTCCCCGCTGATGTCGCTGTACATCGCATTCCAGGTGCCGGCAGGCGTTGGTATGTACTGGATTTTGTCCAACCTGTTTATGATGGCGCAGACTTTGATCCTCAACAAGTTCTATAATCCGCGCGAGATGGCAGAAAAAGCCAAACGGGAAGCGGAAGAGCGCAGAGAAAAGGAACGCCTGGAAAGAATTGAGGCAAAGAAAAAGGCACGCAGCGGCGATGCGCAGGCACAGGCGCGTGCAAAGAGTCAGAAAGAAATCAATCGTCAGAAATTGGCAGCGGCAAGAAAGGCAGACGCAGAAAAATACGGCGATGTCTATACCGATGTGACCGATGACGATTTGGAATAAGGGTAGGATTTTTCACTGATTATCAGAGGAGGTGTCAGTTTGAAAGAGATTATTACAACCGGTAAAACGGTGGATCTTGCAATTGAAGAGGCATGCAGACAGTTGCAGACGGCAAGGGAGAAGGTAGAGTTTGAAATCATCGACCTGCCGAAAAAAGGATTGTTCGGACTGAAGACATATCCGGCAAAGGTCCGCGTTTTTGTAAAGGAAAATAAAGAGGAAATGGCAGTGGAGTACATCACTGCTGTTCTGAAGGCGATGGGTGCGCAGGACTTTACCGCAGAGGCAAACCGCGACGGAGAGAACCTGAATATCACCCTCAAGGGCGACGATCTGGGCTTTGTGATCGGCAGACGCGGCGAGACCATCGATGCAATCCAGTATCTGGCAAGCCTGGCGGTCAACCGTCTGGACGGTGATTATATGCGAATCACCATTGACAGCGGCAACTTCCGTGAAAAGCGGGAAAAGACCTTGGAATCGCTGGCAAGACGTTTGGCACGCAATGTAGTCAAGAGCGGTCGCAGCATGACCCTGGAGCCGATGAATCCATACGAGAGAAGAATCATCCATGCAACGGTGGCGACCGTAGAGGGTGCGACCTCTTCCTCCATCGGAGAAGAGCCGAACAGACGGGTGGTTATCAGCTCCACCAATCCGGTCAAAAAGTACAACAACAATTACAAGGGCAAGAAAAAGCCTTACAACAACGGAAAAGGCGGCTACCGCCAGAACTCCCGCCGTCCGCAGGGCGAAGGAAAGAACCAGGACGGTCAGGAAAAGAAACCGTATGTGTTCCGTCCGAACAACAACGGCAAGGACGAAGGCGGAGAGAACCGCAGACGTCCGCCAAGACAGAACTCTTATAACAAGGAAAGATGTTTTGAGGAAAAGCCGGCGGTATCCAACGAGAATATCCGCAGTGAGGTACCGCGCAGCACTGCTCCAAGTGAGGCGCAGGACAAGCCGTTGTACGCAAAGATTGATCTGGAATAAGCAAAAGCAAGAAAAAAACAGCAGCTATGCGGCTGCTGTTTTTTATTTTGCAGATAATCTTGCAGGTACAGCAGGAAAAGAGAAACAAAGGGAAAAAGACTGCATAAAAACTTTATTCTTTGCCGCTTTTTTGCTATAATATAAATACCTATGGATAAATTTGAGGGACCGCAGGGGATGCGGTCGGAATATAGAATTGGTTTAGTGAGAAAGGAAGGACCGACCATGAACAGCACAATGGCTCAAGATACAATCGCAGCGATTTCTACGCCGGTTGCGGCAGGAGGAATCGGGATGGTGCGGGTGTCCGGTCCAGATGCCCTGAAGGTAGTGGACAGGGTATTTACAGCGGTTTCGGGTAAGCAGGCAGAGGATACGCCCGGATACCGCGGTCTGTTTGGCAGGGTGCATGACGGGCAGGGGGAAATCGACGAAGCAGTGGTATTTGTTTACCGCGCACCCAAAAGCTACACCGGAGAGGATGTGGCAGAAATCTGCTGCCACGGTGGAATCTACCTGGTACAGCGCACTCTGAGAGCCTGTTTGAACGCCGGAGCCAGAGCAGCGCAGGCGGGGGAATTTACCCGTCGTGCGTTCCTCAACGGGAAGATGAACCTGACACAGGCGGAGGCAGTGGCAGACCTGATTGCCGCACAGGGTCAGCAGAGCGCACAGGCGGCGCTGCAAGCCCGCGACGGAGCCATCTTCCGGCGAATCCATCAGGTGGTGGAAAAACTGCTGGGCGTTTCCTCTGCGCTGGCTGCGTGGGTGGACTATCCCGACGAGGACATCGACGAGGTTTCCGACGAAAATCTGCGCGCCAGTGTCTATGAAATCTGTGGGATGCTGGAAGGAATTTTGAAGGGATATGACAACGGCAGGCTGCTGCGGGAAGGCATCAGCACCGTCATCGTCGGACGTCCCAACGTGGGAAAATCGACCTTGATGAACCTGCTCAGCGGGGAACAGAAGAGCATTGTGACCCAGATTCCGGGAACGACCCGCGACATCGTGGAGGACACCATCCGCTTAGGAGAGGTTGTGCTGCACTTAGCCGACACAGCAGGGCTGCGGGACACCAATGACCCAGTGGAGAGAATGGGCGTGGAGCTTGCCAGAAAGCGCCTGAACAGCAGCTATCTGGTGCTGGCGGTGTTTGACAGCTCGGAGGAGCTGTCGGCGGAGGACCTGGAGCTGATTGAAAAAATCAAGGACCGTCCGGTGGTGGCAATCATCAACAAGAGTGACCTGCCACGCAGAATCGACATCGAGAAAATCCGGGAAAAAATCGGACATCTGGTGCAGATTTCTGCCAGTGAGGGTGAAGGCGTACAGGCGCTGGAGCAAGAAATCTGCCGTCTGTTGAAGCTGGACCAGCTGGACAGCTCGGCGGGTGTGATTGCAAATGAACGTCAACGCAGCTGTGTGGAAGAAGCGTGGAAAACGATGGAGCAGGCAAAGCAGGCGCTGGACGGCGGAGAAACGCTGGATGCGGTGAATGTCTGTATCGACTCGGCAATCGACAGCCTGCTGGAGCTGACCGGTGAACGGGCATCCAATGCGGTCATCGACCAGGTTTTTGAACGCTTTTGTGTGGGAAAATAACCGGACGGAATTCCTGTAAGAGGACACAACGGGAAAAGGTTTGTTGAATATTGGGATGAAGCGGCTGCTTTGCAGAATTGATAGGTCCGAAAGGAAAATTTCGACAGACTTTGACTGATTTTTATAAAATATCGTTAAGGAGAAGCAATCTATGGAATATTATATGGGGGAATATGAGGTTGCTGTCATCGGTGCAGGACACGCGGGCATCGAGGCAGCGCTTGCTGCGGCTCGCCTGGGTGCAAAGACAGCAATCTTTACCATGTCCCTCGATGCAATCGGAAATATGCCCTGCAACCCGTCCATCGGAGGAACTGCCAAGGGACATCTGGTGCGGGAGATCGACGCGTTGGGCGGAGAGATGGGCAAGGCGGCGGATGCCACCTTTTTGCAGAGCAGGATGCTCAATCGAGGAAAGGGACCGGCGGTACACAGCCTGCGGGTGCAGTCGGACCGGGATGCCTACCATCGGGAGATGAAGCGCCGTCTGGAGCAGCAGGAGGGATTGGACATCATCCAGGCACAGGTGTGCGACCTGCGCACAGACGAAACCGGAGCCATCCGCGAGCTGGTGACCCAGCTGGGCGCGGTGTATCAGGTGCAGACGGCAATCATCTGCTCGGGAACCTTCCTGCACGGCAGAATCTATGTCGGGGATGTTTCCTATGAGAGCGGACCGACTGCACGCGGCAGTCGGACTGAGCGAGGCGCTGGAGCGGTTGGGAATCGGGCTGCGACGCTTTAAAACAGGAACACCGGCGCGAGTCAGACGGGACAGCATCGACTATTCCCAGCTGGAGGTGCAAGCGGGAGATGAGCCAATCATTCCGTTCTCTTTTGAGACGCCGCGGGAAGGGTTAAAAAATCAGGTGGTCTGCCACATCGCCTACACCAACGAAACGACCCATGAAATCATCCGGCAGAATATCCATCGCTCGCCGCTGTACGGCGGAATGATCGAAGGGGTGGGTCCACGGTACTGTCCGAGCATCGAGGACAAGGTGATGCGTTTTTCCGAGAAGCCGCGCCATCAGTCGTTTGTGGAGCCGGTTGGGCTGGATACCGAGGAGATGTATTTGCAGGGATTGTCCTCCTCCTTGCCGGAGGATGTACAGCTGCAAATCTACCGCTCCATCAAAGGATTTGAAAATATTAAAATCATGCGAAATGCCTACGCCATCGAGTACGACTGCATCGACCCGTTGGATTTAAAGGCAACACTGGAATTTATCAAGGTGCCGGGCTTATACGGAGCAGGACAGTTCAACGGAACCTCCGGTTATGAGGAGGCTGCGGCACAGGGACTGATTGCAGGCATCAACGCTGCACGTAGGGTGCAGGGTAAGGAGCCGGTTATTTTGGACCGCGCTTCCAGCTATATCGGAACGCTGATCGACGATCTGGTCACTAAGGGCTGCTCGGACCCGTACCGGATGATGACCAGCCGTTCGGAGTACCGACTGCTGCTGCGCCAGGACAACGCAGACCAGCGTTTGACACCATTGGGACATGAGCTGGGATTGATTAACGAGGAGCGCTGGCAGGCGTACCAGGACAAACAGCAGCAGATTGCGCAGGAGAAAAAGCGAATTGAGAAACTGACCTTTGGACCTTCTGAGGCGCTCAATCGGATGCTGGTGGAGAAGGGAACGGCTGCACTGGAAACCGGAGTCCATGCGTCCGACCTGATTCGCCGTCCGCAGCTGACCTATCAGGATTTGGCTCCATTTGACACCGAGCGCCCACCGCTTGCTGACGAGGTAACCGAGCAGGTGGAGATTCAAATCAAATATGAAGGCTACATCCAAAAGCAGCTGATGCAGGTCGAGCAGATGCGCAAGCTGGAAAGCCGTCTGCTGCCGGAAGACATCTGCTACGAGCAGGTGAGAGGACTGCGGTTGGAGGCAATCGAAAAATTGCAGCGGGTGCGCCCGTACAACATCGGGCAGGCTTCCCGTATTTCAGGGGTCAGTCCAGCAGATATTTCGGTGCTGCTGATCTATCTGAGCAGCCGATGAGTCACACAAACAGTTTTTTTGATGTTTCATGTGAAACATTCTGTCGCGGCAGGTCAAAAGGACCGATTTGCCGCAGAAAGGATACAACTATGATCGATAAACAGCTGCTTTTGCAGGGCTGTAAACAATTTGAGATCGAACTGTCGACACAGGCAGCCGAGCAGCTGGACACCTACGCACAGCTGCTGGTGGAGTGGAACGGGAAGATGAACCTGACCGCCATCACCGACCCTCAGGGCATCGTCTTTAAGCACTTTGTGGACAGCCTGCTGCTGCTCAAGGCAGTGGAACTGCCACAAGGGAGCAGCCTGATCGATGTGGGCGCAGGCGCAGGCTTTCCATCCATGCCGGTGAAGATTGCCCGACCGGACCTTGCGGTGACTATGCTGGACAGCTTACAGAAAAGACTGACCTTTTTAGAGGAGGTCAGTCGACAGTTGGAACTGGACTGCACCTTCATCCACGCCCGCGCAGAGGATGGAGGACGGGAGAAAAAGCTGCGGGAGCGCTTTGACTTTGCAACTGCCCGCGCGGTGGCACACCTGCGGGAGCTGGCGGAGTATTGTCTGCCGTATGTCAAGGTGGGAGGATATTTTGTTGCACTCAAGGGTCCCGGCGCACAGGAGGAGATTGCGGAAAGCAAAAACGCCATTGCGACGATGGGCGGAAAGGTGGAGAAGGTGATGCAGTTCTGTCTGCCGGAAAACAGCACCAGAACAATCGTTGTCATCAGGAAAATATCGCAAACTCCGACATCCTTCCCCAGGACCGCTGCCAAAATGGCAAAAAAACCGATTTTATAAATCGAATCAAGAGCAGAAGGGTCGAAAGGTGACGAACGATTCTGCTGGAAAACAGGCATATTCTGTGCTATGATAGAACCATGGACACGGGCTGCGGGCAACAGATGCTCGGCTCGGTCCATGCCTTTTCTATTCCTATTTTCCTTTCTTTTGCTCGGCGGGTGCGCCGACCCAAAACGCACCTGCAAACTTTTCTGCTCCCATCATATCTCAAATGCCAAAATCCGAACGGAGTAAAGTCGCTCCGTTCGGATTGGGATTTGGGAAGGAACAAAACAAGATTGAGGAGGTAAAGGCTGTTATGAAAGCACTGCTTACAAAACAAAAGATGATCAACAAGGTGATCTTGATCCCGGAATATAAAATCAAACCGAATCCTTATCAGCCAAGAAAGGTGTTCGATGAGGAAAAAATTGAACAGCTGGCAACCAGTATTGCACAGTACGGTCTGTTGCAGCCAATCACCGTCCTGCCGATGGAGGATGGAAACTATCAACTGGTGGCAGGGGAAAGAAGACTGCTGGCGTGCAGACGCTTGAAGATGCAGGAGGTCCCTGCTATTTTGACCAGCATGGACGAGGAGAGAAGCAGCGCACTGGCTCTGGTGGAAAATATCCAGCGGTGCGACTTAAACTACTTTGAGGAAGCAATGGCAATCCAGAAGCTGATGAAGATGGTCGGCTACACCCAGCAGGCGGTGGCGAAAAAGCTGGGAAAAAATCAATCGACCGTTGCCAACAAGCTGCGTCTGCTGCAATTTTCCGAGGAGGTCAGAGAAGCGATTCTGGAGGCAGGGCTAACAGAAAGACACGCCCGCGCACTGTTGAACCTGAATGAACAGGGCGACGAGCTGCTGCTGGAGGCAATCCGAACGATTTCTGCAAAGGAGATGAATGTTTCCCAGACGGAAAAGTACATTGCACAGTTGCAGGGAAAAGAAGAAAAACCGAAGGAAAAAAGATTGTTTGTGGTGAAGGATCTGCGCATCTTTATCAACACCATCGACAAGGCGCTGGAAACGATGAAGCTGTCCGGCATCCAGGCACAGACCCAGATGCAGGAAGAGGAGGACGAATTGGTTTACACCATCCGCATCCCGAAGGAAAGCGCCTATGGAAAGGACAAACAGTAACTCCTTAAAAATAACAAACACAAAAGGCTCCGCCATTCGGCGGAGCCTTTTGTGTTT
>OLQA01001698.1_pt1 | contig 18761 bp, 19 predicted proteins | sample 1673151 | NCBI WGS metagenome assembly OLQA01 (sample SAMEA3136760, study PRJEB25190) | human gut metagenome | biome: human gut; feature: human-associated habitat; material: faeces | place: Austria | collected 2013 | reverse complement strand
GCATTACCGGCGTTGTCGGGCCGAACGGCTCGGGCAAGTCGAACATCTCCGACTCCATCCGCTGGGTTCTGGGCGAGACCAGCTCCAAGCAGCTGCGCGGCAACGGCAAGATGGAGGACGTCATCTTCGGCGGCACCCAGTCCCGCGGTGCCATGGGCTATGCCTCCGTCGCGCTGACCATCGACAACAGCGACCACGGTCTGGACATGGACGCCGACGAGGTCACGATCGGCCGCCGGTACTACCGCAGCGGCGAGAGTGAATACTCCATCAACGGCCAGAACGTCCGCTTAAAGGACGTGTACGAGCTGCTGCTCGACACCGGCATTGGCCGCGACGGCTATGCCATCGTCGGGCAGGGCCGCATTGCCGAGATCGTCGGTGCAAAATCCGCGGAGCGCCGCGAAATTTTTGAGGAAGCGTCCGGCATCGCCAAGTACCGCTACCGCAAAAACGAGGCCGAGCGCCGCCTGGACGCCGCCGAGGGCAACTTAGAGCGCCTGCGGGACATTCTGGGTGAGCTGGAAAAGCGCGTCGGCCCCCTGAAACGCGACAGCGAGAAGGCCCAGCAGTTTCTGGAATTGAGCGAGAAGCGCAAGACGCTGGAAATCACACTCTGGGTCGATGCCATCCGCCGCGCCAACGACTCGCTGCGCGACCAGCAGCGCAAGTACGAGGCCGCCCAGGCCGACTATGACCGCCTGAGCCGCCAGCTGGACGAGTTTGACGAAAAAAGCGCGTCCCTGCGTGCCGAGGCCCAGCAGCTGGTGCTGGCCGTCGAGCAGGCCAACGCCGACATCCGCGCCATCACCGAAGCAAACGCCGGCAGCGAGAGCGAGATCGCCGTCCTGAAAAACGAGAGCGAGCACAGCCGGTTCCGCATCGACGATGCTACGTCCGAATTGGAGCGCGCCGGGCAGGGCCGCGAGAGCATCGAGCGCGAGGCCGCGGACCACCGCGCCGCCATCGAGACGCTGAAAAGCGGCATGGCCGGGCTGGACGCCCGCGTGGCCGAGCTGCGCGAGGCCCTGCGCGCGCACCGGCAAAGAAAAGCAGGACAAATGCCGTAAAATATGGTAAAATAAACCGTTCAAAGAGAAAAGGTGAAACATTTATGACTAATAATTGACGCCGCCATGGCCCGCCTGCAGGACACCGCCACCGCCGCCAGGGTCAGCGCCGCGTCGGCGCAGTCGGCAGGGGAGGCTGCGGCCAACCGCCTGGCCGAGGCACAGCGCCAGGCCGAGGAGCTGAAAGCCGGCGCCGCCGCCACCGACGAGGAACGCCGCCGCGCCGAGCGCCGCTTTAAGGACGCCGAGGAGGCCGTGACCCGCAACGACAACATCAAGGCAGGCCTGAAGCTGAAATTGGACAGCCGCCGCCGTCAGCAGGCCGAGGCTGCCGACAACCTGCAGAAGGCGGACCGAGAAAGGTCCGCCGCCGCCCAGCGCATCCACATTCTGGAAGATCTGGAGCGCAACATGGACGGCTACCAGCAGAGCGTCAAGGCCGTCATGCGGGCGGCGGGCGGCGGGCGGCTGCGGGGCATCATCGGCCCCGTGGCGGGCATCATCACCGTCGAAAAGGGCTACGAGACCGCCATTGAGACAGCGCTCGGCTTTGCGCTGCAGAATATCGTCGTCGAGGACCAGGGCTGTGCCCGCGCCGCCATCGGCTTTTTGAAGGACGAGCGCGCAGGCCGCGCTACGTTTTTGCCGCTGGACACCGTGCAGGGCTCCCGCTTCACGGGCCGCCTGACCGGCACGGCGGAGGTCGCCGCCGACCTGGTCAGGACAGACCCGAAATATCAGCATATCATCGACAATCTGCTGGGCCGCATCATCGTGGTCGAGGACCTGACCGAGGCGTCCGCCGTGGCGCGGAACCTCGGCTACCGGAACCGCATCGTCACGCTGGACGGCCAGGTCATCAACGCGGGCGGCTCGTTCACCGGCGGCTCCACCGCCCGCAGCGTCGGCGTGTTCAGCCGCAAGCAGGAGCTGGACGAGCTGCGCAGCAAGCTGACGAAGCTCGAGCAGAAACGCACCGAGGCAGAAAAGGAATTGGCCGCCCGCAAGGCCGAGGTGGACAACCTCTCGGCCCAGCTGGCCGGTGCCGAGGGCGAGGGCATGAACGCCGCGACGGAGCACGTCCGCGCGAACCTCGAGCTCGAGCGCCTGACGAAGGCCGCCGCCCAGTACGACGAGACGGCCCGGAGCATCGAGGCCGAGATCGCCGCCCAGCAGGCCGCCGTGACCCGGAACGAGACCGCGCGCACCGAGGCCGAGAAGGCCCGGACCGACGCCGAGGCCGAGCTGGCGCAGTACACCGCTGAGCTGGCCGCCTTGGGCGAGAGCACGGGCAGCCTGACGGCAGAACGCGAAAAAATCACCGGTGAGCTGTCCGAAAAGCAGCTGCAGCGCCTGGCGGACGAGAAGGACGTCGGCCTGCATGAGGCCGCGCTGGAGGGCTTGCGGAGCCGTACCGGCGAGGCCGATGCCCGCGCCCGTGAGCTGCAGACGGCGATTGAGGCCGCCAAGGCAAAAATCGAGGCCAACGCGCTGAAAATCGCCGAGATGGAGCGCGTGCGCGGCGACAACCAGCAGAAAATTGCCGCCGCGGAGAAAACGATTCGATCTGCCAACGCGGCCCGCCTCGAAAAGGAGGCTGCGATCTCGAAGCTGGGGCAGGACAACCGCGCCCTGACCGACGAGCGCGAGCGGATGAGCGGCGAGATGGCCCGCCTGGCCGAGCGCCGCACCGCCGCCGAGACCGAGCTGAACGACACCAACAGCAAGCTGTGGGAAGAATACCAGCTGACCGAGAGCGAGGCCCGCAGCCAGTGCGTGCCGTTTGAGAGCCTGACCGAGCTGCGCCGCAGCGTGACCGAGGTCCGCGGCAAGATCCGCGCCTTGGGCAACGTCAATGTCGGCGCGATTGACGAATATAAAGAGGTCAGGGAGCGCTATGACTTCATGAAGGCGCAGGTCACCGACGTCGAAAAGGCGAAGGCCGAGCTGACGAAGATGATCGCCGAGCTGTGCAGCGAGATGCAGGAGCTGTTCACGGCGAGCTTTAAGCAGATCAACGCAAACTTCCAGCAAATTTTCAAGGAGCTGTTCGGCGGCGGTCATGCGCGGCTGTACCTGTCGGATGAAGCGAACGTGCTGGAATCCGGCATTGAAATTGAAGTCTCGCCCCCGGGCAAGGTCATCAAGAACCTGTCCGCGCTTTCCGGCGGCGAGCAGGCGCTGGTTGCTATCTCGATCTATTTCGCCATCCTGCGCGTCAACCCCGCGCCGTTCTGCTTCCTCGATGAGATCGAGGCTGCGCTGGACGACGTAAACGTCGCGCGCTATGCGCAGTATCTGCGCCGCATGACGGACCGCACCCAGTTCATTGTCATCACCCACCGCCGCGGCACGATGGAGGCCGCCGACGTGCTCTACGGCGTGACGATGCAGGAGCGCGGCGTGAGCAAGGTGCTGACCATCAACATGAACGACATGGCGAAAGAACTGAACATCAAGGGGTAAGACGATGGGTATTTTTACAAGGATCAAAAAGGCGTGGTACGACAGCATCATCTGGGAGACCATCGACGAGGATTTCTACGACGAGCTGGAGGAGAGCCTGATCATGGCAGACCTCGGCGCGGCGGTCGCGGCGGACGCCGTGAAGGAGCTGCGTAAGGTGGTATACGAAAAGAGCATTCAGCGCGGCGACGACGTCAAGCAGGCGCTGCGCGACATTCTGGAAAAGAAGCTCGAGGTCGGCGATACGAGCCTCGACCTCTCCACAACACCGAGCGTCGTGCTCATCATCGGCGTGAACGGCGTGGGCAAGACCACGAGCATCGGCAAGCTCGCCAACCGCTACAAAAAGCAGGGCAAGCGCGTGCTGCTGTGCGCGGCGGATACCTTCCGCGCGGCGGCGGCGGACCAGCTCGAAATTTGGGCAGACCGCGCGGGCGTGGAGATCGTGCGCAGCCGCGAGGGCGCCGATCCCGGCGCGGTGCTGTTCGACTCGCTGCAGGCGGCGAAGGCGAGAAATGTGGACGTCGTGTTCTGCGACACGGCAGGCCGCCTGCACAATAAGGCCAATCTGATGCAGGAGCTCTCGAAGCTGCGCAAGATCATCGACCGTGAAACGCCGGACGCCGCCAAGGAGACGCTGCTCGTGCTCGACGCGACCACGGGGCAGAACGGCTTGCAGCAGGCGAAGGCGTTCCGCGAGACGGCGGGCCTGACCGGCATCATTCTTACGAAGCTGGACGGAACGGCGAAGGGCGGCATCTGCGTCGCCATCGCGCAGGAGCTTGGCGTGCCGGTGAAGTTCGTCGGCCTCGGCGAGGGCATCGACGATCTGCAGCCCTTTGACGCGAAGGAGTATGTCAACGCGCTCATCTGAGCGCGCCGGATGAACAGGGAGGCACGGCATGGAGATCACGAACATCTGCCCCTACTGCGGAGGGGAAATGCGCGAGGGCGCGCTCCCCGCGTACAAGTATCCGCTTACATGGTGTCCGCGCAATGAGCAGGGCGGCATCGTGGAGGGGGAACCCGTTCGGCTGAGCAAGACGCCTGTACTCGGAGGCGTCTATGCACCCGCGCGTTACTGCGAGAGCTGCCGCGTGATGATCGTTCCCGTGCCGGAGATCGAGACCTTTTCAGACAAGGCCGGCAAATGGCTGGATAAAACGCTCGGCTCGCTCGGCGACCGGATAGACCGCGCGGCGGAGCGCCGCGAGGAGGAAAAGGCCGCGCGGGAGAGAGAAGAAAAACGGAACAAGGACCCGTGGGAGGTATAGCATGAAGCTGGTATTGGCAACACAGAACCCCAAGAAATTAAAGGAAATGAACGAGATCCTGAGCCATCTCGGCGTGGAGGTCGTGAGCGAGGCGGAGCTGGGCGTGAGGATCGAGGTCGAGGAGACCGGCGATACCTTCACCGACAACGCCCGCCTGAAAGCGACGGCGGTGATGCAGGCGACCGGCCTGCCCGCCGTGGCGGACGACTCCGGCCTCTGCGTGGACGCGCTCAACGGCGGCCCCGGCGTGTACAGCGCGCGCTTCGGCGGCGAGGGACTGGACGACAAGGGACGCTACACGCTGCTCCTCGAGATGCTGCGCGGGCAGACCGACCGCGCCGCGCACTTCCACACCTCCATCGTCTGTGCGTTCCCAAACGGCGACGAGCTGGTGTGCGAGGGTGAGTGTCCGGGCACCATCGCGTTCGCGCCGATGGGCGAGGGCGGCTTCGGCTACGACCCCGTATTCTTTGTGCCTGAGCTGCGCAAGACCTTCGGCCAGCTCACGGCGGAGGAAAAGGCGTCCGTCTCGCATCGCGGGAAAGCGCTGCGCGCCTTTGCCGCGGCACTCGACGACTATCTGAAAGGAAACGAATAAATGGAACTGACCGGAAAGCAGCGCGCCCAGCTGCGCGCCATGGCGAATGAGCTGGAGCCCATCGTCCACATCGGCAAGGACGGCATCGGCGAGAATCTCGTCAAGCAGGCGAACGACGCGCTTGAGGCGCGCGAGCTCATCAAGTGCCGCGTGCTCGATAACAGTATGCTCACCGCGCGCGAGGCCTGCGACGAGCTCAGCCGCCTCACCCGCTCCGAGCAGGTGCAGGTCATCGGCACGAAATTCGTGCTCTATCGCGAGACGCACGCCAAGCCCAAGGAAAAGCGCATCGCGCTCGTGAAAGATAAGAAGAAAAAGACCGTCTGAACAGGACGATAAAGAGGAATTTTCATTGAAGATCGGAATTTACGGCGGCAGCTTCAACCCGCCGCATCTGGGGCACCAGAACGCCGCCGTCGAGGCGGCGGAGAAGTGCGCGCTGGATAAGCTCCTGCTCATTCCGGCGGGCATCCCGCCGCACAAGGTGATGGAGCAGGGGAGCCCCGCGAACGAACACCGCCTCGCCATGACGCGGCTCATGGGCGGACAGGCCGCGCTTCAAAGCGGCGTCGAGGTCGAGGTGCTCGACCTCGAGATGGCGCGCGAGGGCAAGAGCTATACCGTCGATACGCTCCGCGCCCTGCGCCGGCAGTACCCCAACGACGAGCTTCTGCTCTTTATGGGGACGGATATGTTCTTCTCCTTTGAGAGCTGGCGCGCACCGGAGGAGATCGCAAAGCTCGCGAAAGTTGTTGCTTTCTACCGCAACGCGGATGACAGCGCCGCGGCCTTTGCCGAGCAGGCGGAAAGACTCCGCGCGCGCTTCGGCGGCAGCTTTGAAGCGCTCGCGCTCGACCGCGTGATCGAGGTCTCCTCGACCGCGCTGCGCGCGGGCATGGCAAGCGGCACGAGCGAAGCGATGCTCGAGCCGCAGGTCTACGGCTATATCCTGCGCGAGCATTTATACGGAACAAATCTTGATCTCAAGCGTCTAACGGTACAGCAGCTCCGCCCCATCGCGCTGAGCTATCTCAAGGCCAAGCGCTGCGCCCATGTGCTCGGCACGGCGGCGACGGCGGTGAAGCTGGCAGAGAAATACGGCGCGGACGTTCACCGTGCGGAGGTCGCGGGACTGCTGCACGACTGCACGAAAAAGCTCTCGATGCCGGAGCAGCTCGCGCTGTGCGAGAAGTACGGCATTGCGCTCGATGAGCTGGAGAAAAAGGCGCTCAAGCTGCTCCACGCCAAGACCGGCGCGGCGCTCGCGCGGGACGTGTTCGGCGTGGACGATGAAATTTACAATGCGATCCTCTGGCACACGACCGGAAAGCCGGACATGACGGTGCTGGAAAAGGTCATCTACCTCGCGGACTTCATCGAGCCGACGCGCGATTTTCCGGGCGTGGACGCGCTGCGGAGGACCGTGTGGGAGGATCTGGACCGCGGGCTTCTGATGGGCCTTGAAATGACGGTCGAGGAAATGGAGGAGATGGGCAACCCCATCCACGTCAACACCCTGGCGGCACGTGATTATCTGAAAGGAAAGACAAATGAAGGGAAAGCGGGAAGCGGACAACAACTTTAACTTCAATTTCAAATCGGAAAAGCTCGACGAGCTGCGCTCCCGCGTGGACGCGGCCTTCGACGAGCACGGCGACGAGGCGTGGGAGCAGATCAAGGGCATTTTTGCCCATCCCAAAAGGCTGATCCTCACCGTGCTGGCGGCAGTGGTGCTCATCGGTGTGATCACCGTCGGCGGCTATCTGCTGAAGATCCGTGCACCGGAGCTGCCGAACAAGGACAATACGCAGAAGGATCCCAACCGGCCGCAGGTCGATGAGATCGACTACGGCGACGGTGTGCGTCCGCGCGTGAGCGGCGAGCGGAAAAGCAAGGACTTCTACACGGTCCTTGTGCTCGGCCGCGACACGGGCGGAGGCGGCAACACCGACACGATGCTGCTCGCGAGCTACGACGTGACGAACCAGAAGGCGACGGTCATGTCCATCCCGCGCGACACGATGGTGAACGTCCCATGGGATGTGAAGAAGATCAACTCCGTCTATAACTACTACGGCGGGGGCGATAAGGGCATCAAGGCGCTCTATAAGGAGATCTCCCAGCTCGTCGGCTTTGAGCCGGACTATCAGGTGGTCGTGGAGTGGGAGGCCGTCGGCGCGATCGTGGAGGCCATCGGCGGCGTGTACTTCGACGTGCCCTACAACATGGACTACCATGACCAATATCAGGATCTTGTCATCGAGCAGGAAAAGGGCTACCGCAAGCTCAACGGCGACGACGCCATGCAGGTCATCCGCTGGCGCAAGAACGACTCCAACAGCCCCTACGGAAACCCGCAGATCGGCGACAGCGGGCGTATGCAGATCCAGCAGGATTTCCTCAAGGCAGTCATCAAGCAGCTTCTGCAGCTCAAGAACGTGGTCAACCCCGGTAAGCTCGCCGAGGTGTTCCAGGAGAATGTGGAGACTGACCTCTCCTTTGAAAACATCCTCTGGTTCGGCAAGCGGGCGGTGTTCGGCGGCCTTTCGCTGGAGGACGTGAGCTTCATGACCATGCCGTGGACGGGCGTATACGTTTACAGCCGCACGCTCAGCGCCGAGTACGGCAGGACGATGAAGCTCGACTATGTGGTGCCGCAGGCCAACGCGCTGCTGGATCTGGTGAACGATTCCCTCAGTCCGTTCACGGAAAAATTCACGCTGCGCGATCTGGATATCATGTCCGTCAACGCGGACGGCTCGCTCGCCTCCTCCACCGGACGGGTGGAGGACAGCAAGGCGGCGGCCGCGCCGCCGGTGTTCGTTGATCCGTACACGGGAAGGATCGCGAACAGCTCGGAGAGCACGGGCGGCGAAACGGAAGAAAACGATCCGCCGGCAGAGGTGACCTCGGGAAGCCTGACGGTCATCGGCGAGGCGACGGGAAACGAATAAATCGGAAAGGGAAGAGAGAATGGTAAACGCAAAGGAAATGGCGCTTGCGGCCGCCAAGGCGCTCGACAGTAAGAAGGGCCGCGACATCAAGGTGCTGGAGATCGACAAGATCACCACGCTGGCGGATTATTTCGTCATCTGCTCCGGCGGCAGCAACACGCAGATCAACGCGCTGTGCGACGAGGTGGAAAAGGAGCTGGATCAGCTCGGCGAGCAGCCCATTCACCGCGAGGGCTATCGCGGCGGCACCTGGGTGCTGCTGGACTACGGCTGCGTGGCGATCCATGTGTTCAACGAGGAGGCCCGCGCGTTCTACGGGCTGGAGCGCTTGTGGAGCGACGGCCACGCGCTGGACCTCACCGGCGTGCTGACGCCGGACGCGGCAAAATAAAAGCGTAAAAATAGAAGCGACTATGGAAATACAGAAGGAGAAAGTCATGAAGTACGATTTCGCAGCCATTGAGAAAAAATGGCAGGACAAGTGGGAGCAGGAAAAGCCCTACGCCGCCGTGACCGGCGACCCGAGGCCGAAATTCTACGGGCTCATCGAGTTCCCGTACCCTTCCGCCGCCGGACTGCACGTCGGCCATCCGCGCCCCTTTACGGCAATGGACATCATCTGCCGCAAGAAGCGGATGCAGGGCTACAACGTCCTCAATCCCATCGGCTTTGACGCCTTCGGCCTGCCGACCGAGAACTTTGCCATCAAGAACCACATCCATCCCGCCATCGTCACGCAGCAGAACATCAGGAACTTCACCCGCCAGCTCAAGATGCTCGGCTACGGCTTCGACTGGGACCGTGTGGTGGACACCACCGACCCCAATTACTACAAGTGGACGCAGTGGATCTTCCTGCAGATGTTCAAGCATGACCTGGCCTACAAGACCACCATGCCCGTCAACTGGTGCACGAGCTGCAAGTGCGTGCTGGCAAACGAGGAGGTCGTCGAGGGTGTTTGCGAGCGCTGCGGCAGCGAGGTCATCCGCAAGGAAAAGAGCCAGTGGATGCTGCGCATCACGAAGTACGCCGACCGCCTGATCGACGATCTGGACGATGTGGACTTCATCGAGCGCGTCAAGACCCAGCAGCGCAACTGGATCGGCCGCTCCACTGGTACGGAGGTCACCTTCAAGACCAACACCGAGGACGACATCACCGTCTATACCACCCGTGTGGATACGCTCTTCGGCGTGACCTACACGGTCATCTCTCCCGAGCACCCGCTGCTCAAGAAGTGGCAGCCCCTTATCAAGAACTGGGACGAGGTCGCCGCCTATCAGGAGGCCGCCGCCCGCAAGAGCGACTTCGAGCGCGGCGAGCTCAATAAGGACAAGACCGGCGTGCGCCTCGACGGCATCGAGGTCATCAACCCCGCCAACGGCAAGGTCGTGCCGATGTTCGTCTCCGACTACGTTCTGATGGGCTACGGCACCGGCATCGTCATGGGCGTTCCGGGCCATGACCAGCGCGACTGGGACTTCGCCACCGCATTCCATATCCCCATCGTCGAGGTCGTCGAGGGCGGCGACATCACCAAGGAGGCCTTCACGCTCAAGGACGATACGGGCATCATGGTCAACTCCGGCTTCCTCAACGGTATGACCGTCAAGGAGGCCATCCCCGCGATGAAGCAGTATGCCATCGAGCAGGGCTGGGGCCATGAGAAGGTCAACTACAAGCTGCGTGACTGGGTGTTCTCCCGCCAGCGCTATTGGGGCGAGCCTATTCCTCTGGTCAACTGCCCGACGTGCGGCTGGGTGCCCGTTCCCGAGGAGGAGCTGCCGCTCGTTCTGCCGCAGGTCGAGAGCTACGAGCCGACCGACGACGGCGAGAGCCCCATCTCCAAGATGACCGACTGGGTTAACACCAAGTGCCCGAAGTGCGGCGGCCCCGCCAAGCGCGAGACCGACACCATGCCGCAGTGGGCGGGGTCGAGCTGGTACTTCCTGCGCTATATGGACCCGCACAACGACAAGGCGCTCGTCTCCCACGAGGCGGAGAATTACTGGGGCCCCGTGGACTGGTACAACGGCGGCATGGAGCATACCACGCTCCATCTGCTCTACTCCCGCTTCTGGCATAAGTTCCTGTACGACATCGGCGTCGTGCACACCAAGGAGCCCTACGCCAAGCGCACGAGCCACGGCATGATCCTCGGCCAGAACCCGCACTACGTCGGCAACGTCTCCACGCAGGAGGAGAAGGACGCTCTCATTGCCAAGTACGGCAATCAGGCGCTGCGTCCGGCGGTGAAGATGTCGAAGTCCCTCGGCAACGTCGTCAACCCCGACGATGTGGTCAAGGCCTACGGCGCGGACACCATGCGCCTTTATATCATGTTCATCGGCGACTTCGAAAAGGTCGCGACCTGGTCCGATGACGCGGTGAAGGGCTGCAAGCGCTTCCTCGACCGCGTGTGGAACCTCGCGGAGATGGCAACGGCGGACAAGGCCGTTTCCGAGAAGAACGAGCCCATCATCCACAAGACCATCAAGAAGGTCACGGACGACATTGACACGCTCAAGATGAACACCGCCATCGCCGCGCTCATGACGATGGTCAACGAGTTCTACGCCAACGGCCTCACCCGCGGCGATTTTGAGAAGCTGCTGCTCATGCTCTCGCCCTTCGCGCCGCACATGGTCGAGGAGCTGTGGGAGCAGCTCGGCTGCGCCGCTGAGTACGGCAAGATGGCCATGCAGATGCCCTGGCCGGAGTACGACGAGAGCAAGACCGTCGCCGCCCACACCGAGATGGCGGTGCAGGTCAACGGCAAGCTCAAGGGCACCGTCACCGTGGCGATGGACAGCGAGCAGGATGCCGTCGTCGAGGCCGCCCGTCAGGTCGAGAAGATCGCCAAGGCGCTCGATGGGATGCAGATCGTCAAGGTCATTTTCGTCAAGAATAAGCTCATCAACCTGATCGTCAAGCCGCAGTGAGCGAATTTCTGCGAAAAAACGAAAAAGGATATTGACAAGCCGGCGGTTTTTCAATATAATACCCACGTTAGTCATGTCAATGACTCTTAAAGAGCACTCAGGAAACAGCCGGGTGCATCGGAGGGAGGGAAAACATAAATGTCCGAGGTCCATGTCAAGGAAGGCGAGAGCCTGGACAGCGCTCTGAAGAGATTCAAGAGAAGCTGCGCCAAGGCCGGCGTTCTGGCGGAGGTCCGCAAGCGCGAGTGCTATGAAAGCCCGAGTGTGAAGCGCCGCAAGAAGAGCGAGGCTGCCCGCAAGAACCGCAATAAGCGCTATTACTAAGATCATTCAAAAAAAGAAGCATCACAGTTGTGATGCTTCTTTTTTTGAGCTTGGTTTCAGCGCTTGTCGCTCACCGCTTCGCGCGCTGCAAGGTGTCGCTGCGGACGCGCAGGTCGTCCTGCGCGACGATTTCGTTTGATTTCGCGCCGTGCGGCGCGAAATGACGCAGGTCGCTTGCTATCCTGCGCGGGGCGTGCTATACTCGTGCCAAAGGGAGTGGATACGATGAAAGAACACATTCTGGCCTTTGGCTGCGAGACGATCGCGCCGCTGCTGACGCAGACCTTCGCACCGCGCAAAATGGCGGTGAAGGCCGTGCCGCTTGCGGACTATGCGCAGACGGTCGGTGCACTCGCGGGCGCGGCGGATTGCCCGCGCACGGAGGAGGTCTATGCAGGTACGCCGCTCGCGGAGCCGATGCTCGTGTTCTGCGGCTTCTACGGCGACCGCATGAATCAGGCGCTGAACGCCATGCGACGCACCGGACTGCGCATTCCGTATAAGGCGATGCTGACCGCGGCGAACCGCGGCTGGAGGCCCGCGGAGCTGTTTGCGGAGCTTCAGAAGGAGCACACGGCGATGACCGCTAAGCGTTGAGCAGCTCCGGCAGGAGGTCGCTGACCTCGGGATACATGAGAAAGGCGGTCTCCATGCCGCGCTCACGTCCGAGCCGGAGCTTGCGCCGCAGCGTTTCGGCGGTGTCGAAGAGAACGAAATGCGCCCGGCCCTGTGCGGTGTAGCTGAAATAATTCGCGCACAGCTCCTCGGAAAAGAAGACCGCCGCGCCGTAGCTCTCCCGCCGTGCGGACAGCTCCTCCGGTGTGAGTGGCGTTCCCTCGCCGCTGCGGCAGGGGAGAACGAAGTCCATCGCAAGGCGCTGACAGTCGAGTGCGATGCGCTGCGTGCCGTAGCGCGCGGCGGCGTCCGAGAGCCGTTCACGCAGCGTCCCGCCGGAAAGCGCGGTGCAGACGAGGACGCTTGCCTCGGGTACGGCAAAGCGCTCTGGCACATAGAGCCGCCGTCCGCTCTGCGTGAGCATCGCGCCGAGCCGCGAGAGAAAGGGAAGACGATCCTCCCGCGCGCCTCCCTCAAAGTCCGCGAGCACGCCGCCGAAGCGGTGCGCATGGCACTCGCCGAGGATGGCGCGGCAGAGCATGGGCAGCTCCGGCAGAGGGCCGTTGCAGCGGTCGGAGAGACCGAGCAGGCCGCCCTGCGCTCCGCGCGGCAGCTCGCTGCGCAGCAGCCGCCCGCCGTCGCCGACGGCGTAGGCGATGTGGACGAGCGGCACACGGTAGCCGCGGCAGCTTGCGGCCTCCGCCGGCGTGACCGCGAGAAAGACAGACACAGGCGATACCCCCTTGCAGAAAACGGGAAAAATTGGTAGACTACCAATATAGATATGCACCTGGAAAGGAAACCATGCCGATGCTCCTGACACCTCATTGGGTTTTTGACGATTATACCGCCGTGACGCCGGACTTCCTGCGCGCGCATGGCGTGACGCTGCTGCTCACCGACCTCGACTATACGCTCGCGCCCAAGTCCGTCCGCGAGCCGGACGACGCGGTGCGCGCGTGGCTCGCCGCGCTGGCGGCAGCGGGCGTCACCGTCGCCGTTTTGTCGAACAACCGCAGCCCGCGGCGCGTGCAGCGCTTCTGTGCGGGGCTGGGCATCGACTTCGTGGGCCACGCGCAAAAGCCCTCGCGAAGGGGCTACCGCCGCGCGCTGGAGAAGTTCAAAACGCCGCAGGAGCATACGGCGATGCTCGGCGACAAGCTGCTCACGGATATCCTCGGTGCAAAGCGCAGCGGTGTGCTGGCGCTGATGGTGGAGCCGAAGGGCGGCGCGCGCGGTCCGTGGCAGAAGGTGCTCCATGCCCTGCAGGAGCCGTTCAAGCGCGCGAGCGCGCACGACGAGCGCACGGCGCGGCAATAATTTTGCAAAATTTGGCGCAAGATAGAGAAAACTACTTGCAATGAGGCCCTATATGCGGTAAAATACCATAGGTTAAAAACCGATACTTTATGAATTTGAGGAAGTCCGTAGTGATTTCCTCGGGAATATGGAGGAAAAAACTATGGCAACCATTACAGCCGGTGATTTCAGAAACGGCAAGACCTTTGAGATGGACGGCAAGGTCTATCAGGTCGTCGAGTTCCAGCACGTCAAGCCCGGCAAGGGCGCAGCGTTCGTCCGCACCAAGATGCGCAACGTCGAGACCGGCGCAGTCACCGAGACCTCTTTCAACCCCACCGCGAAGTTCGACGAGGCGTTCGTGGAGCGCAAGGACATGGAGTACAGCTACAACGACGGCGATCTCTACTACTTCATGGATCAGGAGACCTACGATATGGTCCCCCTGAACCGCGAGCTGCTCGGCGATGCGTTCCGCTTCGTCAAGGAGAACACCATGTGCAAGGTCCTGTCCGTCAAGGGCCGCGTGTTCGGCATCGAGCCGCCCAACTTCGTTGAGCTGGTCGTTACCAAGTCCGAGCCGGGCGCCAAGGGCGACACCGCCACCAACGTGACCAAGCCCGCCATCGTCGAGACCGGCGCCGAGATCAAGGTCCCCCTGTTCATCAACGAGGGCGACAAGATCCAGATCGACACCCGCACCGGCGAGTACATGGGCCGCGCCAAGTAAAAAAACAAGTCAGCAGGGAACCGTTTGATCTGATCTGAAAGGAGAAGCATTATGGGTATTTCTGAAAAGATCGCTTATCTCAAGGGCCTGATGGAAGGCATGAACGTGGATACGGAGTCCAACGAGGGCAAGCTCTTTGCCGCCGTCGTGGACGTGCTTGATGAGATCGCCCTCGAGGTCGAGGACCTGACCGACGAGGTCATGGAGCTCGGCGACGGGCTGGATGTCATCAGCGACGACCTCTCCGATGTGGAGGACATCGTCTACGACGAGTGGGACGATGACGATGATGATGACGAGGACGACGAGGAAGAGGAGTGCTACGCCACCACCTGCCCCGAGTGCGAGGAGGAGATCTTCTTCGACGACACCATGCTCGAGGACGGCGAGATCATCTGCCCGAACTGCGGCGCGAAGCTGGAGTTCGACCTCTCCGATCTGGCCGACGCCGCGGACGAGGATAAGGACGAGGAGTAAATCCGCAAAACGAAACGCGCAGCCCTTCGGCTGCGCGTTTTTTTTATGCTTTTTTCAGAACGGCCGCTTGGCGACCTCGACGATCGTATCCAGCATCCCCTGGATCTGCGGGGTGAGAACCTTGTTCTTGTGATAGATGACCTGGCGAAACTGCGACATTTTGCAGTCCTCGACGCGCACCGCGGCAAGACTCTTTTCATGGATGCTCTTTTTCACGGTGTAGAGCGGCAGGACGGTCATGTACGCGGGATTCTCATACAGCAGGCGCAGGGCGAGCACGTCGTCCTCCAGCTCGAGGAAGGGACGGATCTCCAGACCCTGACGAGCCAACTCGGTGTCAAACAGATCGCGGTAGGCGTTCGTGCGGTTCATCAGGATAAATGGGTGGTCGACCAGCTCGGCCAGACGGACGCTCTCGCGCGCGGCGAGCGGGTTATCGCGGTTCGTGACTACCACGACCTCCTCCTCGGCCTCAAAGACCTTGACGAACTGCGGGTCGAGCACCTGAGAATCGAGCGTGTAAATGAGGTCGAGCTCGTTTTTGAGCAGCTTGTCCTTGAGCGAGGCAACCATGTCGGCGTGCAGGCGCATCATCACATGGGGGAAGCGTTGGCGGAAGGCCGGGACAATGTCGGAGAATGACGCGGTCATAAGGGAATTGAGCGTGCCGACCTGCACCATGCCCGTCAGCTCCGTTTCCTCGGAGGCAAAGACCTGCGCGCGGGCGACGGCGCTGACAATATCGCGGGCATAGGAGATGAAGTTCTTGCCGTACTGCGTGATGGAGACGTTCTTCCCGATGCGGTCAAACAGACGCACGCCCAGCTCGCGCTCAAGCTGCTGGATCTGCACGGTGACGGCGGATTGGGAATAGTCCAGCGCCTCGGCAGCCTTGGAGAAGCTGTTGAGCTCGGTGACCTTCAGAAATGTGACAAGATTGCGGATCTCCATGTGCGTGTATCTCCGGTTTCAAAAAAATTAAATGATTCTTCAAATATACTAATAAAAAGAATGAATGTTGTCAAGACCATTCCGAAAAGAAAAAAGGGCTCCTGCCCTTTTTTCTTACTGCTTGGAGGAGAGATAGTAGTCGCTCTCGCCGGGATGGTAGAACGGACAGGCGGGGTAGTCCCCGCGCAGGAATTGGGCCATTTCGTCCTCGTCCAGCTCGGCGCCCTGCTCGCAGGTGTAGCAGTCGTACTCCTCGTCGTAGACGTAGTTCATGCAGTCCTCGCAGCGGCTCTGCTTCGCCATCGCGCGCCCTCCTCAGCCCTTGTACTCGATGTGCAGCAGCTCGTGCGCGCGGTCGGCGAGACCGTTTGCGTACATCGCGTCGATGACCGGATTGCGCTCGCTGCGCTTGAACATGGCGCTGCGGTCGATCTCGTAGAGCCCCTGCGCGCGCTGGAGCTTTTTCGCCATCAGGGCGTAGGGCTGGCCCGCGCCGCCGACGCAGCCGGTGCGGCAGGACATGACCTCGACGAGGTCCGCCTGCACCTCGCCGCTCTGGATCTGGTCGAGCAGCTTCGCGGCGCTGCCGAGTCCGTGGACGATGGCGGCGCGCACCTTGCGGCCGTTGATCGTGACCTCGGCGAAGCGAACGGCGTCCGTGCCGCGGAGGCCGCTGTGCTCGATGGTGCGCAGGGCGTTCTTGCTCTTGTCGGGGGTACAGCAACGGATGACCGCCTCAGCCACGCCGCCGCTCGTGCCGAAGATCTCCGCCGCGCCGGAGCCCATGCCGTAGGGCAGGTCGGGGGATTCCTTCTCCAGCATCTGGAAGCGGATGCCGGACTCCTTCATCATCTGCACGACCTCCTGCGTGGTGAGCACAAGGTCGACGTAGGGGACGCCGTAGGCGTCGCGGAACTCCTCGCGCCGCGCCTCCATCTTCTTGGCGGTGCAGGGCATGATGGCGATGTGGAAGGTCGTGCGGCCGTCCTCGGCGTCCTTCTTGCGGTAGTTTTCCTTGAGCACGGACGCAAACATCTGCATGGGGGAGCGGGCGGTGGAGAGATTCTTCAGAAATTCGGGCCGCTCGTTTTCCACATACTTCACCCACGCGGGGCAGCAGGAGGTCATCAGCGGCAGGTTCTCGCCGGTCTCGAGCCGGCGCAGGAACTCGGCGGATTCCTCGCGCACGGTGAGATCCGCGCCGAAGATGGTGTCGTACACCTCGTCCGCGCCCATGATTTTGAGCGCCGTGACGAGCTTGTCGAGCACATTTTCGCCCGCGGGCAGACCATAGGCCTCACCGATGGCGACGCGCACGGCGGGCGCGATCTGAATGACGACGCGCTTTTGCGGGTCCTGCAGGGCTTTCCACGCGGGGCCGATGTCGTTCTTGATGGTGATGGCGCCGGTGGTACACACGGCGGAGCATTGTCCGCAGCTGACGCAGTGCGTCTCGCTCAGCGGCTTATTGTCCGCCGTGGCGATGTGCAGGCTTGGGCCGCGGCCGGCAAAGCGCAGATTGCTGACGCCCTGCACCTCGTGGCAGACGCGCACACAGTCGCCGCAGAGGATGCACTTGTTGAGGTCCATCGTAACGGCGGGACTGGAGAAGTCCATCTTGACGTGCTCGCGCGTATCGTCGAAGCGGACGTGGTGGATGCCGAAGCGGACCGCCATCTCCTGTAAGCGGCAGGCGCGGTTCTTCTCGCAGGTGGTGCAGTCGCGGCAGTGCGCGGAGAGCAGCAGCTCGATGATCATGCGGCGGTACTTGAGCAGCCGCGCCGTGTTGGTGCGGATGTGCAGCTCGTTTTTCGGCGGCATGGTGCAGGCCGCGTCGATCTTTCCGGTGCCCTCCTCCTCGACCATGCACATACGGCACGCGCCGTAAACGGACAGATCGGAATGGAAGCAGAAGTTGGGGATCTCAACGCCGGCCTTGCGGCAGACCTCGAGCACGTTGGGTTCGTTGTCATATTCCACGCGGATGTTGTCCACGTACATAACGCCCTTAGACATCGAGCTCCACCTCCTTGATCGCGTCGAAGGGGCAAGCCTCGATGCAGGTATAGCATTTCACGCACTTTTCCGGGTCGATCGAAAACGGCGAGCGGACGACGCCGGTGATGGCATTCGCATGGCAGTTGCGCGCGCACTTGCTGCACCCGCGGCAGATGGCGGGGTCCACGACCAGACAGATGCGGTTGTAGGGCAGATCGCCCGGCTGGATGGGATAGCGGTGGTCGTTCTCGCACAGCGCGCAGCGACCGGCCAGATGGCCGCGAAACTCCTCGGGGAAGTATTTCACGGCGCTTTGCAGCGTCGAGAACGAGCCGCGCCCGAGGTTGCAGAAGGCGGTGACGGAGATCATCTCGCCGAGGTCCATGAGCAAAGAGAAATCCTCCTCGCTCAGACGGTAATTGCGCAGCGCCCACAAAAGCTCGTTCATGCGCTTGGTGCCCTCGCGGCAGGAAACGCACTTGCCGCAGAACTCCGTCTGCGTATACTGCATGAAGCGGCAGGCGACGTCCACCATGCAGCGGTCCTCGTCGAGGACGGTGATGACGCTGTCGCCGCGGCGGATGCCGTAGGGCTTGAGCTGCTGGAAATGCAGCGGCAGGTCAAGCTGCTCGGCGGAAAGAAGTCCGCCGCTGGGGCCGCCGATCTGCACGGCCTTGCACCTTTTTCCGTTCACCATGCCGCCGCCGAGCTGCTCCACGACCTCGCGCAGCGTGGTCGATTCCTCGGGGATGTCCACATGACCGGGGCGGTTGATGTCGCCCTTGAGCATAAAAATTCTTGCCATTCGATCCACTCACTTTTTCTTGCGTTTGCGTATAATACACAACAGTGTAACACTCTATCACTATACGGAAAAAATGTAAAGAGAAGCATTCATAAATAATCTGAATAGGTCGAAAACCGTGACGAAAAAGGCATAAAGACTGACCGGAGAAGCGCTCTGCAAAGCCCTCAACGTCGTGTGGGGGCTGGCCGGCGCGGCGAGTTAAGAGACAAAGAAAGCGGGGGGCACCCCCTCGGGTGTAAACTCGATGCGTCCCAC
>OLQA01001684.1_pt1 | contig 18843 bp, 16 predicted proteins | sample 1673151 | NCBI WGS metagenome assembly OLQA01 (sample SAMEA3136760, study PRJEB25190) | human gut metagenome | biome: human gut; feature: human-associated habitat; material: faeces | place: Austria | collected 2013 | reverse complement strand
AAGACAAACAGATCGTTGCAATCGATATTCTGAGTTCTTCGGATGATGCGGCATTTTTTAAACGCGCACAGGCGGTGATCGATAAGATCATCGAAGGACAGACATTGGAAGTTGATACTGTTTCAGGGGCAACCTATAGTTCCCGGGGAATCATCAGTGCGGTGAAGAATGCACTGACAGGAGAAAAAGACAGCGGAACAACAGGACAGTCACAGTCTGGTGGCGGAGCGGCAGCAGGAAGTTCTACTTCTGTCGCAACAGTGGAAGACCCGGCAGCATATAAGGACGGAACTTATTACGGAACAGGGACTGGATTTGGCGGAACACTGAAAGTAAAGGTTGAGATCAGTGGCGGAAAGATCATAGACATCCAGATTATGGAGAATCAAGATGGAAGCGAATACATTTCCAAAGCCTCTGCACTGATCAATGCGATCATCAGTAGTCAGAGCACCAATGTAGATACCGTGTCTGGAGCAACGTACAGTTCGGTTGGAATCATCCAGGCAGTAAGAGATGCATTAAGTCAGGCGGCAGTGAGTGGAAATGGAGCAGCTTCGGATTCTTCAGAGACGAATGGCTCGAACAGTTCTTACAGTCAGGATCAGAGTACATCCACAACCGGAACAGTTCCATACAAAGAAGGAATCTATTATGGAACAGCGGAAGGATACAGTGGAGATGTATCGGTAGCTGTGGTGATCCAGGAGCATACGATCAAAGCGATTTTAGTCACAGAGACATCAGATGATGAAGCATTTTTCAACCGCGCAATGGATGTAGTGAAAAATGTGCTTAAAAATCAGAATACAGATGTAGATACTGTATCTGGTGCAACTTACAGTTCTAAGGGACTTATCGGAGCAATCAAGAATGCTTTGAAACAGGCGGAGAAAGTAACGAATGGAGAATCCATTGAAGAGAAAGCAGATACAACGGAACTGGAAAATGCAGTCAAGTCAGCAGAAGCACTTGTGATGGAGGAGTATACGCAGAGTAGCTGGGCGGTTCTGAGTCTCCGACTGAATGATGCAAAAGAGCTGTTGGAAACAGCTGCGAATGAAACAGTGGAACAGCAGGCTGTTGACAAAGCGGTGGAGAATCTGAACCTTGCAGTTGCACAGCTTGAGAAAAAGAAGTCAGATCAAGAGGAAGAAGTGAAGACAAAATACATCGATGGAACTTATGAGGTGAGTATACCGTGTAAACCGGATGAGGATGAAGATTTTACAGAGTATCAGCTTTCTATGAAGGTGACAATACGAAATGACAAAATTGTATCCATTACTGACGTGTCAGGAGATGGGGATGCAGCAAATGACAGCTATATCAAGAAGGCGGCAAATGGAACTTCAAGCAAAAAAGGTGTCGTTTCCCAGATTATTACCAAAGGAATGCCGGAAGAAATTGATACGGTATCCAGAGCAACCTGTTCTTCGAATGCGATTATTGACGGATGCAAAAAGGCACTGGAAATGGCTTTAAGACCAGAAGAGACGGAGGCGCAGTAGGATGAAAGAGTTTATCGTAAGACTGTTTAGTCTGCTGGCAATCGTCGGTGTCCTTTTCGGATATAATGAAGTGTTGGATGTCCGTGCGAAGGATGAGGAAATCGCAAAACTGAATGCACAGTTGGAGGTACAGTCATCTGGTGCCAGCAGTGATTCTGAGTCAGGGAGTGATTCAGGAGATGGAGCAGGATACAAGGATGGAACCTATACCGGAGAAGCGGATGGATTTGGCGGAACGGTTGCGGTAGAAGTTACTGTAAAAGATGGAAAGATTGAAGCGGTAGAAGTGACTTCCGCCGAGAAGGAAGACAGTGCATATCTTGCAATGGCGGAAGATATCATTCCGAAGATCATAGAGGCGCAGAGTGCAGAAGTTGATACGATCAGCGGCGCAACGTTCAGTTCGACAGGAATTAAAAATGCAGCAGAACAGGCATTAGAACAGGCGGTAAAGTAGTTTGAAGAAGTTGAATATACATAATTTAAAAGCAAAAGAAATTAAAAAATTGCATACTTGGCTTCGTGCCTTGATTCAGATCCTTTATTTTCTGTTTCTGCCATCTGTGTATACAGCGGCATTTGCCGGCGTGAAATACATTTTTACACAGATAGGAGCAGGCGAGGTAATCGGGCTGACCTCTTTTGTAACGGTGCTTATAGTTCTCTGCGCGTATACGATTCTTTTCGGAAGATTCTTCTGTGGATTCGCATGTGCATTCGGAAGTCTTGGAGATGGAATTCATGCATTTTATATCTGGTGCTTTAAGAAGAGAAAGAAAAAGCCGGTGCTACTTTCAGAAAAGATCACAGAGAAGTTAAGCTATTTGAAATATCTGGTGTTGACCGTAATCGCAGTACTTTGTTTTGCAGGAATATATGGAAAGGCAAAAGGGACAAGCCCGTGGGATGTTTTTTCTATGCTGCATGCAGGAAATTTCCATTTGCAGGGATATTTGCCGGGAGTGATATTACTACTTCTTATTATTGTGGGGATGTGTCTGGAAGAAAGATTTTTCTGTCGGAATCTGTGTCCGATGGGAGCAGTATTCTCATTACTTCCGGTGCTTCCGTTCTTTGCATTGCACCGCGACAGAGAAAATTGTATCAAGGGCTGTAGTGGATGCACGAAGAAATGTCCATCCGGGATCGGACTCCCGGAAGACGGATCACTCAAAGTCGAGGGAGATTGTTTCCAATGCCAGAAATGTATTGATACCTGTCCAAAGAAGCATATCCATACAGGAATCAAAGGTCTGAAGGGAAATGAATTCTGGTTTACGATTCTTCGGGCAATTCTGTTACTTGTAATTATGATCTGGGCAGGAGTGTAATAGATGAAGAAAAAAGATCTGTTTTTAGGAGGCGGAATCCTCTTTGCGGCATGTGTACTGTTTCTTGTGATGAATCTGATGCAGTATGTACAGGCAAAGGAAAGCGGACAAAAAGAAAATCAGGAAAAACAGGTTGTGATCAAGGTGGCTGGAGAAGTTTACGGAAGATATGCTTTGGATGAAGACCAGGTGATCTAAGTGCAGGAAGTGGATTTTTACAACCGTGTCCGGATCAAGGATGGAAAAGCGTATATGGAAGAGGCTGACTGTCCGGATGGATATTGCGAAGAGCAGGGAAAGATCAATAACCGGACACAGACAATTGTCTGCCTGCCTCACAAGCTGGTTGTGGAAATAGAAGAGGTTGAGAATTCTGATGATTCTCAAAATGAAAAGGAACATCTACCGGATACAATTTCTAAATAAATCAATTGTTCGACTGTAAAGGAGAATGTATGAATAGAAATAAAAAACTTGCGAACATGGCAATGCTTGTTGCGCTGGCAATGATTTTTAGTTATGTGGAAAGCCTGATCCCAATTAATTTTGGAGTGCCGGGGATGAAGCTTGGAGTGGCTAATCTGGTCACTGTAACAGGTCTTTATTTTCTGGAAATTCCGGAAGTACTGGCGGTATCTGTACTGCGTGTGCTTCTGACAGGATTTCTTTTTGGAAATGGAATGTCGATCATTTACAGTCTGGCAGGGGCGGTTGTCAGCCTTCTTGCCATGGTACTTGTAAAGAAGATGGATGGAATTTCCATTGTAGGAGTCAGTATCACTGGCGGCGTCTTTCATAACATAGGACAGATTCTTGTTGCGATGGCAGTGGTGGAGAATCTGAAACTGATTTATTATCTGCCAGTTCTTCTTGTGGCAGGAACAGTGACAGGGTTCGTGATTGGAATTGTCGCAGGAAAGATTTTACCGGTTGTGAAGAAAGAAGCTGTAAGGACAGTATAGATATATACTTTTTGATTATAGGTTAGCAAAAGCTAACTTGATAATATATTCCATGCGGAAGCAGGAAAGCAGAACTGCGACAGGCAGGATCTGTATGTAACTATTTTAGTTAAAAAGGAGGTTTCTATGAAAAACAAAGAAATGAAAGTAAAGGCAATGTCCATGGCAGTGGCAATGTCTATGGTAGTAGGACTTTGCCCGTCAACCATCTTTGCGGCAACAGGAAGTCAGACTGCAAAGGATGGAACTTATACAAAGACGGCCCACGTGGCAAGAACTGCAGAGGATGACGAAAATGAAGACGAATGGAATGAGTATGACGTTGAAGTCAGCCTGAAGGTGGAGGATGGCAAGTTTTCAGCCATCACTGTGACTCCAGGGGAAGGATATAACGCGGAGAGTGATTCCTATTTTGCAAAAGCTGTTTCAAAATCGAAAGGAATCCAGAAAATGCTTGTAGGAAAGGCTGCAACAGAAGATACAATTAATGGTTGGGATTCTGTTAGTGGTGCAACACGTACATCAAAGGCAGTGAAAGAAGCTGCACTTGCTGCAATCAAGTCAGCAAACGAAGCAGTAACAGTTGACACAACAAAACTGGAAGCTGCAATCACAGCCGCTGAAGCACTGAAAGAAGCTGATTACACAGCAGACAGCTGGAGTGCAATGCAGACAAAATTAACTGTAGCGAAGGCAGCTCTGAAAGCAAAGGAATCCCAGAGTGCAGTGGACACAGCGGCAGATGAGTTAAATACAGCAGTGAAGGCATTGAAAAAAGCAGAAGTTGCGAAAGAAACGTATGTGTTGATGAATATTCCATATTCTGAATTTTATGCAGCTGATCAGGTAGTAGGAGCAGACAGTGTATCCTCCGCTACAAAAGCGAAAACAAGATCAACACTTGTAGCTGGATCTTATCATGTAAACAGTGATGGAACAGATATTACAGGTATTACATATCCGGTTAAGATCAGTGATGCATCTGTGCTGAAAAACTATACACAGATTACAGATGACAGCAAGCTTTCTATCACAGTGAACATGAAAGGAAAGGAAACAACAACGGAATATAACGGAAAAGATGCGTTATTCCAGAGTGCAAGCTATTCTTACTATATTTTAAGTGAGACTCCTTCCTATTATAAAGAAGCAACAGTAAATGCAGATGGTTCCCTCAGCTTTAGTGAAGTGAAAGGTGCAACTGCACAGAAGTTGAGTGATGCATCAATCGATTTTACAACAGACACGAAGTATGGAGATTATGAATTAGATGTAAATGGACTCCCAGATACAGTTAATACAGTATACGGAGTTGTGATCAGTACAAAAGAAGGAGACAACTACGGACTTCGTCATCTTGAAAATATCTGGAAAAAGAAAGAACTGGCATGGAGTACCGGATTTGTGACAACATCTCATGGAAATACACTGAACTCAAAAGATTATGAAAAGATGATGGGCCAGACGATCAATAAAATCACATATTACACAGATAATGGAATCTATGAGATTGATGCAGATCAGTATGTGCCAATTAAATTCAATGGAACTGTCGCAGCAGAGAATGCAGATGTTAAAAGTGGAAAAGTAAATGTAACTGTAGAAGGCCTTCCTGGTGATTATCAGGCAGAATATACAGTTAAAGGTCTTGGGGATGTTCAAGTAAAAGAAGGAGTACTTACCTATAAGACAAAGGGCGCTGAGACAGGAAGATATACTCTGAAAGTATCTGATAAATCTGGAAAATATGCAGATCTTAAGACAGATTTTGAATTAACAACAGAAGCTGTACCGGTTGTATTTAATAGTGAAAGTGCAGCACTTGTAGCGGCAGAAGGATATGCAGCAGATGATGTAACTTCTTATGTAAAGAATATCGAATCCGTAACAGTTGACGGAACAGAGTATGCGGCAACAGGAAAACGTGCAGTGAAGATCATTAAAGAAGATGGAACAATTGATACAACTGCAGATCCGTTTAAGAATGCAGAAAATGGACAGGAATTTAAGATTACAGTGAAAGCAACAGGCTATGCAAAGGATTGTGAATTCACTTATACTTTATCACAGGAGAGTGAGTATACTTACGCATATGTAGGACTTAGCTGGGCAGAGTACTGGGCTGCTGAAAATGTGCAGGCAGCAGGAAATACATCTTCTTCAGATGCAAAGGATTCAAAAGGAGAGTCTGACAAGGGTGCATTCGATACTGTAACAAGAGCTACAGTAAATCATGGACTTCACAGAGGTTCTTTCCAGTGCAACGCAGTAATCAAGGCGGAAAATGGAAAAGAGTATGCAGCAGAGTACTGGACAGATGGAACTACTGCAGTTCTGACAGACGGAAGCAAGATTACATTTAACAGAGGAGAAATCACAGAAGAATCCGGTGCAACAACAAAGATGACAGAGTATGATGTACTCGGACTGAAATATGTGCCGGTGAAAGTAAAAACATCTGATCTGGATGCACTGAAAGCAAGCTATCGTGTGATCGAAAACGGAAGTGAACTTGCAGGAGGATATTCAGAAAAGAATCTGGTAAGCTATACAGGACTGGTTGCCAATGTAACAGAGAATACAAACGGTCTGAAAACAGTAACAAAGAATGAGGATGGATCCTTCAGTTTCTCTGCAAGAGTGAATCATGGATCAGAGTCTGGAATCAAAGATCAGGCACTCAAGACAGCACCAACAGCAGAGGAAGCAGGGCTGACAGTAAAAGAAGCAAGCGGATCTTATGGAGAATTCTTAAGAGTTGATCTGGCAGGAAATTATGGTGATCTTGGATCAAATCTCCAGACAGTTACATGGACTTACTATGGAGATGACAGCACATATACAAATGCAAAAGCTACTTATGGAACAAAGTTTGCAGCAGATAACTGGATGCACAAAGCAATGGGAATCCAGCTTGGACTGACAGATTCTCTTCGTTGTAAACTTCCGGAAGGAACGGATGGAACAGGATATTGGACCATTACACTGACAGCACTTGGATATAATGACGTGACATACAAATTCCAGGCGACAGAGGAGAACATTGTAAAAGCATCTGAGGATAAAACAATCACAACAACAAATCTTGAGGCAGCTATTGCAAAAGCAGAAGCCCTGAAAGAAGCTGAATACACAGCGGAAAGCTGGGCATCTATGCAGATGGAACTTCAGGAAGCAAAAGATGAATTGAAAAATCCAAAAACTCAGGCAACTGTAGACGAGGCAGTAAGCCACCTCAACGCAGCTGTTGAAGCACTTGTTAAGATAGAAGAGCCGGCAGCAGTTGATACTTCTTCCCTTGAGAAAGTAATCAGTGATGCGGCAGCTCTGAAAGAAGCTGATTACACAGTTGACAGCTGGAAGGCATTGCAGAGTGCACTGACAGACGCTAAGAGCGCATTAAATGCAAAAGAAAGCCAGGAAAAAGTTGATAAAGCAACAGATGCGTTAAATGCAGCAATCAAAGCACTTGTAAAGAATGGAAACCAGGCGGGAAGTCAGAATGGAAGTGCAACTCCGACTGTTACAAAGAAGGCAGGAACAACTACGGATGGATCAGCTTCCAAAGGAACAAGTGGATCAAAAGCCGCAAAGACAGGTGATCCGGCAAATGTTCTTGGCTTATTAGGACTTGCATTCTCCTCACTCGGAGCAGGAGTTGGCGGATTTGCATGGAAGAGAAAAAGAAAATAAAGACAAGAAAATTGAGAAAATTTTCAACAATTTCGCGAAAAAGATTAAAATAGTGCATTGACACTATCGCTTTAAAGTGATAAACTCCTAGCAAATGGAATAACGCTTTAAACCGATGAAGCGGAGATCAAAGTAATTATGCGCGCACAGAGAGTCCGGGAAGGTGAGAGCCGGGTGGAAATGCAGTCTGCCAAATGGGCCGCTGAGGGCACAGTGAAAGGTTGAAGATTACAGAGCAGACTAAGTATCCTGTGACGTGAGGCATACGTCAGTTGCCGGGAATATGAAGGTATTTCGCAAAGAGTACGGTTCAAACCGTAAATCAAGGTGGCACCGCGGGTGAAGTATATACGCTCGTCCTTGACAGAAACGATAATTCTGTCAAGGGCGGGCTTTTTTATGTTCCTGGCAGAAACTGAATTAATCACAGGAGGTGTTTCCATGTATCCAACATCAGAAACCATCAGGCAGCTTGCACAGACAAAAGAATATCGTCGTATTCCTCTGTGCAGAGAACTTTATGCAGACAGATATACACCGGTAGAAGTTATGAGAACTTTAAGAAAGGCAAGCAGACATTGTTATCTGCTCGAAAGTGCCAGCCAGACAGAAGTCTGGGGACGTTATTCTTTTCTTGGATATGAGCCGACCATGGAGATTACCTGCACGGACGGAACAATGAAAATCCGCCGGACGGAAGGTGTAGATCAGGGAGAGATCACAAAGCAGGTTGTGCATCCGGGAGACGCTTTACGAGAGATTCTGAAAGAATATAAGAGCCCGGTGATGGAAGATATGCCACCGTTTACCGGCGGTCTGGTCGGATATTTTTCCTACGATTACATTAAATACAGCGAGCCGAAATTAAAGTTAGGCGAGCACGAAGATCCGGATTTCAGAGACATGGACCTAATGCTTTTTGACCAGGTGATCGCCTTTGACCACTACAGACAGAAGGTGCTTCTGATTACTGGAGTCATGCTGGAGGACCTGGAAGCTTCCTACCAGAAGGCAGAGAAAAAACTGCAGGAAATGGCAAATCTGATACGAAACGGTGAAAAAGAAGAATTTCCGCCATTAGAGCTTGAATCAGAGATAAAACCACAGTTCCCAAAAGAAAAGTATTGTGAAATGGTAGAAAAAGCAAAGCATTACATTCATGAGGGAGATATTTTCCAGGTAGTACTTTCAAACCCGATGAGGGCAAAAGCTGAGGGCAGTTTATTTGATACTTACAGAGTGCTGAGGGCAACAAATCCGTCACCATATATGTTTTATTTTTCCAGTGATGATATTGAACTGGCGGGTGCCTCACCGGAAACACTGGTAAAACTGGAGGGAAAAAAAATTACCACTTTCCCGCTGGCAGGAACCAGACCGAGAGGAAAAACAAAGCAGGAGGACAGAGAACTGGAAGAAGGTCTTCTGAAAGACGAGAAGGAACTTGCAGAGCATAATATGCTGGTAGATCTTGGGCGAAATGACATCGGAAGAATCAGTAAGATCGGTACGGTGGAAGTTGAAAAATATATGAGCATAGAGCATTTTTCGCAGGTCATGCACATTGGTTCTACCGTTGCAGGAGAGCTAAGAGAAGACAAAGATGCGATAGACGCTGTAGACGCTATCCTTCCGGCAGGAACTCTTTCCGGAGCACCGAAGTTTCGGGCCTGCCAGATCATCGAAGAACTGGAACAGAGCAAACGAGGCATTTATGGCGGCGCGATTGGATATCTTGATTTTGCCGGAAACCTTGATACCTGCATTGCTATCCGTCTTGTATATAAGAAAAAAGGTGAGATCTGCATCCGCTCCGGTGCAGGAATCGTGGCAGACAGTGTTCCGGAAAAAGAATTTGAAGAGTGCTGCAATAAGGCAAGAGCCGTAGTTCTGGCAATCGAAAAGTCACAGGAGGGATTGGAATGATCGTACTGATTGATAATTATGACAGCTTTTCCTACAACGTATATCAGCTGATCGGTTCTGTAGAGCCAGATATCAAGGTTATTCGAAACGATGAATATACAGTAGAAGAAATTGAGACAATGAAACCGGAAGCACTGATCCTTTCGCCGGGGCCGGGTAAACCGGCAGACGCAGGAGTCTGCATCGAAGCGATCAGATATTTTGCAGGAAAACTTCCAATCTTTGGAATCTGTCTTGGACATCAGGCAATCTGTGAAGCTTTTGGCGGCAGAGTATCCTATGCAAAAGAACTGATGCACGGCAAGAAAAAAACAATTTATACTGTTGGAAAAAGCAAGATTTTTGAAGGACTGGGAGACAGCTTCCAGGCAGCCAGATATCATTCGCTGGCAGCAGTTAGAGACGAACTGCCGGATACTTTAAGAGTCACCGCAGAGGCAGAGGACGGTGAAATCATGGCAGTGGAACATACCGAGTATCCCATTTATGGAGTGCAGTTTCATCCGGAATCCGTGATGACTCCAGATGGGAAAGTGATGGTTCAGAACTTTATAAATATTGTAAAGAAGTAGTTAAGGAGGACATAAAAATGATCAAAGAGGCAATCGTAAAACTTTCAAAAAAAGAAGACTTAACATATCAGGAAGCAGAGACAGTCATGGACGAGATCATGAGCGGACAGGCAACACCGGTACAGATGTCATCTTATCTGACAGCACTTTCCATAAAGGGTGAGACTATTGATGAGATTACTGCTTCTGCAGCAGGAATGAGAGCACACTGCATTAAATTACTGCATGATCTGGATGTGCTTGAAATCGTAGGAACCGGCGGAGATGGAGCAAATTCTTTTAATATTTCCACTACTTCTTCCCTGGTGATCGCAGCAGGTGGTGTACCGGTTGCAAAACATGGAAATCGAGCAGCATCCTCAAAAAGTGGTGCGGCAGATGTGCTGGAAGCCCTTGGTGTAAATATCACAATTCCACCGGAAAAGAGTGCAGAACTGCTGAAAAAGATCAACATCTGTTTCCTGTTTGCCCAGAATTATCACATTGCAATGAAGTATGTGGCACCGATCCGCAAAGAACTGGGAATCCGTACAGTATTCAATATACTTGGACCTCTGAGCAATCCGGCAGGAGCAAATATGGAACTGATGGGTGTGTTTGATCAGGCACTTGTAGAGCCACTGGCACAGGTTATGGCGAAACTTGGTGTGACCAAAGGAATGGTAGTTTTCGGACAGGATAAACTGGATGAGATATCCATGAGTGCACCGACTTCTGTATGCGAGATCAAGGATGGATGGTTCCAGTCTTATGAGATCACACCGGAACAGTTTGGTTATACCAGATGTTCAAAAGATGATCTTGTCGGTGGAACTCCGGCGGAAAATGCAGAAATCACCAAAGCAATCCTGAAGGGTGAAGAAAAAGGGGCGAAGCGTCAGGCAGTTTGCCTCAACGCCGGAGCCGCACTCTACATCGCAGGCAAGGCAGATACAATGGAAGCAGGTGTCCGCATGGCAGAAGAACTGATCGACAGTGGTGCGGCACTGAAGAAATTAGAGAAATTTATTCATGAATCCAATGCCTGAATAACCGATTAGAAAGGGGAATTTTTTACGATGAATATATTAAATGAGATTGCTGAGAAGACAAGAGAGAGAATTGAAAAAGATAAAAAAGAGATGCCGAGAGAGGATCTGATCCGCGAGATCCAGCAGAAAAAAGTGCAGATGCTGCTCAATCCTCTGATCCAGTCTGAGACAGCAAAAACACCACACAGCTTTTATCAGGCATTAAAAAAACCAGGAATGTCCTACATCTGTGAAGTAAAAAAAGCATCCCCGTCCAAGGGCCTGATCGCACCGGATTTTCCGTATCTGGAGATTGCAAAAGAGTACAAATCCGCCGGTGCATCCGCAATTTCCTGTCTGACAGAGCCATTTTATTTCCAGGGTTCTGACCAGTATTTATGGGAAATCGCATCAGAAGTTGATATTCCGGTGCTGCGAAAAGATTTCGTCATTGATGACTATATGATTCTGCAGGCAGCAGCTTATGGAGCGGCTGCAGTACTTCTGATCTGTGCATTGCTCGATGATAAACAGCTTCGCGAATACCGCGAAATGGCAGAAGAGCTTGGCATGGATGCTCTGGTGGAAGCACATGATGCAGAGGAAGTTGAGCGGGCATTAAAGAGCGGTGCAAGGATTATCGGAGTCAATAACCGTGACCTCAGAACTTTCGAGGTGGATATGGCAAACAGTATCAATCTTCGCAAACTTGCACCGGAGAATGTGATCTTTGTTTCAGAGAGCGGCATCCGCACATCAGAGGATATCCAGAGACTGCATGACAACAAGATCGAGGCTGTGCTGGTCGGAGAAACACTGATGCGAAGCCCGGACAAAAAAGCAGCACTGGAAGAATTAAATGGAGCACCGTTGACTGAGGATTGAGAAACAGAGAGATGCAGAAAATGACAGACGGGAATGATAGCGGGACTAAGATAAAAATATGCGGACTAAGGCGCAGGGAAGATATCCTTGCAGTCAATGAAGCGAAGCCGGATTACTGTGGATTTATCATAGAATTTCCCAGTAGTTTCCGGAGTGTAACGGCAGATGAAGTGAGAGAACTTGTGAAGGAACTGGATCCTGAGATCCGGCCGGTCGGAGTATTTGTGAATGCTCCAATGGAACTGGTAAGAACACTTCTGGATGACGGAACGCTTGCACTTGTACAGCTTCACGGACAGGAAGATGAGTCCTATATCAGAGAATTAAAAACATATACAGACAAGCTGATCATCAAGGCTTTTTCCATAAAAACAGCCGGAGATATCGAGAAAGCACTGCAAAGCCCGGCAGATTACATCCTGTTGGATCAGGGCGGCGGAGGAACGGGAAAGACTTTTGACTGGTCCTTGATCCCTGAGATCCAGAGACCGTTTTTCCTTGCAGGAGGGATCGGAGCCTCCAACCTGGGGCAGGCAATCCGGGAAATTCACCCTTATGCGGTGGATCTGAGCAGCAGTGTGGAGACTGAAAAGCGGAAAGATTCGATGAAGATCCGGCAGGTTGTGGATATTGTAAGAGAAATAAAAATAATAAATTAGAGAGAAATAAGGCGTTTTGAAAAGAAACACAGAGGAGGATATAAATGTCAAAAGGAAGATTTGGAATACATGGAGGGCAGTACATTCCGGAGACACTGATGAATGCAGTGCTGGAACTGGAAGAAGCATATAATCATTACAAAGATGATCCGGAATTCAACCGTGAACTGACAGATTTACTGAACAATTATGCAGGTCGTCCGTCACGTCTGTACTACGCAGCACACATGACAGAAGACCTCGGTGGAGCAAAAGTTTATCTGAAACGTGAGGATCTGAATCATACCGGAGCACACAAGATCAACAACGTTCTGGGACAGGTTTTACTTGCCAAAAAGATGGGAAAAACGCGTGTTATCGCAGAGACCGGAGCCGGACAGCACGGTGTTGCGACAGCGACAGCAGCCGCTCTTATGGGCATGGAATGTGAAGTCTTCATGGGTAAAGAAGATACCGAACGTCAGGCACTGAACGTATACAGAATGCGTCTTCTGGGAGCCAAAGTACATGCCGTTACATCTGGAACTGCAACCCTGAAAGATGCCGTTTCTGAGACGATGAGAGAGTGGACAAACCGTATTTCCGATACACATTATGTGCTCGGATCTGTCATGGGACCGCACCCATTTCCGACAATTGTTCGTGATTTTCAGGCAGTTATTTCCAAGGAGATCAAAGAACAGATTCTGGAAAAAGAAGGAAAACTTCCGGATGCTGTACTTGCCTGTGTTGGCGGTGGTTCCAATGCAATCGGAACTTTCTACAACTTTATTGAGGACGAGGGAGTTCGCCTGATTGGTTGTGAGGCAGCTGGACGCGGTGTCAATACTGCTGAGACTGCAGCAACGATCGCAACCGGAAAACTTGGTATTTTCCACGGTATGAAGTCTTATTTCTGCCAGGATGAGTATGGTCAGATCGCACCGGTTTATTCCATCTCCGCCGGTCTGGATTACCCGGGTGTTGGACCGGAACATGCACATCTTTATGATATCGGCCGAGCAGAATATGTGCCGGTAACAGACGACGAAGCAGTAGATGCATTTGAATATCTGTCAAGAACAGAAGGTATTATTCCGGCAATCGAGAGTGCTCATGCAGTTGCTTACGCGAGAAAGATCGTACCGCAGATGCGCAAAGATCAGATTGTAGTTATCACCATTTCCGGACGAGGAGACAAGGACTGTGCAGCAATTGCACGTTACAGAGGGGAGGATATCCATGAATAAGAAAATTACAGAAGCATTTGCAAAGGGAAAAGCATTTATCCCGTTTGTTACCTGCGGGGATCCGTCCCTTGATGTTACCGAAAAAATTGTTTATGCCATGGAAGAAGCAGGTGCAGATCTGATCGAACTTGGTATTCCATTTTCTGATCCGACAGCAGAAGGACCTGTTATCCAGGGTGCAAACCTGCGTGCTCTGTCCGGTGGAGTTACCACAGATAAAGTCTTTGATATGGTAGAAAAAATCCGCAAAAACAGTTCCATCCCGATGGTATTTATGACCTATGCAAATGTTGTTTTTTCTTATGGAATAGAGCGTTTTTGCAAGAGAGCAGCAGAGGTTGGAATGGATGGAATGATCTTTCCGGATGTTCCTTTTGAAGAAAAAGAAGAGTTCGCATCTGTTGCAGAGAAGTATGGACTGGATCTGATCTCTTTGATCGCACCGACTTCTCATGAGAGAATTTCAATGATCGCAAAAGAAGCAGAAGGTTTTGTTTACTGTGTATCTTCACTTGGAGTTACCGGTATGCGAAGTCAGATCACGACGGATATTGGAGCTATGGTACAGCTTGTAAAGGCACAGAAAGACATTCCTTGTGCAGTAGGTTTTGGAATCTCCACACCGGAGCAGGCGAAGAAGATGGCAGAACAGGCAGATGGTGTTATTGTAGGGTCTGCGATCGTGAAGCTGTGTGAGGCGTATGGGGCGGAGTGCGTGCCGCATGTTGCGGAGTATGTGAAATCTATGAAGGATGCGATTAGATAGATAAAGGATTCCCGGTGGCGAGGAAATTAAATGGAACTTCAGTGTGATGTGAGCCTCCGTGAGTTATCAACTGAACATGGTTCAATTCAAAAATTCTAAAGTATCAGGAAGTACAGAACTTTGCTAAAAGCGATACAGAAAAGTGCTGAACTCGCGTAAACGCTCAGACAGCAGCATTTTCTGTATCAACGCAAAAACCTGTACGTTCCGATACTTGGACGAATTTTTTCAGGCGAACCAGATTCAGTTGACAACCACTGGAGACTCTTTCACCTGAAGTTTTTTTATTTCTCTGTTCACCGTACTTTATCTGGGAGAGTGTGGTGGATGCCGGAGTTAGCCAGGACAGTGCAGAGCGTGTTCGGATGTTTCTTACTATGGCAATATACAGGAAGTTAGGTATTCATGTGCAGGGACAGGAAATGTCTGCGAGGCTTTCGTTATGACGTGCAGGCAAGCTGCCGGCACCAAGCCCATTGTTTGAGGCGGAGCCGAGTTTGGGCGACTGGCGGCAAATAGGCGCATGCACGGAATAGAAAACGCAGCATTATTTAATGTCCCTGCATATGACATACCTGCTTCCGTTATATTTCATTTCGTGTTATGATATATGTTAATTGAAACATTACCAAGAATGATTGCATGAGAGGAGCTGTGACATGGAATTCCAGCATGAACTGGTGATCCCGGATGAGGGACTGCCATTTAAATTTTTCCTGTTTGAGGGAAGTCAGGGAAATTATGTGAGAGAAAAACACTGGCATACATCTATAGAAATATTCGCCGTGATGGAAGGCTCTCTTACATTCTATTTAAATGATGAGAAATATCCACTCAAAGCAGGGGAGCTGATGATCATCAACTCCAACGAAGTACATTCGATAGATTCCCCTGAGGAAAATCATACAGCAGTCCTTCAGATTCCACTGAAACAGTTTGAGGACTATTTTACCGCGCATCGTTTTATCCGATTTGCAGCAAATGAGCAGGAGACGGATTCACAGCTCTGGCGGTTGATACGGGAAATGTATAAATTATACGGCAAGCGAGGAACCGGGTATGAGTTTAAGATTCGTTCCTTTTATTATGATGTATTGTATCTGCTGGTCAACCATTACCGTCTGGATGAGGCGGGAGAGCAGGAAGTGCGCCACAGCCGCCGTCTGGATGCGCTTGCAAGAATTACTTCCTATATGAGAGAGCATTATCAGGAAGAACTCAAACTGACTGAAGTGGCGAATATGTTCGGTTATTCCGATGCATATTTATCCAGAATGTTTCAGAAATATGCAAATGTCAATTTTAAGACGTATCTGCAGGATATTCGTATGACCTATGCGTATCGGGAACTTCTGAATTCTGATAAGACGATCAGCCAGATTGCAATGGATAACGGATTTAGCAGCAGTCGTGCATTTACAAGAGAATTCCAGAAACGATATGGTATTTTGCCAAGTGAAGTTGAAAGAGAAAAATAAAGAATAAAAATACAAAAACAGGCGAATCAGAAACGCCTGTTTTTTATGTGTTTATCAAACTGTTTATGAAATTGGAAAAATATAAAGGTCAAAAAAGTGCACTAAAGAGGACAAAAAAACTGGCGAAAGGAAAAGGACTTCATGATATGATGGTTTCAACATAAAAATAAAGGAGGTAACTTCAGGTGAAGATTCAGAATGTAGCAGATGACGCGTTCCGTAGATATGGTAAAGTACTGGAGGGGTATGATTTTACGGAACTCCTGAAGGAAATGAAGCATACTCCGGTGCCGGAGGATGTAACTTACGTTCCTTCCGTAGAAGAAATGGAAGCACTGCCGGTTGCAAAAGAACTGCAGAACAAAGGATATGGCGGTCTGCCGATCGAAATCGGATATTGCAACGGACATAATAAGAAATTAAATGGTCTGGAATACCACCGCAGCTCCGAAATCAATGTTGCAGTGACAGACCTGGTATTGCTGATCGGACATCAGCAGGATGTAGAAAAGGATTTTACATATGACACATCCAAAGTAGAGGCGTTTCTTGTTCCGGCAGGTACAGCAATTGAAGTATATGCAACAACACTTCATTATGCACCGTGTCATGTAAATGAAAGTGGTTTCCAGTGTGTTGTAGTTCTCCCGAAAGGAACAAACACAGAACTGACTTTTGAAAAAGCAGCAGAAGGAGAGGACAAGCTCCTTACCGCTAAAAATAAATGGCTGATCGGTCACGAAGAAGCAGCTATCGAAGGCGCATTCAACGGACTGAAGGGTGAGAATGTCGGAATCGATTAAAAAGGTCGGAATCGACTGATCGTGAACTAAGAAACGAAACATAAAATATCTACTATATAATATGGAGGAATTTTTATCATGAATAACATGCCAGAAGTAAAAGTTGGAATCGTTGCTGTAAGCCGTGACTGTTTCCCGGAAAGCCTTTCCGTAAACAGAAGAAAAGCTCTTGTAGAAGCTTATGCTAAAAAATATGATGCAAAAGACATCTACGAATGTCCAATCTGTATCGTAGAGAGTGAAATTCATATGGTTCAGGCTCTGGAAGATATCAAAAAAGCAGGATGTAATGCACTTTGTGTATATCTTGGAAACTTCGGACCGGAAATCTCCGAGACACTTCTTGCAAAACATTTCGATGGACCTAAAATGTTCATCGCTGCAGCAGAAGAAACACAGAATGACCTTTGCCAGGGACGTGGGGATGCTTACTGTGGTATGCTGAATGCAAGCTACAACCTGCAGCTTCGTAATGTAAAGGCTTATATTCCGGAATACCCGGTTGGCGATGCAGAAGACTGTGCAGATATGATCCATGACTTCCTTCCAATCGCAAGAGCAGTTGAAGGTTTAAGCAACCTTAAGATCATCAGCTTTGGACCACGTCCGACAAACTTCCTTGCTTGTAACGCTCCGATCAAACAGCTTTACAACCTTGGTGTGGAAATCGAAGAAAACTCTGAACTGGATCTGTTTGAAGCATTCAACAAACATGAAGGTGATGAAAGAATTCCGGAAATCGTTAAAGAAATGGAAGAAGAGCTTGGTGCCGGAAACAAGAAACCGGAGGTTCTTTCAAAACTTGCTCAGTATGAACTGACCCTGAAAGACTGGGTAAGAGATCACAGAGGATATCGTAAATACGTAACCCTGACAGGAAAATGCTGGCCGGCATTCCAGACACAGTTCGGATTTGTTCCATGCTATGTAAACAGCCGTCTGACATCCCAGGGCATCCCGGTATCCTGTGAAGTTGATATCTATGGTACATTAAGTGAGTTCATCGGACAGGTAGTAAGCAACGATATCGTTACACTGCTTGATATCAACAACTCCGTACCGAAGGATATGTACAAAGAATCTATCGAAGGAAAATTCGATTATACACTGAAAGATACATTCATGGGATTCCATTGTGGAAATACTGCTTCCAGCAAACTTTCCTTCTGCGAGATGAAATATCAGATGATCATGGCAAGATCCCTTCCAATCGAAGTTACAAACGGAACTCTGGAGGGAGATATCAAACCTGGAGATATCACATTCTATCGTCTGCAGAGCACAGCTGATAACAAACTTCGTGCTTACATTGCACACGGCGAGGTTCTTCCGGTTGCAACTCGTTCCTTTGGAGCAATTGGTGTATTCGCTATTCCGGAAATGGGACGTTTCTATCGTCACGTACTTATCGAGGGAGGATTCCCGCATCATGGAGCAGTAGCATTCGGACACTTTGGAAAAGCTCTCTTCGAAGTATTCAAATATATCGGCGTTCCGGTTGAAGAAATCGGTTACAATCAGCCGGCAGGCGTAAGATACCCAACAGAAAATCCTTGGGGCTAAATTTTAAATAAAAAATAAAATAAAACCAATACAGGCATCCCGGGAGTTTTCCTGGGATGTCGTAGTAAGGAGGAAATATGTACTATATCGGTGTTGACCTTGGTACTTCCGCAGTAAAACTTCTTCTGATGGAAGAATCAGGAAAAATCTGTAATATCGTATCAAAAGAATATCCACTGTTTTTCCCACATCCGGGCTAGTCAGAACAGAATCCGGAAGACTGGTTTACCCAGAGTGTTGAGGGAATGAAAGAATTGACCGAAGGAATTGACCGCTCTCAGGTAGCCGGAATCGGCTTCGGTGGACAGATGCATGGACTGGTAACACTGGATAAAGATGACAATGTCATCCGCCCGGCAATCCTCTGGAATGATGGACGTTCCCAGAAAGAAACAGAATATCTGAACAACGAAATTGGAAAAGATAAATTATCTCAGTATACAGCAAATATCGCT
>OLQA01001682.1_pt1 | contig 18851 bp, 14 predicted proteins | sample 1673151 | NCBI WGS metagenome assembly OLQA01 (sample SAMEA3136760, study PRJEB25190) | human gut metagenome | biome: human gut; feature: human-associated habitat; material: faeces | place: Austria | collected 2013 | reverse complement strand
TTTCTTAATAACATTCAGATGAGTCTGGACCAGATGGTTAACAGTTGGTGTCAGCCAATCTGAGCATCTTTTCCGGTTACAGAATCTTGCTTCTGTGTTCCGGATAACATTGCATGTTACAAACTTATCAGCAGCATACTGCGGAAGCTTCCGCATAATCATGCCGGCTTTTATCATGGTTCCATATTTTTTAGCTAATCGCTGGCGTGCTTTTCGCTCGCCGCGGCGTGAAGCCTGACGGTGAGCTTTGCGGTCAGCCATCAACTTCTTGATTTCCTTGTTACGTGTTTCAATTACAGCTGCGAACATCAAATCTCCAAATGGAGATAACGCTGCAACACCGATATTTGTCCTGCCCGGGTCCGCCGCCAGAATGACTGGCTGAAGGACCGGTATATTATCATATTTTAATTGAATAGTGAACGGCACTTTTTCTGCAATTCTGGCTTTGCCAGTATTCAGCAGTTTTAAAACATGCCGTTTGCGTTTGGTTGGCATCTGGGGTCTTCCATCAGTGCCAATGACGTAAATGTATTCAGTTTTGGATAATAATTCTTCAAGCGCTGTCAATTCAGATGCCTCCTTTGTTTTTTGTTGTAATGCCGTCTCACAGAAAAACGGTACTTCTGCATCGGGTGTAAGCCTGGACATTACATATATTACTGTCTTCCTAAACTTGGCGTAGTTTCTACAGAGCTGCAGGCTGGAAAAACCTGCAGGTGTCAGTATCACAATAGAGGTAAACCCCTGTTATGATACACAACTACGTCCATGTGTTTCTGCTCAATAATCCATTTCTAAAGCCGGTTGCTTGTTTCCACAAGCTCGCAACTTTAGTCGTGAGTTATTGACCTGATATATAAGTTCTTCTGTTTGAGAAAAAACAGATTCAGCGATAGCAATGGGATTAATGTTTAATCCGGATAGTATATTTGCTGCCTCTGTCCATTTGCTCTCTGCAATCTGACTGGCTTCTTCTATTCCATATTTTTCAAATATTTTTTCAATTTCTTTTGTGTTTTGAATATTCTCCAGGTTCAGTCTGTTTAAATCCACTCCGGTCTTTTGGCATATAACTTCTTTATTTACTGCGACACCTCCGCCAGCCAGTGTCGTCACAATTAACGCTGTAGCAATTCTTCTTTTTGTTTTTCGGAACATATTTTTTATCACCTCTTTTTTGTTATACCTTTTTGTTTTAGATAAAAATAATATGAAAAATAAAATAGACTACGCAATTGCTCGTAGTCTATTAAAATCAATTTTCTCCATATTCTCCATTCGGAAAATGTTCCTTCATCCATTTTTCGTGTTCTTTTAATTGTTCATCTGCCATTTTTGCAACATCTTTAAGAGAAAAGCTTATTACTTTTTCGCTATGTTTTGTAATTACATTTTCCTTTTTATCTAGTGACCAAAACATCGCATCTTCTTTTCCTTTCATTGTTAAATAACACATTATGCTTCCATCTGGAAACATAATCTTATATCCATTTATTGCAGGAGATTTTTGGGCATCTAAAAATGTTGAAAAAATCAGCACTTCATTTTGAAGATTTGTCTTTACAGTCTCGCAAGTTACTTTCATTGTAGATTTATTATTATTTTTTATGATTTCTTTTATTTCTTTGAACATTACATCTGGCAGTACTAATTTTAAGTCCAAGATATTTACGGATTTCATTTTTGACATTCCTTTCTTTTTGATATTTTTACATATAATATGAAAAATCATATAAAAAACAGCCGCCCGGTTTTTCGGGCGGCAACATTAGAAAACATTGTACAGAAAAATATTACGCAGTTATGCGGCTTTTTTAGGAATTTTTTTGCAATCTTCTTTTGGTAGATGCTTATCTAGATACTCAGCAACTTTCTCATATGTATCGCATGTATATTTGATTGTTATGAGTTTATATCCGTGTTGCTTTGCGTATTCTCGCTTGCGGCGGTCATGCTCTTGTTGTTTTTCTAAAAATGTTTTCCCACCATAATATGGAATCTCAGTATAGTGTTGAATCCCATTATAGTAAATCCGCCGAAATACAAAACCGAGTTACAAAACAGAAGTTCGTAACTCGGTTCTAAACTTAAATATTCTTTTGCTTTACATTATTTAATCAACTGGTACTTGAACATTTTATCCTTAATATGAGAAACATAATACTCCTTCAGTTTCGTTCTCAGCGTATTTAAATCTCCATTCAGCAGCGGATAGTCATACACTTTCTTTTTTCCTTTCCCCTGTTTCTCTTCATTAAAAGTATTCAGTTCTTTCGTAATCTGATATACCCCATAATTTAATTCCGAATCATACCCCTCCGTCGCTCTTGCTTCTTCCAGAATCTTTTTCCAGAGGTTAACCAATTCTTTCTCATCGTCATCCAGCTCTTCGTATTCCATCAAATCACGATATGCTACCGGCAGGAGTTCCATCATCTCAGCCTCTTCCTTGCTTCCTGATGTGATTTCTTTTCCTTCTTTCCTTGCATCCTCTTTTGTTCTTTCGTATTTGCTGTTGTCCAGGCATAACTCATTCTGATACATGCGGCCATCAGAACCAAGAAAACTGAGGCATTTGTTCTGATTGGAAAGCACAGTGTAAAGCAGGCAAGCTTTCAGAAAATCGTCATCTTTTGTATATGCGTCGCCGCCGTCGGAGGTGGTAAAATACACATCTTTTTCATCCCAGGAGTCTTGCGGCAGCAATTTTGCAGCAAACATTGGAAGTTTTTCAATGTACGTATCACGGCGGAGATAAAATCCGGCTGCGTTAAAGATTTTCTGTCTTGTCAGATACCGCTGCTGCGCATTGATTGCCATTGCAGTTGTTCTCATATAAGCAATGATATTTTCGTTATAATAAGACTTTCCGGAGCATTTTCTGCCGGAAGTTTCGGTGCCGTCCGCTTCACAGAAAACGCCGCATTCTTCGTCATCTTCATGAACAGCGCAGTCGAAGTATTTTTCGGAAAAAGAACCATAAGCCTTTGTGTGAGTACATACGCCATCATCTGTAATATCGCTGTTGGAGATATTGCATTTGCGAAGAGAAATTGTCTCATTATCTCCCGGCTTATTACTCCACAGAATGCACGAAATAGCGCTTTCTGTAGCGTGGAATCCTTTTCTATTGAATAAGAATCCGTCCTCAAATTTTAAATCAACTAGTCCGATAGTCTTCCAGTATTTAATCGGAGAAAAGACGATATAACTGTCAGTATCCTGTCGTAAATAATGTTTTACGCCGGAATAAATAAACTGATTAGATAAATCGCGGGCGGTTGCAATAGAACTGTTCCGCAGATTTTTTAATTCATCAAACAATTCTTTAAACACAAACGACTGGTTGACTTTTGCCCCTCTGTTTTCTGAGTTGTCGCTGACTTCATCTCTATACGGTGGATTTTCAAACAAAATCACCGCGCAATCCTCATCATCTACATACTGCTTGATGACCGCATTCTCAATATATTCCTTCGTCATGGCATCAGCATTCAGGATTTTTCCGTTACCAAAAACTATATCATCTTCGGTACTCGGGACAATATCCCTTACCTTGTCGCCAAGTCTTTCGTTGAGAACCTTGTATTCGTAATACTCGTATGTACTCACAACACAATGGCTGATTAACTCATCGCCCCGGCTGTCTTTTAATCCAATCATCGCGGCTTCCAGCGAACCCGTTCCGGCACAGCGGTCCAAAATAACATAATCTTTTTTACCGGCTGAAATAGCCCTTTCAACAGCCATGATTACCAGTTCAGCAGCCTTATTTGCATATTCTTCCGGTGTGTAGAATGCGCCAAGGTCCTTTTTGGAAAGCCTGTCATTCAGACAGTCCATCAATTTCTTGAAACGCTCATTTGTTTTATGATTGTAAGGAAGAATCAATCCCTTGAAATGTCTCGGCTCGCGGATTTCCCCGGTCACCATGCCGTTTTCTGTATTATCACCGATAAAATCCCCTTTGCTTGCATTCTGAATCTCACGGTAATATCGCTCAGCCCAACCGACCACGCAGTTCTCATCAATCTCAACCGGCATATACATTTCTTCAACGGTCTTGGCGTTTTTAATAATCTTTTTAAGCTTTGAGGAAGCCAGCATTTCGGAATACTCAAAAACCTCTGGCTTTGTCTTTGCACAGAATCCGTCATTGTTCTTGCTTGCTGCCCCGGTATAAATTTTATGTATTTCGTCAAAGTAATCCTGGCTTTTATATTCGTAAGCGGTTTTGTTGTTTAATGACACCAGAAGAATCGTTGCCGGCACGCTTTCGCCATGCACTCGCATCCTGGAAAGATACTTAATTGCCTGAAACAGAGTCTTGTTCAGGTCATTGATGTTCAGTTTGAACTCAAACAGTACGCCGTTATAAACACCGTCACAGTTCTCAACAAGCACTCCGTCACTTTCTTGCCATGGAATTCCGTAGTTATTAAAAAAATCAATCTGTCCTTCTTTTTCTGTTTTGTATAATTTTTCCATCTATTTTTTGCTCCTTTTCAGCATTTTCTTTGTTTTTTGTTCTGCTGTAGGTATGCGGAAAATTTTTAAATGCTGAATTTTTTTGCGGATTTTTTTATTTCTTATAAAATGAAAAATCGGTGGATTTTTGGAACAAAAAAAATACAGGAGAGATGTAATCTCCTGTATTTGTAAGATTAAGTCTTAATTATTTTCTGATTCTTCCGTGTCGTTAATATAATCAGCGATACTTTGGATTGTTGGACTGCCATTTTCTTCTGTGTTACCTGCAGTACTGTCTGTATCTGTTATCTTATTTTTTGCCGTTCTTAGTTCATCTTTGCTGCTCTTTTTCATGTTGAAAATCATTTCCTGCCCATCAATCATCAGGTCCATTTTTAATATTCCGGAATCCATAATGGAAAATGTACATTTGTTATCCAGAGATGTTACTTCATTTGTAGCTTCATCTTTCGGAATATCAAAAGTGATAGTTCCTGTTTTTGAATTAAGCTCAGCCTGGATGTCATTTAGTTTAACCGGGTCCGAAATATTTGTACCTGTAATATAAAGGTTTACGTATCCATTTTTTATATCGGCAAACATATCCGTAATTCCAAATGCGTCTGGTCCTGCAGTCAGTTTTTCAAATTCAACAGTGTCAACTTTCCATACACCATTAAAATCAGATTCTGACATATCTGTCTTCTGCTCATCTGTTTTTACGTTTGCTGGAGTTTTACAGAAACCGATATCAATATCGCTGCTGTCGACAAAAATTGAATCACCATTATATTTCATGTTCAGCTCATAATCTGAATCCATATCCATGATAAAATCTTTATCTTTTAAGACCCACGAGCCTGTTTCCTTATTTCCACCATCAACAGAAATCTGATAAGTTCCATCGTCATTGACTGTCATTTCCATTGGAATACCCATTGATGACCCGGTCCATGTTCCAGTAATATCTTTATCATTTTCAGCTGCAAATACCTGAGCAAGCGGGGCAGCTAATGTACTTACAATAACGGTAACTGCAAGGATTGCTACAATAATTTTTCGTTTCATTTTTTTTGCCTCCTTTTTCTAAAGACAATATGCTTAATTTTCCAAAAAAGAGACTCATGGAAGAGTCTCTTTTTAATATTTTTTTTATTTCTTTGAAGTCGCAGCTTCTTGTTCGATTTTCTCATTTAAATTAGCAACAGCTTCCATATTATCGTCTGATGCTGTTCTTTCTGGCGTATAATTGTCGTCGTCATCAGCCTCTTCGTCATATTCCGGCTCTTCATCAGCCATTTTGTAAACAATACCATCTTCCTCAAAAGTGTCACCAGGTTTTGCATTTGCGACAGCTGATGGTTTGCTTGTGGCATTTGTCGTGTTTGTTGTAGTTGTAGTGTCTGACGCATTATCTGATGAGTTATTGTCAGATGTGTTCATGTCTGTATTTTCTGTAGAAGTTACTTCTTTTGTAGTGCCTGATTCTTCATTTTTTGCATTCTCAATATCTTCTTCTGAGCTTTTTGTAAGATAAATCACATAATCCATAGACATTGAAGAGTCGTTTGTCTTTAAGTTTGCTTGAAGGTTACATTTCATACGGCCGTCTTCCAGCATCTGAAATGTTGCATGTGAGATACCGTCATTTTTAGAGCCAAAACTGTCGAGTGATGCAGTGGAATCATCATCTGTTTCATTTGCATCTTCTTTCGCAATATCTGTTGACGCGTTATCTGCATCGCTGTTTTCAGCCAGAGAATCAGTCTCGTTCTTTGCTGTGTCAGTTTCATCATCTGTCCAGGTTGCAGTTACACCGTCAGCTGTTTCAATATCATCAACATTAACATCAACAGATGCTAATTCGTCAAGGTAATCGCCAAGCTGTTCACATGACACATCCATTTTTATAGATGCATCTTCAAATGTTGTTTCAATATCGTTGACTTCATAAGTTTTTTTGTCACTTGTTATAAAAGTTATGTCTGCTGTTTTATCTTTGATGTCTACAAAAGATGTATCCATTCCAACATCTTCTGGTGACATGCTCATCCCAAGAAGACTGATTTTATCTGTTTTCCAAACACCTTTAAAATCCTCTTCGGTAGCATCATCTTTCACAACACCTTCTTCTGCCATGACGTCATCAGCATTTCTTACCAGTGTCATTTCTACGCCATCATAATTAGCTGTCATCTTGTCGCCATAGAATGCAAAGACAGTATCTTCACTTTCTTCTTCAGTACCGTCTTCACTTGTCATAACGACATCATCACCATTAATCTTCCATGTTACGTTATTGCTCTCAACTGTTGCGTCGGTTTGTTCTGCGAGTGAATCAAGTGCATCCACATCCATCTCTGCCGTTCCATCTTCATTGAATGTAAATTTTGCTGTCATTCCAAGCAGTGAAGCGTACCAATCACCAATAATATCATCTTTTGTTGGCGTTACTTTTTCTTCTGTGTTTTCAATGGAAGATTCTGTATCACTTTTTACATCTGATGTTTTTGTGTCTGTTTTTGAAACCGCATTTTTCTGGAAGACACTAATATTATCGCCGGAATATACAGAAATTGTTGCTCCATCAAAAGTGCATTTAACTGCATCTTCTTTGCCGTTATCAAGTGTCAGGTAGTCATTGGAAATTTTCCACTTTCCTTCTTCATCTTTGTCTGGTGTGGACATTGAATAAGTACCGTCCTCATTGATTGTAAGTGTTTTGGTGCCAGATGCCCCACACGTCCAGTCACCAACCACTTTTGATGTGTCTGCTGTGCTGGCAGATGTAGTGATTTCTGTTTTTTCTGTTTTATCAGCTGCAAATACCGGAACCGCCGGGATAACAGCTGACATAATCATTGATGCGGTCATAAGTACCGCGAGTGTTTTATTTTTCATTTTTTTCTTTTCCTCCTGGTTTATATTCAAACTTAAATTAATATTAACGAATTTCTTCGCTACAGATTAATATGCAAAATAAAATAAAAAAGGAGACATTTTTCAGTCTCCTTAATGAATTTTGATTGTTTTTTTAATCCATGGCACAATATTCCATTGCAACAGAAACTACACTTCCATCATCCAATGTGTAATCCACTGTGATACCATAATCAGCGGCTTCTGTCACTACTGCTGAGACGTTTTCGCCTCCAATCGAAGAAGTGATATCAAACATGATATTCTCACCATTCGCTTTCATCGAGATGTTGCTTACTTCTGTAGTAGAGCCATCTGCATTTTTGACAGTAATATCTACAACAGAATCATGTGCTGTCATATACATAGCAGAAATTGAAGTGGAATCCTCAATATTCGCAGTTTCACCATGTTCAGTGAATGATACTGCTCTCCATGTTCCGGTAAAGTCAGTTACTGAAACAGTGTCTGCTGCTTCGTCAGAATGACTTTTTACCAGACGGTATTCAGTGCCATTCAGGAACCTTGAAATGATTTCGCCATCAGCAGAATAAGCGAGTTCAAGTGGCTGCGTGCTTGTCTGCAGTACAATAGCCTCTTCTGTTTTTGTATAAGTGCCCTCATATGTCTGACTGTACATATCGCTGGAAATATCAAGCGTATATGTACCATCAGATGCGAGATACAGAGTTACCGGAATTCCATCAAAGGAACCAAACCATGTACTGGTTTCGAAATCTGTTGAAGCATCAGTCGTTTCAACATCTTCGGTGATTTCATCGTCGTAAGTATCTGTATCTTCCGGAATGATTGAATCAGAAAGATAGTCCTCATCAGTGTATTCGGAAGTGCCCTCATTGTCAGCTGCATCTTTATTGTGATTAATAATCTCTCTAACTGTCATTGGTGCAGAATCTGCCATGATATTATCATTAGTGCTGTCTGTGTCGGATGTTCCGGTGCTGACAGTATCGGTATCTTCTTTTGGGAGCAGAGAATCATTCATTTTATTTACGAGTGATTCAAACTGTTTACTGACATCAAAAGTTGTCACCGGAGTAATTGATGCTGCATTTGCAGATACTGGCATTGCGGCCATAATCCCTGTGATTGTCATTGCTGCCATTACTTTTTTAATTTTTTTCATTTATTTTTCTCCTTTTCTTTCTCTGCTTTTTGCAGTATTTTATTTTGCTTTTTTAATATGCTGAAAAACTAAAGAAACGGAAATTGCTCGTTGTTTCTTTGTTTTATTTTTTTCGCTTAAACTTAATTATTTAGCACTTCGTTAACGGCAGCATTGTATTTTCTTAAAATCTTGTTTTCTTTTTTGGTACGTTCAAGAGGTGTCCGGTCTTTTGTGAAAAAGCAGTCTGCTGTACCATTTTTACCAACAAAAACAAAAGCTGTCGCTGAAAGTGGAAAGATAAGAACGGTATCCTTGAAAGGCTTTTTTTCAGCAATGCCAAGAAAAGCTTCCTGTATTTTATCAATATTTGGTGTAGCAAAAGAAGTTGCGATAATATCATCGTTTAATACTGCGTTTAACTCATATTTCCCATTTTCAAAAATAATGGAAGTACCATCAATGTTATCATATGGAAAAAGACAAATGGTCTTGTCTTCGAGGATATCAATATCTGCAAGATTGAAGACCTTTTCGTATAGCGCAAGCATTTCTTTGTTTAAATTAACGATTTTATCAAACTCTTCGTCTGACACATCACCAAATGCATCACGATACAGCATTAATAGTTCTGATTCTGGAGACTCTTCAACTTCATCGTCCAAAAACATGTTAATCTGGTGGTCTGTCATTCCAAGAAATTCATTATAATTGAAATCTTCCCATTCATCTTTGTCAAAGTTGAAGAGATTGCAATTCGTTAAGTCAGACTTACTAACACGGAATGCATTTGCAAATGTTGCAGGGGGCATTTCGATTGGAGGCAGCTCTTCGTCTTCATCATCAATCAGAACAACATCAGAATCATCATCTTCGTCATCATCGTATATGTCATTTAGCCATAAATCATCATCTTCGTCATCATAATCTGTATTAATGACGAGCATGTAGATATATTTTTCATCCTCACCTTCCATAAGGATGCCTCTGATTCGGTTGTCATTCTGTAAAAGCCCTTCTGTAAAATGTGACATATCACACAAAGAAAAATCAATACCGTTCAAATGTGCTTTTTCTACGGCATCGTACACCGCTTCTCTTACAATTTCACAAGTTTCTGTGCAGATTTCAGCACTGTGAGTTAAATCTTTTGATAATTTGTCAAAAAATCTCAGGTCAATAAACCCTTTTTTTCTTGTATCTGCGTTAATATTTGTATCAACGTCGATGACTTCAATATTATCGTTATTAGTAGGTTCATTCTTTTTCATCATTTTCCCTCCGTTTTTTAGTTATTTTTGTTTTATATTTAACATTTGAGAGTATGCTTTCATATATCTATTAAGAATTGCATCTTCTTTTTCAATATCTTCTTTCGTATATTGTTTTTCTCCATTCGCGCACCTGCATCCCGTTTTGTCATTTAAGATTGCGATAGAGTCAGACGATAATGGAACGATGGACTTTGTTTCATGTTCGAACTTTCTATTTAGCATTCCGTTAAGTGACCGTATCATCTTGTTTATATCGGATGTCTCAAATACGCAGTCAACCAATTTAGTTTCTACACTTGTGTAAAGCTTAAATATTCCATTTTCATAAATTACACCAAGTCCGCTTTTTGCATCATTGGCAAGAGGTCGAATCATAATCTGGTCTTTTCTGTCCAGAATCCAGGACATTGAAGTATATAACTTTGTGCATGAATAGAGCCGTATAATTTCTTTGTTCTTTTCATACAGCATATCTGTATCTTCATCATCAATAACGCCATACCTGTCTCTTGCCATAAAAATCATCATTGCTTTTGGTGAAAATTCTTTTTTTTCATGAATTGTTTTAAATTGGTTCTCAGTAAATCCTGTAAATTCAATACATGAAATGGGATTCCAGTAGTCTTTTTCAAAATCATATTGCCAGGCTTCTGGATTGCAAGGGTCTTTATGCGACCTGACAAGTGATGCTCCTGCACCAGCCGGAGGCTCTGGTTCTGAACTGTTGGATGGCACATTACCACCGTAATCAGGTTTGATTTTTATTACATAACAGAAGTCGTCGTCTTCTCCAATCATAACAATTTCTGGAACGCGATTTCCTCCATCAGCAATCTGGTCATATAATGCATCTTCCCTGTTATTTAGTGGAGAAAATTCCACATGTTGAATGCCTGCCTTTTCTATCATCCCTGCCGTAATCATTTCTGCCATTTGCCTCGCAAGGTCACAGATTTTCGCCTGTCGTAACAATATATTTGTTAATTCAAAGAAGGCCTCTGTATTTGGCGATTTTTTATCATTATCGTCTGAAGGGATATCTATATCAAAAATATTATCTTCTACCATATTTTTTCTCCTTATTTTCTTTTGTCAGATACAATATGCTGAAATTTTTATTTATTGAGTTTTTTATTTGAAAAAATATTAATCATTTTAATTGTAATTAAAGATGACGAGCAGGAAATTAGAGTTTTAAGATTATGCCGCTTATTGAATTCGGGCGCTAAATGCAATGCGCTTTATATATAGATTTATTTTATTTCTACCCTTTCTTGGGTTTTATTATAAGTTACGTATTAATTAAACATTTTTGCCAAATTATATTAATTTTGGACATCAAAGAAAGGAAATATCATGAAAGAAAGAGTAAATTTTTATCTGAGAGAAAGAGCTTTTAGATGGGCAAAGCGTATTGTGATTGCAATTGTTGTTTTGTTTGCAATCAATCTCCCGGCAGACATCTGCATTCCAATGATTGTTGCTGCAGTTGTTGGTGCACAGGCAATTACAGCTGAAGGCAAGATTAAGAAGGTATCTTATCTTGCTGTAAGCGCAATTGCACTTACTTTTGCTTTTCCAGCTTTTTCAGGACTCGTGAAAGTACTGTGTATGCTGGCAGCATATTCTGTGCTGTCAGTAAAAAGCTCCAAAAAAGCAGCCTTTGCTGTCGTTGGAGTGATTGCTGTTACTTTTGTGTTCCCAATTCTTGATGTAATTGTCAAGATTGGAGCTGCATTAGCAATCGCTGCATATGCCGGAGCATATAAAGACGCTCTGGCAGAACAGGGATAACGGTATATAAAAAAGAGCCTCTACGGCTCTTTTTTTATTGCGCTTTTAGACTTAGGTCGCGAACGACTGCTTGTTGTATGCGTTTTAGATGAACGATTTTGTGTCGTATGATTAGTTTGTGATTTTTTTGATATTTTTTCAGATGATGCCTTTTTTCTTTTTCTTTTCTTATTCTTTTGCTTTTTGTATAATACATATCTTATAGTGACTAAAATAACTATCATTACAATAAAAGCAATTGATGCTATGATAATTGACTTAATATATTCTTCCTGCCATTGTGATTTTGTCTTTTTGACTTCAAAATTTGACTGGTCTTCTGTTGCTTCTACATAATCTGTCCTTTCGCCGCGAACCAGTAGACGATGAGTGTTAACTCCATAAGGGGTACAGGTTACAAGTGTGCAATAGTCTTTTCCATTTTCAATTTTCAAGTTACTGATTTCTTCAGGCAGTACTTTTGTGATTTGGTCAATTTTATATGCAAGTTTTTCACCCATGACATTTAAGAAAAACATATCACCTTCTTCCAATTCTGTCAGGTCAGTAAAAAGCTTTGCACTACTCAGACCGGTATGGCCTGTTATTACAGAATGTGTACTTTCTCCACCGATTGGAAGGGATGTTCCCTGAAGGTGACCGGCACCAATTTCAAGTACAGCTTCAGATGTTCCGTGATATATCGGTAATGAAACATCAATACATGGAATCTTAATAAACCCCATTACTCCATCGGCAGTCATGTTTAATAAAGATTTGTACTCTTTTTCTTCCTTATCTTCCGCTGATTCATCAAATGGGTCCTTAAGCTTTATTTTTCCTGTTGCCAATACTTTATTATATTTTTGAGCAGCCTCAAGTTCATCTTTATATTGGTTAATATCTGCATTATCAGCAGCTTTTTCTACTGTATTTACTACGCTTTGAGCATGTTTTTCAGAGAAATAATTTGATATAAAAGGATATAACATTAAACTCAATGATAAGCATACGGTAATAAATATAGCAAAAATTTTGCCAATATTAATTTTTCTTTTTTTCTTCCTCTTTTTTGGAGGGGATTTTTTTGTTGTGTTTTTTATTATTTCTTTACTCATTAACACAAAATCCTTTCAACTAATAGTTAATAGTATAATGTAAAATCCGGGCGGGCGCTCTTTTGAAGCTCCCGCCCGGACTCTTTATATCTTATTCAGATGCTATATGTGATAATTACAGTCAGAGACTATTCTTATTCTTTTTTGTCATCTTCTTTTTTACTCTTTTTAGTTGCAATTGCTACACCAGCGAATGCTACAGCACATCCTGCTACTGTGAAGGCAATTGTACCTGCACCACCAGTTGCCGGAAGTTTGAACTTCGGAGAGTTGGTGATTGCCATTTTTACTCTTGCATTTGTAGAAACATTTGCATTTCCAGCTGCAGTTCCACCGATAGTTGTAATATCCTGTGACTGCATTTCTGTTGCGCTTCCGTCTACTGTTGCAGAAGCTCTGTCGCCGTTTGTCTCAATGCAATCGTTATGTCCTTCTGCTTTATTTTGTTCAGCTGCTACTGTATCATACAGTGTTGTTTTGGACGGTACGAACTCATCAACTGTTGCTTTAATGTTGATAGTAATCGGGTCCTTCAGAAGTGTATAATCTGAATCTGTTGTAAGCTCTGCAAGTACATACTCATCAGCTTCAAGACCATTGATAATCAGTGTTCCATCAGCAGCCGGAGTGAATTTTGTTGCCTGTGCTTCAGCATCTTTTTCAGAAACTGTCTGGCCGTTTACAGTACCGTACTGTACTTTGGAATTATCAACAACATAGTAGATACCAGAACCGGCTTTGTCCTGTTTTGCTACGATATAATGTCCGTCTGTCTTATTTTTCAGAGAGAAGGAAACCTTTGTCGCATCACCCTGTTTTGTTGCATCAGAAGCTTCAAATTTCTTGGTGATATCAAGGCCGTAAGAATATACTCTTGCTTTGTCCTTAAGGGTATCAGGTCTCTTTGTATTAGAACGGCTCCATCTCAGGGAGACATCGTTTCTGTTACCGAAGTCACCAAGGATTGTAGAGGAGTCAGCATTTACTTTTGCACTGTAAGATAATACCATCCATCTTCCGGAGAAGTCGGATTCAATCTGGTCTTTGCCATCTGTATGGTTCAGTGCATTAAGTCCTGCATCTGTCATTTCGACTCTGCATTCAGAAGCTTTTTCGGAAGCCGCATTGTAATTTACACGGAAGTTTTCTGTTCCTGTCCAATGCTCTACTGCATTGTTAACGTTATTTGCACGAGCATCGTTTTCGTTGTTGTAGAAGTAGATAGAAAGGTCTCTGTTGTATGTCAGTCCTTTTGCAATTGTATCTATAAATGTATACTCTGTCAGATGAGTAGCTTCACTTGTGATTTTTGGCAGATGTGATACAAGGATATAATCAAGGTTTTCTCCCTCAGAAGAGGTTGCCGTGTCTTTATATTCCGGTTTTCCGTAAGCCACATCATCATTCTGTCTAACCAGTTTGTCAAGGTCTGGAATATTTGTCTGGTTCTTTGGATATGCATGTACATCATAGAACCAGTCAGTCTCTTTATCGTTTGTCATAGGCAGAGAAACGAAGAACGGGTCAACTGTAGAAGTTACGTTTGCCGGAACTTTTGTTTCAATAATCAGATACAGACCTACATCAAGGTTTTCTGCATGAGAAACACCGTTTGTGTCAGTCATTGGCATTGCTGTATGTCCGTTAAACTCCATAACATACTTTTCAAGCTGATTTTTTGTATAAGTATTGCTTATAAGAGCTGTCTCAATGGCATCATTGATTTCCCCTGAAGAATGTCTGTGGTCACCTCTGGTATCTGTAAGGCCAAGGATGTCTTCCAGTTTCTGTGGGATAGCGTACATTACCTGTACTTTTCCACCAACAGTATCTGTAGAGATATCACCAACTTTCATATATGTAAACTCTACGCCTTCAATTGTGTAATTTTCCAGCTCCTGCTCAGCTGCTGCATTCTGTTCACCATTTGGTTTATATTTTTCAGAATCAAAGCCTTTCTCAGTTGCTGCTGTAATATCATATTTGTGGATTGTCAGTGAGCATTTTCTGGAGGTGTCAATCGTTGCGTCTGCTGTTGCAGCAAAAACGTTGATTGCTGGTGCTGCCACCATAGCTGCAGCAAGTGCTGTCATACTGAGTTTTTTAGCAATTGTATTATGTTTCATAATTATTTTCTCCTTTTTGCATTTTTATTTTTCTTTTTGTTAGACTTTTTTGGCTTTTTGTGCCATTTATTGTTCGTGAACCTCTCGGCAATTGAATCACCGAGCATCCGAAGACACCCAGGTAAAACAACTACTTTTATCTGCGAGAAATATAACCAACGCATATGCAAGCGTATGCACCAGAAATATCCCTGGACAGAGGCCCGGCTGCAGACATGCCACAACAGGACACGGCGAGGCTCCTATGGGCCTGAAGTTTTAAACAGAATGTGCAACAGTCAGAGACTATTTCTTTTTTGCATACTTGCTTCAGGCCGCTGCTTTATATTGTAATGAGCAACCTATTCTTAAGGTAAGAGAACGTCTCTTTTATGCTCATATATAATATGCTGAAAAATTTGCTTGTTTGGATATATTTTTTTAAAAAATCGCAAGCGATACTTTTATTTATTAGTCGCTTTCATCTCGGTAATTTAATTGCCGAGGATTCCCGCTTTATATCCTAAATAATATAAAAGAATAGAAAAATACTATTTGACAGCATCGATACTTATGTATTGTCGCACATAGCTTCTATTGTCTGCAAGTTTATAAGTTTTCCGCTGGTCTGGTGTTGGAGTTCTCATTCCAAGTCTGCCAATAGCAATGGCCTTTACTGTATTTAAATCAATATTTGTTGTAAGTTGTGCTTCATACGCTATATTTTCTTCTTTCAATTGTGATAATTCTGATTCTACTCTTGCAACATCTTTTATTTTATAAGTAAGAACAGATTTTGCCTGCAGATAACTGATACAGCAGAAAATTAAGACAATACATGTGATTGCCAGGAATGCGACGAACCCTGGGCCTACACTCGTTGCAGCTACACGATTTTTTAATACTTTCTCGCTTACATGCCGCGGTTTTTTAGCATGTTGTTTTTGTCTTACTTGTTTTTTCTTTTTCCTATATACTTCCGGTCTGTATGTATATTCAGGTACTTCATAAAGTTTTCTTGCAGTATTTCCATAAACATATTGTGATGGCCTTGCTGTTTTTCTATATGTACTGTTGTGTGGCATTAAATTTTTAGATATTCCTTTGCTATTTTTTATATATTTTAAATATGCAGAATTTTTAATCTTTTTTTATCACTATCGGTTAATTTTTGTTTGCAAAAGTGTTACATTTTTATGTTTTTATGCAAAAATAAAGCAGGAGCTTTAAGCTCCTGCTGGTTGTTTTTCTTATTTTTTAATTTGTTTCTTCTGTGTCTGAATCTGAGGCTTCAGCTGTCAAATTTTCCTCTGAATTGTCTGTAACATCTTCCGCACTAGCGGTATATGTTTTATACAGGTCATAAAGTTTCGTCACGGCATCTCCATCAATCTGTCCATTTGCTGTCATTTCCGTAACTTTATCTTTGATAATTTCAGTGATATCTTTTTCGTGTGTATCCTCTGTTAAATAAGAATAGCATACATCCAGGACATTTTTTGAAATAGAAGAAATTTTTTCTTTTGTTTCTTCTTTTCTTTCGCTTTCCGTATCACCAATCTTCAAATCTGCTGCTGCATCAATATCATCCTGGCTTGATTCATCAAATGCAAAATTTTCTTTCATATATTTTTCAATCTTTAAGAATTTTTTGGCTGCATCTTCACCGTATTTTTCAACGATTGGTGTGATGTCATAACCGAAATCTGAGATATTATCTTCAGGGATTGAAATATCTTCGAAGTTCTCTGCCTGTTCGGCATTTGTAATTTCTGGCGCATCCAAATCACCAACTGTTCCGTCTTCCGTTGCTTCTGGAATGTTATTGTCATCTTCGGCTGTGTTATCGGCAGCCTCGTCGTTTGGCGTTTCCTTTTTACTTTCACTTTCAGCTGGCATTGTATTTTCTTCTGACGAATCTGTTTCTGACTCTGTTGAGCTGTCATTTGTTTCTTCATTCGTTATTTCGAATGTATCATCAGTTTTTTCGCCTGTATTGACAGGGTCTTCACATGTGCCTGTTGCAGTATCCATGTTATCTGACGAAGAGGCAATCATTGTGGGGTCATCAGTTGAAGATGAAATTACATCATTGCCAAGTGCGCTTTCATCAATGTTGTTCATAATACTGTCTGCTGCATCTTTTGTTTCTTCTGCCGGTTCGGTAGTTGGAGTTAATTCTGCATTATCAACTTTAATATCGACATTGTCTGATGCTGCAATTTCCTGCTTGATATTATTATTGATTTCTGTAATATTGTTAATATATGTATCGCCGTAGTTTTCATTTACAATATTCTGCGTCAGATTTGTAATATTTTCAATCTGGTCATTGGAGACATTGATATTATTATTGTTTACAATATTTGTCACGGTGTTCTGAATTTCCTGCTTATCTGAAATATTATTCTGCACTGCTTCTGCTTTGGCCTGATTAATAATATATTCTGCCTGAACATTTCCAATATCTTTAGCCAAGTCCTTTGTCACAACCACTTCCTGTGTAGCGATATCCTTTTTTGTCTTATCAATCGTTTCTCCAGTTGCTGTTTCGTATGCCATAATGATTCCAGTCAGTGCTCCGGTTCCGGATACCTGGAACGGGCATGCTGAAACCACTTCGCAGTTCTTGATACCAAGGTCTGCGAGTGTTGATGCAATCATGTTTGCTGTAACATACTGCAAGTTCGCCGTTCTTACTCTAATTCCGCCAGACTCTGTTGGCTTTATGTAAGCACAGCTGACCGTTCTTGTTCCAATCTGTTCTCTTGGAATGTAGCTTGAGAGGTGTGACACTTCATCTTTGTTTGTGACTGTAATTTTCTGTACACTCTTATCATCTGCAATACCGAAATATTTAAGCATTGTTTTCTTTTCTGCATCTGACAGGTCGTTTCCAATTGATACAACTTTTGTAGCATCTGCGAATACTGGCACTGGCGCTGCTGGCAGTACCGCTGCGGCCGTTGCGGCAGAACACAGAATGGCAATGCATTTTCTTTTTAGTTTTGATTTCATTTTTTAAATCCTCCTGGATATTTAATATGTTTTTATTATTTGTGATTTTGTCTATGACTACTTTATATTCTTCATTACTGAATAATAACATTATAGTACGAAAAAGAATTTTTATATCACTATCTTTTGATTCTATTTCATCATTTATTATACTTTTATGCATTTTTTCTAAATGTAATTCTGCTATTTTTCTTTTTAATTCTTCTATCATGTTTTTATCGGACTTTGCCTGTGTTTTCAGTTCATCTATCATTCCTTTATCAGCTTCCGCCTGTGTTTTTAACGTTTCAATGGTATTTCTATTAATCTTTAATTGTTCCTTCTGTTCGTTTATCGTATCCTGCATCTCATCGACCATGTACCTCACTGTATTCCGGTCGAGTATTTTTAATTCTTCTGAAAATATTCCCATCGCATCCTCCACATTCCGGCACATACTGTACACATGCTCATACATGGCTTTGAACTCCGGATAGGTCGTAATCAAATCAATAATCCGCTTCGGTTCGTCCATACTCAGGAACACAAGCCATGCGTCCAATTTGTTCTTGATACCCTTATTGTGGACATTTTCGCGGAAGATGTCAAGAGGAATAAAAATATAATTCTGCAAAAGATCCATCTCCAATCCCGTATCAGATCCCTGCCGGAATGTATGCACATACTTCTCGGAAAATTCATCAAATATACTCGCACTCTTGTCCATCAGAACGATCGTATAAACACCTTTTACATCCTTATATGTAAACTTCTCTTTCTTCCGGCTTCTGGCAGTCTTGTACTGCCGCAATAAAAGATCCGAAGAATAACACGCACTTCGTTCTCCAGGAAACGCATAACCGATTTTCTGCACTTCCACGTTACAATAAGTACCATCTTCAAAACGAACTAAAATGTCCATGATCAAAAGTGACTGTTCATCCGCAATACGGCTGGAATCCCCTGGCAACACTTCCACGATTTTTACCTTCCTTTGCAGTAAAACACTCAGAAAATCTTCCAGCCTTTCTTCATATATTAAGACACCACCTTTCTTCTATGAAAC
>OLQA01001677.1_pt1 | contig 18887 bp, 17 predicted proteins | sample 1673151 | NCBI WGS metagenome assembly OLQA01 (sample SAMEA3136760, study PRJEB25190) | human gut metagenome | biome: human gut; feature: human-associated habitat; material: faeces | place: Austria | collected 2013 | reverse complement strand
CCCACGTGGAAAAAGAAAAATATCCACGTGGAGATTTGAGATTTTCCACGTGGATGTTCGAGAAAGGAGGGAATCGGACGAATTTCTCCGTAAAGATATGTAAATAGAGATTAGAGGTTAGAAGTTAGAGATTAGAAGCTAGATGTCCGATTCATTCCGATAGCTCTGATTCACTCTAACCTCTAATCTCTAACCTCTAACCTCTAATTTAGTACCTTTGCGGTAGAGATTGTCGCGAGGGGTAGTAGCTTCCTCCACATTAGCACACAAGACTATGACACAGTTCAAGACGACACACCTATATGCCCTGCTGACCTTTATCCTTCTGGCATTGGTTATCACCCTGCTCTCGCCACATGACGAGGAGACCTTTCAGTATCAAGTGGTGGAGGGTAAGCCGTGGGTGGGTGAGGAGCTACTGGTGGCTCCTTTTACCTTCCCGATCTACAAGTCGGACGAGATGATACAGCGGGAGCGTGATAGTGTCCGTCAGACGATATTGCCCTACTATCAGATTGACACGATCACGGGCAGTAAGATGCTGCACAAGTGGGATGAAGACTGGAGCACTAAGTGGAGCCGTGAGGTGACGGACGATGCCTATTACTTCTACATCCGTGACTACCTCAGGGATCTCTATCGCAATGGAATCATAGAGGAGGAGATAGCCTCTAAGCTAAGGCAGGAGGACGTGCTGGAGGTCAAGCTACTGAGTGCCGATCAGGTGAGCCGTCTGACGCCTGCGACGCTCTTCTCAACGCCTATGGAGGCGTACCAGCAAGCTACTGAGAGACTACCTCAGGGGATGAGTAAGTCTATCGTCCGCAAGTTTGACCCCAGCAAGTATATCGAGGTCAATGTCTATCCTAACGAGGCTAAGACGCAACAGGTGATCGACGATGAGCTGCGCAATCTCTCTAAGTCTATGGGAGTGGTCCAAAAGGGCGAGCGCATCATCGGTAAGGGCGAGATCGTGAGCCCTCATCAGTACGACATCCTACAGTCACTGCGTCGTGTCACGGAGGAGCAGCGAGAGGGCACCCTGCGGCAGGTGCTGCCGATGAGTGTGGGGACTTTTTTGATTATAACCTCGCTACTGCTGGGGCTGTGGTTCTTCCTCTTCTACTACCGACCGCAGATTGTCAAGGAGTACAAGAACACGCTCTTCCTCTCGCTACTGATCTTGATCTATGCGATCTTGACGATCATCTTTGCCCGCAATGAGCTGGGAGCGTGGGTCTATGCGATCCCGTTTGTGTCGGTAGCGATACTGGTGCGTACCTTCTTTGAGTCTCGTACGGCGATCTACGTCTTTCTCATCACGGTGCTGATCTGTGCGCTCTATGTCTCATTTCCGCTGGAGTTTGTCATCATACAGTTTGTCGCTGGTCTGGTGGCGGTCTTTAGCCTTCGATCTCTCTCCTCACGAGCGCAGATCATCCGTGCTACCTTCCTGATCTTCGTAATATACAATGTGATGACCTGTAGCTACTCGCTGATGACAGGGGGCACGCTGGGTAGCAATGACCTGAGCAATCTGCTATACTTCTCCTTTAACCTGATCTTCAACATGTTTAGCTACCTGCTCATCTACCTCATCGAGAGGACCTTCGGCTATGTGTCGAACATAACGCTTGTAGAGCTCAGTGACGTAAATCGTCCGCTACCACGGCAGCTCTCGGAGCAGGCTCCTGGTACCTTCCAGCACTCGATGCAGGTGGCACTCCTAGCGAGCGATGCGGCTACCGCTATCGGTGCAGATGCTCGCCTCGTACGTGCTGGCGCGCTATACCACGATATAGGCAAGATGCGCAATGCAGCATACTTTACGGAGAATCAGGGCGCGATCAATCCGCACAACCAGCTCTCTCCCACAGAGAGTGCGGAGGTCATCATCAAGCATGTGACCGATGGACTGGCTATGGCGCAAAAGCACAATCTCCCGCAGGCGATACAAGACTTTATCCGTATGCACCATGGACGAGGCATAACGAAGTACTTCTACAACCAGTATTGCAACGAGCATCCCGACGAGACGGTCGATGTGGATAAGTTCACCTATCCAGGACCCAATCCGAATACTAAGGAAACGGGTATCCTGATGATGGCGGACGCTATCGAGGCGAGCAGTCGCAGCCTCAAGGATCTCAGCAAGGAGACCCTCATAGCACATGTCAATAAGATCATTGACTCAATCGTCGCTGATGGACTGCTCAACGATACACCGCTGACCTTTAGGGATATCCAAACGATCAAGGATGTCTTTGCTGAGAAGCTCGCCACCATCTACCACTCACGTATTGCTTACCCAGAGCTCAAGCGATGACCCTCTACCTAGTAGGCTATATGAGTGCTGGCAAAAGCACCGTGGGGCGAGCTCTGGCGGAGCTGCTCGGCTATGAATTTGTAGATACGGACATCTACATCGAGAGTCGCTTCCGTCAGCGGGTGTCTGACCTCTTTCGGCTACATGGCGAGGAGTACTTTCGCCAGAAGGAGCGGATGATCCTAGAGGAGATCGCCGGACTCCCCGATGCGGTCATCGCTACGGGCGGAGGCTTGCCTATCTACCATGACAATATGGATCTCCTCCTAGAGAGTGGCACCGTGCTGTACCTACGTTATAGCAGTGAGGAGCTAGCTCAGCGCCTGGAGCTGACGAAGCGCACCCGTCCCTCCGTGGCGCACCTCACGGGAGAGGCGCTACGTCAACATGTCGAGGAAGCGATGCGTCTCCGTGAGCCGATCTACAGCCGTGCGCATCAGATCATCGACATGGAGGCTCTCGCCACTCGCGGCATCTCCTCAGAGGCGAAGATAGCACACTGGATCGCTCAGCAACTGCCCCCTGCCGAGTGAAGCTTACTTTCTAGACAAGTGGAGACTGTTGCAAAAAGGCGAATCGCGGTGTTGCTTTCGGAATTCGGCTTCGGTTACATACGGAGGTGTGCTCCCTTCAGACCTCACCCTCAGCGCCTTGCGCTTCATCCTTTCTGCAAAGTCTCATAAATGAGTTCATCGACCTCGCTATGGAGAAAGTTGCCCTCCCCCCCAGACACGGAGCTATTGGGGATATTTCTAGACAGGGCGATTAATAGTCGGTCCTATTCGGTAAGCGTTTCAGTCGTTTCGGTCATCTCAATGTGCGTTTCGGTAGGTAAAGGGTTGTAGGGGCATTTTTGGCTCTCTACCTTTGCCCCAGAGTTCGTTGATCTATTGCGATCGGATAGGTCCACAGGACTCGAAACAGAAACGTATAAGTCTAACGAAACAAACAGAAGAAAGTATGAAACGCAACATCATCGCTATCGTAGCAACCGCCCTCATGGGTATGACGGCTGTCTCAGCTGTCGCACAGACCACATCACTCAACTATGGTGTCAAGGCTGGTGTCAACTGCTCTAGTATGATCCTGAGTGATGACTTTAACGTTCTCAAGACAGAGGTTAAGCCTGGAGCTGACTTCGGCGGGTTTATGAGGATTAATCTACACGAGAACTTCGCTATCCAGCCTGAGCTAGAGTTTTACTACCGTGGCACAGGTATCAAGGCTGAGGCAGGTCCTGTCTCACTAGAGAATAAGATCAACCAGTGGGGTATGCAGATTCCGGTGTACGCTTTGGGTAAGGTAGAGCTAGGCAAAGGCCAGTTTTACGGAGGTGTAGGCCCTTACGTCGGTGTAGGCTTCTCTGCCAAGACTGATGAGATCGAGTTTGGTCCATTTAAGAAGGATCCGATAGATCTGTATGAGCAGCACAACGACAAGTCAGCACTCCAGAGATGGGACGTAGGTGTCGCTTGTCAGCTGGGCTATGAGTTTGCCAATGGTATCCAGATCAACGCTGGCTACAAGTATGGCTTCATCAATCAGGTAGACGATCTCAAGTCGACAGTCAACGATGTCGCCTCTCGCTTTGGCACCTCTCTCAAGGATGACGCTTACAAGGCTAATGCTAGCGTCTTTACGGTAGGTGTGGGCTATCGCTTCTAGTGTCAAGTAAGAAATAGGGACCCTATCTCCGTCGCCCTAAGAGGGGAGGGGGATGTAGGGTTCCGCTATTTCTTGCTACCTTAGCACGAGCATACTGATAGTGGCAGAGCCGCCACGTAGAGTAGACAAGAGGTATATGACGAGACGCATCATAACGGGTCGCCTGAGACGGCGACAAGGCAAGGGCTTCATACTGCTCAGCAATGAGCGCAAGAGCGTGCTACTGGCTACGCTGATCATCAGCTTCTTGCTGGCGTTTGTGATGCTGTCGTCATCGATCTACTACTACAGCTTGCTGGATACGAACCGAAAGATTGACCTAGGAGCGATCCTATCGCTAAATTCGCTAGCCTCGCTACTGGTCAATATGGTTTTCTTCTATCTCTTGCTCAGCATACAGTCCTGGGCGATCAATAGATACGAGATACGTCAGTATCAGCTCTGGCTGATCTTGCTGGGACTACTCGTGGGGGTGATCTTCATCTCGCCTTACCTGTCTCGACTACAGCGCTGGTGGTTTAGAGATCTCTTTAGCTACCATGCCTATGCGGCGATGCAGTATGTCAAGGACTTGGTGATCCTCGTGGTGACCTTCCTCTTTACTATGACCATCTATCTGATGAAGCAAAATCACCTGGCAGTGGTCGGTATGCAGGAGCTGGACTTTGAGAATCTGCAAAACAGGTATACGGCACTCAAGAACCAGACGGACCCGCACTTCCTCTTTAACTGTCTCAACACGCTCAATGGGCTGATAGGTCGCGATGATGAGCGTGCTAGAGCCTATGTGCAGGAGCTGGCGACAGTCTTCCGGCACACGATGCGTGACAAGGTGGTGGTGCGTCTCTCGGAGGAGCTAGAGTTTGTCCACTCGTATCTCTACCTAATGTGTATCCGCTACTTCGACGGGCTGCGTGTGGAGTGGGATGTGGATAAGCGGTATCTAGACTACTATGTCATCCCATCGGGACTACAGATCCTGGTGGAGAATGCGATCAAGCACAATATAGCTAGTGCCAAGGTGCCGCTGACTATCTACATCACTACCAGAGAGGGAAAGATCGTGGTGGACAATAAGATCCAGCTGCGAGAGGATAGCAAGTCGGGTAGCACGGGCGTAGGTCTAGACAACCTGATGGAGCAGTATCGCTTGCTCTTTGGCAAGGATATAGATATTGTCTCTAAGGATGGACACTTTACGGTCTCCCTGCCCCTGATCCGAAGCTTAGAAGAAGTCGAACCCAAAGCCAAATCACTGATATGAGAGTAATAATCGTAGAGGATGAGTACTTTACCGCCACTGGGCTGCAAGCACTCCTCACTGAGATAGACCCTGACATAGAGGTGCTGACCATGCTGCAGAGTGTATCTGAGTGTGTCGAGTGGTTCGGGAGTCATCCGGAGCCTGATCTGGCTTTTATGGATATTCACCTGGCAGATGGACCCGTCTTTTCACTCTTTGAGCGGATTGAGGTGACCTGTCCGATCATCTTCACGACAGCTTATGAGGAGTATGCGCTGAAGGCGTTTGAGGTCAACAGTATCGACTATCTCCTCAAGCCGATCAAGGAGACAGACCTCCAGAGAGCTCTAGATAAGGTGAAGCGGTTTAGTCATACGGAGCAGAGGGTAGACAACCAAGCTCTGATGGCTAAGATGATGCAGGCGCTCAATGAGTCGCAGATGAGCTACAAGAGCCACTTCCTGATCCCGTGGAGAGATAAGCTGATCCCTATATCGGTGGACAAGATCGCCTACATACGTGCAGATAGTAAGGCTTCGGTCATAGTGACGACGGATAGGAAGGAGCACTTTGTCGACCTGTCATTAGAGAAGATGGCGCAGGAGCTCAATCCGAGGCTTTTCTTCCGAGCCAACAGGCAGTACATCGTGGCACACAGTGCGATACAGAGTATGTCGACCTGGTTCGGTGGCAAGCTGACGGTGACCCTCGACATAGAGACTCCAGAGAAGATCGTAGTAAGCAAAGCGAAAAACAAAGAGTTTAAGGAGTGGTATCAGGGAGCTTACGATCCCACCACTAAGTGATGTCGTAACGAATAGACATTAGCAAATCATGAGATATAGACTTAATGGGAGGAGTTTTCTTCTCCTAGGCACGGCTCTTGTCTTTACCTTTGGGTGGCGTGCCGAGGCGCAGACCCAAGAGCAAGTGCAAGAGCCGATGTCGCTAGAGCAGTGTAGAGACCTCGCTCTAGAGCACAACAAGCAGATACAGATGGCGCAGGCAGATGCCGTGGCCTCCGACTACTTAGTTCAGTCGGCCAAGACGAAGTATCTACCACGCATCGACTTCGCTGGGGCGTGGATTAATCCGGGGGATAGAGCCTTGCGCCCCTTTGCGATCGACTTCAACATTCCAGGCGTGACACCGCCGGGGCTATCGATGCCGCTAGACTTCATCAGTGTCGCTCCTCGGGAGATTTATACGGGTGGCTTCACCTTGCGTCAGCCACTCTTTATGGGCGGTAAGATTGTCGAGGCTAATAAGATGGCGCGCTACACCTCCGACCTAGCACATGAGAAGGTCAAGATGAAGGAGGCTGACGTCCTAGCCACTGTCGATGAGGCATACTGGCGCGTCCTCTCTGTACAGGAGAAGGTGCGCCTCGCTCAGACCTACAAGTCGCTCCTAGACCACCTCGTGCAGGACTTGGAGAATGTCTACGCCGAGGGTATGACGACTAGAAACGAAGTCCTGAAGGTGCAGGTCAAGCAAAACGAAGCGGAGCTTACCCTCGTGAAGGCGCAAAACGGCCTCCAGCTCTCCAAGATGCTACTCGGGCAGATCATTGGCCTAGAGGCTGAGCAGATTGAGCTAGATAGTGAGATCATTAGCGAGGAGCAGCTGAGCAGTCGTCTCTTGGCACTAGAGAGCAGTAATGCTGAGCGGGCTGAGATCGTCATGCTGCGCAGCAAGCTTGCCCTCACGGAGTCGGCAAGAAAGATGGTCAAGTCGCAGTTCCTCCCCAACGTCTTCCTTACTGCTGGGTACAACTGGGTCGAGCCAAACATTTACAAGGGTAGCCAGAGCAATCTCGGTGGAGACTGGATGGTAGGCATCGGTGTACAGGTGCCCATCCTCACGTGGGGAGATCGGATACATCAGGTACATATAGCCGACCAAGAGGTCGCCAAGGCGGAGCTGGAGCTGCAAGACGCTCAGGAGATGATCACCCTGCAGGTACAGCAAAACAGATTTAAGCATGCCGAGGCGCTCAAGAAGATGGAGCTGACGAAGCTCTCGAAGGAGCAGGCTGAGGAGAATCTCCGCATTACCAAAAACAACCTCCTAGAGGGGATGAACAGCGTCCGAGACATCCTCGAGGCGCAGACTATGTGGGAGAAAGCCGCCTCCGAAGATATCGACGCACGCGTAGAGGCTGCCGTGACGCTCTCTGAGCTAGAGAAGACCACCGGGGCGCTCTATCAGTATGCGACCGAGCATACACAGCACCAAGAGGAGAAATAAATAGAAGATCAGAACTAGATAGAAAGATCACATCACAATATGCATACTAAAGAACTTAAGAGCTACTTGCTCCCAACGATATTACTCCTGCTCTCCTTAGGCTCTATGACAGCCTGCAACAAGCAAGGAGATCAGAATCAAGAGTCCGAGGCGGACAAAGTGGTCCCCGTAACCATCGCACAGGCTAAAGAGATGACCTTTACGCCTAGCATTCGCTTCTCTGGTACAGCCGAAGCCTCCAAGAGTGCCAATCTAGGCACAGCACTACCTGGCAAGGTAGAGCGCATACGCTACAGCAAGGGAAGCTTTGTACCCAAGGGGACCGTCATCGTCGAGATGTCGGACGAGATGCTATTACAGGCACAGGTGGAGAACGAAGCGATCAAGCGCGACTTCGACCGTGTCACACGTCTGAGAGAGAAAGAGAGCATCAGCCAGATGGACTACGACCATGTCAAGGCTAAGTACGACGCCTCTGTCGCTAAGGTCTCGATGCTCAGGAAGAATACCTCCATCGTGGCGCCCTTTAGCGGGGTCATCACGGAGATCATGATCAACGAGGGCGAGACCTACGCTTTCACCCCCAGCCTCAGCAGTGATCTCAAGCTCGAGAGCGGGATCGTCGAGCTGCGCCAGATCAATCCACTCAAAGCGACCATCGAGGTCAATGAGAAGGATCTGAGCTATATAGAGAAGGGGCAGCAAGCCACGATCATCTTCGACGCTTATCCCGATGAGCCCGCTATGGGTAAGATCTCTTACATCTCTCCTGTCCTCTCATCGATGACGCGTACCGCCTCTGTAGAGGTCAATATCCCGAACAGCAACAACCGGCTCAAGCCTGGCATGTACTGCAATGTCTCTATTGCCCTGCCCGAGCGCGAGGGACTATTTGTACCCCTCAATGCGATCTATCGTCTGGCGGGTACGGCTGAGGAGTTTGTCTTCAAGCTCAACGAAGATGGCACGACCGTGAGCCGCATCGCCGTGAAGCGTGGCGAGATCAAGGACGGTTGGGTTTACGTAGACAGCAATGAGGTCAAGAGCGGCGACACCATCATCGTAGATGGCAAGAACAAGCTCAGCGATGGCTCTAAGGTAAACGTGGTGAAGAAGTAAGCCTATGAAACTTCCTGAATTTGGTGTAAAACGACCCATTGCGGCGGCGATGATCTTCGTCGCCATACTGGTCATCGGTGTCTTCTCGCTGACGAAGCTACCGCTAGACCTGATGCCAAATATGGAGTTCCCCTCCCTGACGGTCATCACGGTCTACCCGGGAGCCTCAGCGATAGAGGTCGAGGAGCAGGTCTCCAAGCCACTGGAGGCAGTGCTCTCCTCGGCGGAGAACCTCGTCGAGATCAAGTCTATCTCTAAGGAGAATGTCTCCTTCATACAGCTCCGCTACGAGTGGGAGGAGGATATTACGGCTGCGGCCAATAATGCTCGAGACCTCCTCGAGCTGGTCAAGTCGCGTATGCCGTCGCAGGCTTATACGCCGATCATCTATAAGATTAACGCCTCCATGATGCCTATCCTCGGTTACGCAGTCAATGCGGACGAGAACTACAACGGACTGGAGGATATCGTCGAGGATCAGATCGCCTCAGCGCTGAGGAAGGTCGACGGTGTCGGTACGGTCATCTATCTAGGACAGCCTCAGCGTGAGATACGGGTTGAGATAGACCCCACGAGGATGCAGGCCTATGGTATGTCGGTGGCACAGCTGTCGATGATGCTCAAGGCAAACAACATCAACGTCCCCTCGGGCTTTGTCACGGAGGGCGCCTACGACTTCTCCGTGCGTATGCCTGGCAAGTACGAGAGTGTCGAGGAGCTGGAGAATACGGTTATCAAGGCGGTCAATGGTAGGGTAGTACGTGTCAAAGATGTCGCTACCGTCCGAGATACCTTTAAGGAGACCGATGCCTCTGCCTTCAACCACGTGGGTAAGGGTATTGCCCTGCTCGTACAAAAGCAGTCTGGGGCCAATACGGTCGATGTGGTTAATTCGGTACGTGCTGAGATCTCCGAGATACAGAAGGATCTGCCCTCAGATGTGCAGATCTTTGAGGTGATAGGATCGGATGAGCTGGTTACTTCTTCAATCAACAACCTGAGCTCGTCGATCTGGTACGCTCTAATCTTCGTTACCCTAGTGGTCTTGCTCTTCCTACGAGAGTGGAAGTCTAGTCTCATCGTCTTCTTGACGATGCCTGTGTCGCTGATTTCGGCCTTTATCGTCATGAATGTGCTGGGCTACACGATTAATATCTTCTCACTCGTAGCACTTGTGATCGCTATCGGTATGGTGGTGGACAACGCCATCGTCGTACTCGAAAACATCACACAGCACATCGAGCGAGGCGCCATGCCCAAGCAAGCGGCTATGTTTGGAGCCTCGGAGATGGGACTAGCTATTGCTGCCTCGACGCTGACCACGATTGTGGTCTTCCTCCCGCTCGTCTTCATGGGCGGTATCGTCGGTGTGATGTTTAAGCAGCTAGCCGTCCTGACGGTGACCTGTATGATTACCTCCCTCTTTACCGCACTAGCACTGACGCCGATGCTCTCGAGCGTCTTGCTCAAGCCCGCACCCCGCAATGGTGAAGGCAAGAAGCACGGCAAGCTCTACAACTGGAGCGAGCGTATGTTCCAGCGCATCGAGCGTGTCTACCATGACTTCCTCGGGTGGGCAGTCTTTCACAAAGGCGTCACCCTCGTGTCAGCGCTCGTGATCTTTGCCATAGTACTTCTCTTAGGTAAGGCGGTCGGTACGGACTACATCCCCGACATCGATGCGGGCTCTATCTCCGTCCAGTTTGAGACAGAACAGGGTACCTCACACAGCCTCACAGAGCAGGTCGGTAATCAGATCGTACAGCTACTGCAGGAGCAAGTGCCAGAGATTACTGAGGGCGGTATCGCCAGTATCTCGGGACAGACGGAAGATGGTGCCCTGACGGCCGTCGGCTTTAAGGAGGGTAAGAATATCGGTACCATCTTCTGCCACCTCAAGCCCGTCGATGAGCGTAAGCGCAGCAGTCAGCAGATAGCAGACGATATACGTCCGCTCATTGAGGCAATCCCTGAGATTGAGAAGGTGACCGTCTCTGGTGGTAGTGCTATGGCGACAGCGCTGACGGGTAATAGAGCGCCGATAGAGTTTGTCATCTATGGCAAAGACATCGACCAGATGAATGAAGTTGCCTTTGAAATCGAGCGCAAAGCGAAGGAGCATCCTGAGTTTACCAATGTCGAGGCACTTGTCTCGGCGGGTAATCGTGAGGTACACATCCTCGTGGACAAGGACAAAGCCTCTCAGATGGCTCTCAACCCGGGCGTGATCGGCATACAGGTACGCGAGAACCTCTATGGAGCTAAGGCAGGTGCCTATACCGAAGATGGTACCGACTACGATATCCGCATACAGTATGCGCCTGACTATCGTAACTCAATCAGCAAGCTGCGCGAGATGCAGGTGACCAACCTTCTGGGACAGCAGGTGCCACTGATTGCCGTGGCTGATATTCAGGAGAAGGAGGGACCCGTACAGATCGAGCGACTCACCCAGCAGCGCTATGTCAAGGTCACAAGCAACCTCAACGGCATCTCGCTCGGGGATGGCGCTAAGATTGCGGAGCAGATCATCGATGAGCTCGAGACACCACAAGGTGTGACCGTCTCGCTAGGCGGTCAGGTAGAGGATCAGGGGGATACTTTCTCTTCGCTCACACTCATCTTCATCATCGGCCTGCTCCTAGTCTTTATGGTGATGGCTGCTCAGTTTGAGTCGCTGCTCGATCCCTTTATCATCCTCTTTGCGATACCTTTTACCCTCGTAGGCGTTATCTTAGCCTTCCTCATTACCGGTACCACGCTCAGTGTCGTCACCTTCATCGGTCTCATCATGCTCGTAGGTATCGTGGTAAACAATGGTATCGTCCTCGTGGACTACAGCAATATGCTCGTGCGTCGTGGCTATACGATACGAGATGCGGTGATGGAGTCCGGTCGCTCACGCCTGCGTCCTGTCTTGATGACCTCTATGACCACCATACTCGGTATGCTACCGATGGCACTCAGTAGAGGTATGGGTAAGGAACTCTATGCACCGCTAGGCATCACCATCATAGGAGGTCTCCTGATCTCTATGCTCGTGACGCTCATCTTGGTGCCCACAGCCTATGCTGCTGTGCACCAGCGCAAGCTCAATAGAGAGCGCAGAGTAACTAGATTGAGGAAACACATTAAGAATAACTAGTATGAGATTTATCTATATCACCTGCAATGTCAGTATGCAGGAGCAGATGGAGTCGCTCCTGCGGGAGCTGGAGATAAGCGTCTACCAAGTCATCCCGAAGGCACTTGCTGAGAGCAACTTCGACATCCCGCACAAGGATACCGCCGTATGGCCAGGCTTCAACACTTGCCTGCTGGTGCAGGAGGCAGACGTCGCTAAGAGTGATGCCCTCCTAGCACGTATCCGCGAGATAAATGCTCAGGCATACAACAATAGCGAACTCATCGCTGCATACCTCTGGTCTATCGACTCCCACATAGCACCAGAGCCCATCACGCCCGTGCAGGAGCGTGACCCATTAAGTGGAGCGTAAGCTACATTTAGTATGTGATTGGAGAGGATGCGTCAGAGTCGCTTGTACTCTGGCGCATTCTTGGTATGACATGCCCGTCATACCGAAAGTAGGTTAGAAAACTTTTGTTTCCCGACCTACTCGATTTTATTTCAAAGCCGTAGCACCTCCACGTATGGTGCTGCAGTCTTTTCTATTTGTCGCCCTGCAGAAATGAGCTAACTATCAGTGCCACTTTCGGTGAAACTAAGTTTCATGGGTAAGAAACTGGAGTTTCATTCGGAGAAAACTTTATCGGACAGCAATAAAGTAGAAAGGAGCGACAACACGCCATGGCAAAATTGATGAGGCGAGGTGTGATGTCGCTCATTTTAGTACCTTTGCACCTATGAATGTGGATCTACAGCAGGTGATGCAGCGCTTTGGTATCGTGGGACGCAATCCAAGCTTCCTACGAGCTATCGAGACGGCCGTACAGGTCGCCCCGACAGACCTCTCTGTGCTGGTGACTGGTGAGAGCGGTGTCGGCAAGGAATTCTTCCCCAAGATCATACACGCTTACAGCCTCCGCAAGCATCAAGGCTATGTGGCGGTCAACTGTGGTGCGATCCCTGAGGGTACGATCGACTCCGAGCTCTTCGGGCACCGCAAGGGTTCCTTCACGGGTGCTATCTCCGACCGCAAGGGTTACTTTGAGGAGGCGGATGGGGGCACTATCTTCCTCGATGAGGTGGGGGAGCTACCGCTTGCCACGCAGGCTCGTCTGCTTCGTGTCTTGGAGTCGGGAGAGTTTATCCCCGTAGGTGCCAGCAAACCTCTCAAGACCGATGTGCGAGTGGTCGCTGCAACCAATGTCAATATACAGGAGGCGATCGCTCGTGGACGCTTTCGCGAAGATCTCTACTATCGTCTCAGCACGGTGCCTATCGTAGTGCCTCCGCTACGTAAGCGGCAGGAGGACATTGTGCTGCTCTTCAAGCTCTTTGCTTCGCTCAGTGCGGAGAAGAACCAAATCCCGATGCTCGAGATCACGCCCGAAGCGGAGGAACTGTTACGACGCTACCCTTGGCCGGGCAACATACGCGAGTTGCGCAACTTGACAGACCGTATCAGCATCTTGGAGTATGACCGACATCTGACGGCTGAAGACCTTCGAGGCTATCTGCCTGAGAGGCCGCAGGAGCTGAGCACTTCGCTAGTCCCCGTGGAGCGTCAGTCGGAGGAGCGTAGCTTTGCCAATGAGCGGGAGATACTTTACCAGGTGCTTTTCGACATGAAGCGAGACATCACCTCGCTCAAGCAGACCATCGCCACGATGCGTCAGGAGCCTCACTACGAACCGATCCATACGACGCTCGTGCCTGCCGATATGGAGCCCATGCACACAGAGGCCGAGGAGGTGACCGAGCCAGATCCAGAGCCTTACCTAGAGCCTCATCTAGAGCCTCACAAGGAGTTGACAGAGAAACCTGTAGAGAAGTCTCTCTTACCCGATAGACCGATGACCATCGACGAGGCTGAGCGCATACTGATCAAGCGTGCCTTGGAGCGACACGGGGGCAATAAGACAGAAGCTGCTGAGGAGCTAAACATATCGCCACGAACGCTATACCGTAAACTGCGAAGCTATGGTGAGGAGTAAGCTACTGTACATAATAGGTGTCGTGATGCTCCTACTGATCGGGACGAGTTGCTCGATCAGCTATAAGTTCAACGGAGCCTCCATCGACTACACGCGTATCAAGACGGTGACGATCGAGGACTTTCCCAATCAGGCTCCGCTGGTCTATCCGCCTCTGTCGCAGATGTTTTCGGAGCGACTGAGAGATCAGTTCCGACGTAACACACGTCTTGAACCAGTTCAGACGAATGGGGACTTGGTTCTCGAGGGTGCCATCGTCGGGTACGAGCTCACGCCTATGGCTATGCAGGAGGATGCGCTCTCGGCGATGACACGCTTTACGATCACCGTGCGCGTATCGTACACCAATATGGTTGAGGAGAAAAAGAGTTTCTCTGGGCGTACCTTTACCTCCTCGCAAGAGTTTGACAGCAACAACCTCTTCTCAGATATTCAGGAGGGGCTGGCTAATGAGCTGATCGACGATCTGGTCAAGCAGATCTTTAACGCCACTGTAGAGGACTGGTAGTGAAGACGATGACGCTAGATGAGCTGAATAGGCTGACGGCTCACCCTGAGGAGCTCAACCGCCACACGCTCTCGCCACTGGCCGAGCTGGTGGAGACCTATCCCTATGCGCAGAGCATCGTGATGCTCTATCTACTCAATCTGTCGATCCTCGGTGACCTGCGCTACGAAGCGGAGCTGCAGCGTTGGGCTCCCCACCTACCTAGTCGCGAGAAGCTCTACCTGCTAGCTCGGCTGCACATGCCGCTAGCAGACTTGACGCCCGTGCTGGCTCACGACCCGTCAGACTCCTTTGCTCTCGTAGATCAATATCTGCGTAAGGTGGCCGAGCGCGAAGGCCCGCTCTCGAATGAGCTAGAGTACGACACGGCAGAAGCTCTCCCCACGGAGGAGCATACCCCAGACTACTTCTCACAAGCGGAGTACGAGTCGGCACCCTCAGATATGTCGCTCTCGGGGCTTCTCGCCACACCTTCACCAGAAAGTGCGTCAGCTGCCGACGCCGCTCCGCAGCCTATGGCACCGCCATCCGATGATGCAGAGCCGAGAGATACGCTTTTTACCGAAACACTAGCCTCCATCTACATCAAACAGGGGCATTATGAGCGAGCAAAACGAATTATTGAGGGGCTAAGCTTGAAATTTCCAGAAAAAATTAGTTACTTTGCAGTTCAATTGAACTTTCTCGAGAAGCTAATCGACAATGCTTCTCACTCATAAATACGCATTCATAGACTAGTAGACATGCAAATCTTTCTAAGTATCCTGATCCTCATCGCAGCTATCCTGCTAATCCTTATCGTCGTCGTTCAGAACTCTAAGGGCGGTGGTCTAGCAGCAGGCTTCGGCGAGAGCAATAAGTACATGGGGGTACGCAAGACGACGGACTTCCTCGAGAAGGCCACATGGACGCTCGCAGGAGCTTTGGTCGTGCTCAGCATTGCCAGCTCATTCTTTGTGAAGCCTCAAGTACAGGCTAAGCAGAGCGAGAGCTTTATCGAGCAGTCTCAGCAGAGTGCTCCTCTGCTACCTCAGCAACCTGAGGCTACGCTACCACTGCCCGCTGCTCCCGCTACTCCCGCTGCTGAGGCTCCAGCCCCAGCACCTGAAGCACAGCCTGAGGCTCAGCAGCCTGCCGAGTAAAGCCTGAAGAGGGCTTAGCCAGCTAGGTAGCTCGTCAGATATTGATGAGGGGAGGACTCACGCTTGTGTGGGTTCTTCCCTTGGTTGTGCCTATAAATGCAGAAGAAACTGTACCTTTGTAGCATAGCTTGTCGCTAAGCGTGACAAGCTCCTCACACGTAGTAACTCAAAGAAGTAGGTAATGCTTACCATCAAACAAATATTGGATGACCCACAGGGAGTCATCGAGCGGCTCGCCGTCAAGCACTTTCCCGCAGAAGAGCCCATAGCAGCTATCATCGCTCAGGACAAGCTGAGACGCGATGCACAGCACAAGAAGGACGACAGCCTGGCTCAGCAAAAAGTCCTCTCACGCTCTATCGGTGAGAAGATGAAAGCGGGTGCCCGCGAGGAGGCTGAGCAGCTCAAAACTGAGGTGCAGGCACTCAAAGAGATCTCTAAGCAAGCTGAGGAGACCATGCGACAGGCCGAGGAGACGATGCGACAGCTCCTACTCTCCGTACCTAATCTGCCGCACCCCGACGTGCCACATGGCACCTCTGCTGAGGACAACCTCTGCGTCGCTACGGGTGGTAAGATGCCGACACTAGCTGACGATGCTAAGCTACCACACTGGGAGCTGGCTAAGCAGTACGACCTTATAGACTTCGAGCTGGGAGTCAAGATCACGGGCGCAGGCTTCCCCGTATATAAGGGTAAGGGAGCAAGACTACAGCGCGCTTTGATCAACTTCTTCCTCGACAGAGCTACGGCAGCTGGCTTTCAAGAGGTCGAGCCTCCTATTATGGTCAACGAGGACTCTGGCATCGGCACTGGTCAGCTCCCTGACAAGGAGGGGCAGATGTACCACGTGCAACTGGACAACCTCTACCTCATACCGACGGCTGAGGTGCCTGTGACCAACATCTTCCGAGATGTCATCCTAGAGGCAGACCAGTTACCTATCTGTTGTACTGCCTATACGCCTTGCTTCCGTCGTGAGGCGGGTTCGTATGGCAAGGATGTGCGCGGACTCAACCGCCTGCATCAGTTTGACAAGGTAGAGATCGTCTCCATCGACCGTCCCGACCACTCGTGGCAGCAGCTCGACAAGATGATTGCACACGTCAAGAGCCTCGTTGAGGAGCTTGAGCTTCCTTATCGTATCCTCCGCCTCTGTGGTGGTGACCTAAGCTTTACGAGTGCTATGACTTACGACTTTGAGGTCTTTTCAGCTGCTCAGGGGCGTTGGCTCGAGGTGAGCTCCGTCTCTAACTTCGAGAGCTATCAGGCCAACCGTCTGATGTGTCGCTACCGTGACCCTGAGGAGGGGATTACCCTTTGTCATACGCTCAATGGTAGTGCCCTCGCTCTGCCACGCATTGTCGCTGCCCTACTAGAGAATAATCAGACGCCCGAGGGCATTATCATTCCCAAGGCTCTGAGACCCTACACTGGCTTTGACAAGATAGACTAAGCAATCGCCCCCAACCCACACCGCTATGGCTAAGAAAGGCAAGCAATCCGCCCGAGCGATCAATATACGCAACAAGCGCGCTACCTATGACTATGAGCTCCTCGACCAGTACACCGCAGGCATCGTGCTGGTTGGTAGTGAGATCAAGTCTATACGTGCGGGCAAAGCGGCTCTCGTGGATAGCTACTGCTACTTCTCGCGTGGTGAGTTGTGGATCAAGAATATGTATATAGCGGAGTACAGCTACGCTTCCTACAACAATCATGTGGAGCGACGGGAGCGCAAACTGCTACTCAACCGCAAGGAGCTGCGCAAGCTCGAGGAGGAGATGAAGAACCCTGGGCATACGATCATCCCCGTGCGTCTCTTCATTAACGAGCGGGGGCTCGCCAAGCTGGTCGTTGCACTAGCCCGAGGTAAGAAGCAGTATGACAAGCGCGTCGCTATACGCGACCGTGAGGACAAGCGACGCCTAGAGCGTGCGATGCGCTTCTGACCAGTCATAACGAATGCTCCTTGTAGGGACGCGCGGCTCGGACGCAGACCGTCGGTGCGTCCGTTGTATCAAAACGAAACCATATCCGTTGTCGAACAGCAATACGAATAACAATTTGTAGTGGCGGACCTATGTGTCCGTCCGTCTTCGTTGGAACGCAATATGCCTTGTGGGCGGACACGCAGGTCCGCCCCTACACGAACTACATCAACACGACAAGTCCAACCATCAGACGCTGTAACCTTTGACACAACGGACGCACGACCGTGCGTCCCTACAAGTCGTTACTCGTGAGACTCGCGAAGTCTAGTCCAAGAGATTGGGCGAAGTCTAATTATTAGACGATGCAAAGGTAATAGAACAGACCATCGAGCCTGCACTCAGCTGCACTCAGCCTCACTCTGTAGCTTGCAAACGCCTCAACAGGTCCTAACGTGGAGCGGACACAGCATACGACTCCCCGATCTACAAGCGAGGCAATGTCGTGTGAACATCTTTTGCTGTTAGTACGGACAAACAACCCAACGAGGGGACTCAGCCGCTTCTAGTAAGCGATTGAGTCCCCTCGTTGTATTGTTGCTAGCTATACTAGAGAGCTGTCGTCATCTAGTGAGCGAATGGGTTACCACGCCATGCCAAAGACGAGCTGAGGCATACCCATAGAGACAACGGTCGTGGTGTGATGATCTTTTGGTCCCACTTGTATCATACGAGAGCTGTAGACATAGCCTAAACCTACATAATAGTGTCCGATGCTCTTACGCACATCTACCGAGATATTTGACCCGAAGCCGTGCTGCAGGCTGTTGAACGCATCGTAGTCGCCAAGTAGCGTAGCGCTATCTTTCGTTTTGCTCCTAAAGAGCAGGGTATAGCCGATGGCGAGAGAACCCTGAGCACTCCAGCCTGAGCGACTGTCGCGCAGACTACTAAGGGCGATAGAGGGGCCTATGAATAGTTGGTTGAGCAGGCGTTCCTTATGAGGTATCAGGGGCTGTGTACTCTTGAGCTCCATCTGAGTATATGAGAGTTCTCCGCCCACCTTCCAGTGGTTGTTTAGCCAACCACTTACCTCCATAGCGGCATTAGCGACTATAGGCGATAGGATGTTATTGGTCGGGATGACAATGCCCGCACCACCTCGTACGGTGCAGTCTAGGATAGGTTTGTTTTGGGCATGAATTAGCGAGATGCTACAGAGGAGGGCTAGAATGAGTAGTCCAGACTTGGTCCATTTACTTGTTTCCATTCTAATACAGATTATGGTTTATAATATGATAGTGGCTTACGTTTGGTCTTAAGCCAACACCCCTTTGATAACGCAGTTGGGTCTACGCCATTCTTTCGAGCACTGCTAGTCATAGGTGATCGGATCTTGAAGAGCAACATACAGCCTCCGTGCCCTCAATCAAGATGAAACGGAAGTGTGCATCCTTTCGCTCCCTGCTCTAAAAGCAAAGTTACAAAACGCTTCTAAAAAAAACAAGTGGCAACTTTGCTTCGCTACACTCGTACATTCCACCCGCTAATGCAATTTCTCAAGAATGATGTTTTTGATGACTTC
>OLQA01001672.1_pt1 | contig 18914 bp, 17 predicted proteins | sample 1673151 | NCBI WGS metagenome assembly OLQA01 (sample SAMEA3136760, study PRJEB25190) | human gut metagenome | biome: human gut; feature: human-associated habitat; material: faeces | place: Austria | collected 2013 | reverse complement strand
CTTATTTTACCACAGAACCATGAAAAAAAGAATAGATTTCAGCGGTGCAGATTTACTTCTTTTACTATAATTGTTCATCCGCAGCCATAATATTCAGAAAAGGCCGGTAATCCTTTGCATTTCTTTTTGTTTGATTTCCGGCAATACATGGGAATATAAACCCGCAGTCATCTGCAGGGCAAAATGCCCCTGAATCACCCGGAGCGTTTTAAATATAGGTATGCTGACAAAAGACGCCCCGAACCTTGGGGGCTTCAGGGCGTGTTTAAAATAAGTCGCTATGGCTTCCGGTCCGGGTTAATGTCAATGTCAATATTTCCTGCTCAATCTTATAGATCAAGAGCCAATCAGGCGTGATGTGGCATTCCCTGTGCCCTTCGTAGTTACCCGACAGATTATGATCCCTGAATTTGGGCGGCAACATCTGTCCGCTGCATAACATTTCCAGGACATCCTGCAGGAGCTGGGGATTATAGCCGCGTTTGATAACCGTCTTATAATCCTTTTTAAACTTAGCGGAATATCTTACTTCAAGCATTTAAGTCCTCCATAAGATCTGTTACACTGTGGAATGGCTTGCTGAGGTTACGCCCGTGATTTACATCATCAATCGCAGCAAGGGTTTCAGCGTTGGGGACATCAAGGGCAACTTCAAATGGTATTTTTTGCTGGCGCACCATGGTTTTCGCAAAAATGTTAATAGCTGTAGTCATGTTTAATCCGAGTTCACTGCAAAGCCAGTCGAATTGCTGTTTCAAATTCTCGTCCATACGGATATTAATATTTGTCTGAGCCATTTATAACACTCCTTTCGATTTTCTATATCTAGCTTAGCATAATTTATTGACACAGTCAATTTGTTGTAAATAAAATTATTGACATCTTTAACTTTTTGGGGTTATTTAAAAAATATTATGGTAAATATTAGGTAAATAGCAGCCCGAGAGTCCCGTTTGCAATCCAGGATTCCCGTATTGTAAATGAAAATCCTGTTTTGTAAGTGAGTTTCCCGTTTTGTAAACGGAATTCTCCTTTTGCAAGCGAGTTTCCCGTATTTTCATTTATTCCTTGATATGTTATAATGCGTACAGCAGGATCTTGTGTATGACAATCAAGAATCAATTCCCGTTCGAAATTTTTGTATTCGGAGAATCCATCCCGTTTTACCTTTATTTTGATCTGGTTTGTTCTGGCAGCTCACACAAGATTTTTGTTACTTTTTTAGAAGTTTTGGCTTTAAGATGATGTTCTCGGCTGCAACCGGCGAACACCCTAGTTTCTTAAGCAAATCTTCTCCGTAATAAAAGCTGAACGCATCGTATGGGCTACGGTTGTTCAGCTTTTTTCTTTTATAAGAGTTGATGTGGTTCATCATCAGGGATATATCAGCCTGGGTCAGATCATCAAAGCTTTCTCCCTTCGGCAGGATACGGCGGATCAGTTCATGATTGACTTCGCAGGCGCCTTTTTGATAAGGACAACTCGGATCACAATAAAAGAGGCTTGTACGGCGCATCGGTACTGTATCCCGGTACTCAATCTCCTTTGGATTGGAAAACTCACTTCCGTTATCCGTAAGTATAACCGGAAACAGACGGTTGAAATCCTTTGCCCCAAGAATACGGTCAAGCGCTTGAAAGATGTGGATGACAGAACCAGCCGTATTGGATTCCCTCAGAAAAGCGAGCATAAAACTGGTCTCTACAAAATGAACCGTAAGCAGGCATTTTCCCCCGGGTTTTCCGATGACGCTATCCATTTGCACAATGGTTGTCTCCGGTTCTTTTTCAAGAAATTTTTGGAAATCCGAATAACTGCGTCCCAGACGGCACCCCCTGTCTACTTTAAATTCTGGCTGTTTGTATCGGGGACGATACTTTACCTTGCGTGGCAGATCGATATTCCTGATCTCAAAAAGCTGAGCGTCCACATAATTATATAACGTCTTTTCACTGCACATCAGCTCATCGACATGCTCCGTATAAATTTGATGGAGGGACTGCCCGTTTTTAACAAGCGGAGTAATGAGCTTATTGATCCTGGCTATATCGGATTCATTTGACAGAATCCCTGTCCTTGATTCAGAAATAGTCTTGTGCGCCATTTCATGTGCGTCCGCAGGATCATAAATCCTCTTTAAAAGGGTGCATCGGGGGAGTTCCCGGCAGCCGTTGCAAACGTAAGGTGGTTTCCTCTTAACAGAACAGATGTCCTCTTCAAAATCAGGGCAATGGAAGGTACATTCCGAACACAGGCTGCATTTATAGGCTGACTGATGCGAGCATCCATTCGCACCGCAGATTTTTTTAGCTTTACATGAATTGCGGTACTTACATGGATTATAGGGGTATCCTGGACGTCCGCTTTTCTTGTCATAGGAATATTTCCGGATCTCCTTGGCAATCGTTGTACGGTCTTTTCCCAGTTCCTTTGCAATAGCCCCAAAAGAGGCGTTTTCCTGAATACGCTGAGATATAATCAGACGATCTTCGTATGATAAAAACTTTGACATGGCGACTCCTTTCCGGCTGCCAGAGATCAAAGTATAGCAGAAAAGGAGACCAACTTTCCAGTCAGTCTCAATCTTTGCAAAAGAGAATCCATACCCTTCTCTTTTCCCCATGTAATATAACTATAAGTCCCATTCAAGATCCTGGGTATGGAATCTTGAATTACAATTCAGGATGTTATTAACTAAGCACAGCAAGAGTAACTCTAGTTTTACCCTGTTTTTCCCTCGAAGGAGAAATCTTTGGAACTCATAATCATTTTTTAGTACTCCGAAGGCTCCTTCCACTTGTATGGAACGGTTCATCCGGTATTGGCTGCCGGTCTCGCTCAGGATATTCTGGTAGGATTCCTCCCGCTTCTCTATAAAACTTTTGGATACATACAAGTGTTTATTCTTCTTTGATTTTGTACATTTCTCTTTGTAAGGTCAGCCAGTACACTCTTCACCTTCATACACTGTTACCTGGGATTCATAACCGCTTTTACTTTTTTGTTTCTTTAGGTATTGGGCTGTCAGTCTTTTCCCCGCATGACAGGTATAGAGATCCTGTTCTTCATCATATTTAATATTTTCCCGTTTACTGATGTCTTTTTTGAAACTCCTCTTTTTCCATTTTTCATATGTCTGAGGCTTGATATACCGTTTCTGCCTGTTTTCCCTTAAAAAGCTGTACCCTTCCCCACTTTCATATCCTGAATCCGCTGTTACACTAGGATACCGGTATCCCAGTTTTTCTTCCATTGTTTTCAGAAACGGTACCAGCGTCCAGACATCGTTCCTGTCTGGAAAGATATCTGCCACAGCCACATACTCACTGTCCACGCCGATCTGTACGTTATATCCCGGTTTTACTGGGCATTGCGCATGTGGCCTTCTTTCATATGCATAAAGGTTGCATCCCCGGATCCGTCTTACAGTAGTTGTTACGTCCCTGGAAGCTTGCGATATGCCAGTCATAGGTTATCTGGCGTTCCAGAAATCTTCGGAACAGCTCCAGGTACCTCTGCTCCCGACTTTTACGTTTTCCCCGGCCATGTACGAAGACTGTATGATGTTCTTCACAGATGCCCTCCAGAAACCGGCCGACTTTTTGGAGGTCCGTTGTCCTGGTGTCCTCTGACACGCAAAAGGATTTCATGTACTCCTGGTTTAGAAGATTTACGACTTCCCGTATTTTTAGAAACATCTTTTCTTCCCATTTTCCAACCAATTTTTATCGGACGAAGGTATACTTATTCACACAGGCCTCCAGCTTTGTTCCGTCTATGAAGACCGTTTCCTTTGATAATTCTTCGGCTTTTGCAGGCCTGCGTACCATTTGATAAAAGAGGGCTTCACAGGCGTCTGCCAGAAAGCCGGTACGGAACCTCGAAATGGTGCTGTGATCAGGCGCTTTCTGTCCTGCCAGCCGCCACATGAAGTTGATATCCCTTCTGCATGCGATTTCCATCTTTCTGGAAGAATAAATGTTTTGTGAATAGGCATAGGTGAGTATCTTGAACATGGTCTTAGGGTCAACCGCTGGATTTCTGCCTTTAACAGAGTAAGCCTGATAAAGCAGCGTGTAATCTAATTCCTCCAATTCGTGGCTAAGCAGTCTGACAGAGTCATCATCAGGAACAACACCTTCCAAACTTAATGGCAAAACCAGTTGATAGTTTGCGCCAAGTTCGGTATGATTTTTATGGTATTTTAATTTACAAGTCATAATTTATTATACCATGAAAGGCGAATTCTTCGGAGTCCGCTTTTTTATTTTTAGTTCAAAAAAGAAGCTCTGCTCTATAGATGATCACTCATCTATTTTGCAACGCCCTCTTAAAAATCATCCTCATCTCCAATGTCGATTTTTCATGTACAAAACAGTTTAGGCAGTTTACAAAACGTAAAGATCGATACTCATTGATGCCAAATAAGGCTTTCCCTTTATTAATTATCCCGCTTTTTCATTCCACTCTAATCACTATAAAATATCTTTCCAAAATCCAAGTTCTTTATTTTCATATGTTCCGACAATCAAACCTCTATCAAGAAATGCATTTCGCTCCTCACAACAAGTTTCCGGAAGCAGCCCACAAGCATGACATGCCGCAAGATTCAATGATTCCCTTCCTTGCCCTCGACTCATAATGCAAACAGGATCATTGGAGCATGTTTGAGCATTTGCTATGGCTTTTTTCAGTATTCTTGGAAACGCATCTTCTCTCCCTTGCCTTACCAAGCCGCCCAGCGTTCCTTCCGAATCACCACTTGCAGTATAAATAAAGATACCTGCCATCTCCTCTCCGTCAGATTCATCCGAACAATATATCCGTTCACTCAAAGAAGCTATACTGTAACCACATTCAAAACTCAATTGCGAAATCAATAAATGAGACAATGTATGCAACATGATAAATTTAGGCGTTATCGTTCGCGGATGGTTTTTTCCCATAAACGATGTCGCATAATTGGCATTCAGATGTCCTGCTCTTTTTACAACCTCTGGATTTTTGTCTATCCATTCATCAATATCCTGTTGTCTAAACTCAATAAAAATACCTTCCCCCCTGACTTCATATGCTGGAAACCAATGTGTATTTTGCTCTTTCACACTAACGAATCCTACATCCTCTTGACTCATTGCAGGATTGATTCTTGAAAAACCGATTAACGCATTTACTACACGTACTTTATCAATTAAAGAAATCGATTTCACATGTGGAATTTGATATTCTTCAATATTCATTTCTTCTCTTGCGAAATCACCAAGAGTTGCACCGGAAAAAGAGGAAATTTCTCCCTTTAAAGCATAGTATTCCTCGATTCTATACTGAATGCTCATCACATCTATTTCTGATTTTCTAGGCTCCAACCATTTCTTTGTCAGTATTTTTTCAATATCCGGCTTAACCCCGCCAATTTCCAGAGCTATTTTATCCACCCATTTTGACAAGCGTTTCTTAATCATCTCAACTCTATCTTCCGGTTCTTCATCACTGATAATTGTAATACAATCCTCAAAGGCTTTACTCTGCTCAATTTTTGCATTTAGCTTATCCGCATAAGGCGGAATAACCAAAGAACTATGTACAACAGGAAAATAAACCGAAGATGCCCCCCTCTGTACGGTTTTCGGATAGCATGAACACTTTTTCTTTATGTGTTTGAACGGATGATTTCCTTCGCATCGAAAAATATTTGTCTCTCCCTCTTGATCCAGTTTTTCAAAACAATCCTTATCGAACGCACCTCTCAGCGTTGCATTTGCTCCGCAAGCACAACTGATACTAAGCCCTTCAAGACCTTCCGTACCCGATGCGCCGGTTTTAAATTTTAAGGAAGGTGTTCCACAAATAGGCTTTTTAGCTTTGGTATGCACCCACTTTACCCAGGGGAAATCATTTAGATGTCCGTTTTCGCAAACCGTAACAATACGAGCCACAACAAGGTCTTGCTTGCATTTAGGGCACTGCATGTGTTCAACCATGTATTCATCCCGCTCAAGCACTTTACTATTTGTGACTTTTTTATATTCAAATACCCACTTTTGAATTGGTTGAAACTTTCTGCACTTAGGACAAAAATACCATTCCGGAAACCTTGCATATGCAATATTAATCGGCAGGCCAAAGTAATCTACTCCCAATGCATGAGCAAAACGATCATCGTAAAGCCTTGAAATTCCGCTCCAATACTCGGGGGCAGTTGTAACCAATGTTTGATCTGGAAAATCAACCATTGCACCTACACCATATTGGAGAACAGCTTGTGCCGCTCGAACAGAGTGTGTAACTTTGTCTAAATCTATTTTTATTTTAACCTGTTCAGCCATATAGTTATTCCTCCCACACTATAATACTTCCTGTTACCAGCGTATCAACATTTCTCATTGATGTAAGTGTTTCAATCGCCGCATCCTTACCGGCCGAGTTGTACTGTTTGAGTAATCTTTTTTCTCCGGATCCTGGCGGCGTAACCATGAATCTTTTTCCGAAATACAAAGTGTTCTTATCTTCACATTCGTCTACAAACATCTGCCACTTATCAAAAAATTCCTGCATTTCGTTTTGTACTTCGTCTATATCATCCTTCATCCGGGTTTCGGAACGTACATTTATTCCCCTGATACGTTGTATAACGAACTCCTCTATTTCCTTTATCGAAATCTTAAAGTATTCAGCATCAAAATGACTGGCGTCCTTATCGCTAACCAGCCCTTCTTTTTGTCTCAGCATCGCTGTTAGAATAGCATGTAATGCCCTTTCTCGTGCTGGTTTTGAAAACGGAGTTGCTCCTGTCGGTTCGACAAACCGATAGAATGATTCATGATATGATTTGAACCTCTCATAGTGTGATCGGTCTCTGCTTTTCGTAGCATCATATTGTACAAACACAACTCCCGGATAAGTACGACCCACTCGACTGGATGCCTGAATGTATTCACTTGTCAGTTTGGGTTGACCTACCATAAGCATTACATTCAGCCTGGAAACATCAATACCAACAGAAATCATATTAGTTGCCAGCAGTACACTGGACGCATAACGTTTTGCCTCCACATTTTCTTCCGAATACTCAATTTTCTCCAACTTATCAAGTGTCTCATTCAATTCCGTTGTGGACACACGACTTGTCAATTCATCTGCATTTACAACTAGTCGCCTTGTTGTAAACATTCTATTTGCCGTTCTTATAATGAAATCTTTCACGTCATCATCAATTAAGGTAGATGCTTTCCCTAGATCCCTCAGACTATTAAAATATACCGTCAAGGTCCAAAATTTATCTTTAATTTCATCAGACAAATCCATCATATACGCCTTCTGCATCAGCGCAGCCATAATACGGATTTCCGTCATTGCTTTTGTCTTACCGGCTGGCATTATACCGACATATTTTCGTCCGAAAATCCCACGGGAATAATCAATTTCCGTTTCTTTAGCAAAAAATGAATCTTCTGCATCAAGTCCCGGTGCCGGAAACTGAACTACTTCTCTATTATATAGAACAGAACACTGTTCCTTTGCTCTCCTAATTGTTGCAGTAGAAGCTATAATCTTAGGGTAAACCCCTTTCTGTCCACATATCTCATCAACGGCAGTTTCATATAATCCTACGATAGTGCCAAGCGCACCGGAAATAAGGTGTAATTCATCCTGAATAATCAATTCCGGCGTTCTATTTTTGTTTCCCACACCAAAAAATGCACCAATTTGCCCCTCCCACGGCATCATTGCAAATTTGTCTACAGTACCGAATAATAACGTAGGTGGATTTGAATATAGTTCCTCGTCAATAATCTGAATCGGCAAGTTATTTGTAAAATCACAATCTTCATGAGGGCAATACATATAAAAATGTTTGCCTCGCATACTATACCCCCATTCACCGACCAATTTTTTGTTTTTATCGTCCTTTACCATTTTAGTCCCACACCAAGGACATTTAAGAACTTGAAATTTATTATGTCTCTCTTTCTCATTTCGAACATAATAATGATTACTTACATTCCGTAGCTTGTCTAAATGGTAGCTTGCAGAATTCTTTCCTCCGTCATTTTTATTTGGAATATGTGTGCCGCCAATCCAAAGACCAATACTAATTTGCTCTTTTCCTAATGGATACGCCGGATATTTATGACGCTTCTGAATACAGTCTTGCCTAATGTATTCACATGCACAAATCAATGTTGCCGCACGAGTAAACTGCTGCGCCGCCAAAAGTCTTAGTGTGTAACGCATAATTACGGTTGTTCCTCCGGCCTCTTGCGGATATGCTAATTTTCTATAAAAAATAGTAAATGCCGTTAATCCTAAATATGCCTCGGTTTTACCGCCACCGGTAGGAAACCAAATCAAATCTACAATACTGCGCTCAAATGAATCATCATTCACAATGGATTTAATATCCATTAATAAAAATGCAATTTGAAAAGGTCTCCAGCGACAATTTGAATCATCCTCCCGGCTATAATCCATTCCGCATAACCTATCCGATATCTCCTCATCCCCTGGATACCGATCTGCATTTTCCCTTGCCATATCCGTCTGCATGGCAATATGAATACGTTGCATAAACATCGCTCTGTTTGCAAGAAGAAATGCTTTATAAGCATTTTCATTTTCATCTAACAATTGAATTCCGGCATACATTCTTTCGTATGCCCGCTTACATTCCGCAATGTTTTTGACAGCCGCCGAAACGTATTTTGAATCAAGCGAAGATACCGTTTGCTCCAATTTATCGACCCAGTCTTTATACAAATCCACAAGATTTTGCATAGAAGAAAGCTTAGTTGCTTTATCGGAACAATCCAAATCTGACAGATATTTCATTGACAGTTCCTTATCTTCTACTGATTGATTTTTAGGAAGAGAGAAGTTCATAGCCGGAATTTCTTCAATTGGAAAGAAATCATTCCAAATGCAACCATTACCGTTTTTATCAATATTCCAATTTACCGATGTTCCAAGCCCGGTACCGTAAATCGTCTTATGTCTATAAAGCAATTCAAGTGAACATTCTTCTTCATCCATCATACTGATATCAGAATTACCCTTGCTCTCCATAAAGATAAAGGAATTGTTTTGAGAACTTATTTCAATTCGTGACTGGAATATACAGTGATTGGCTTTCGCAGGTGTCTCCTTATGCTCATTGACAAGCATTACCGTAATAGACCATATTTCATCAGACACTTTTCTTCTTAGTGCAACTATTTTTGCACTTGTACCGTCAAGCTCCTGATTGCGTGCATCTTCAACGTAATCCCCTCCCGAAAAATCCAAAACGAATTCCGGGATTTCATGCGGAACTCGAACATAGCCAATGCCACAGTAATCCACAAAACGGTATGCTATTTTCTTAAGAATCTGGTATTCATTTTCTGGTATTGTATCCTTTTCAAAAATATCCCGTACCTCTTTTGCCTTAATCGAAGTGAGCAGTTTAATAGTTCCAGACTTATTATCATATACCATTTTATGGGCAAGTTCAGGAGGAATCACATAATGTTCCGGATTTTCCGGATGATACGGTATTACACAATCCGTTACCAATGCATTTCTATAGGTAGCAAATGATACTTTTCCCGTCACTATATCCGTGTTACCTTTAACGAGAAAAGTAATTCCCATTGATGACGGCATATACTGTGTTGACATCCCAATTTCTTCATCAAGGTTTTCATCTGCAGTCTCATCAAACTCATATTTATGGATTTGGCATTCTTGTACTGGCTCTTCCCCCATATCTTTCTCTATTTTCTCTTCGATTCTTTCTTCTACTATCTCTTCCATCTCCAAAATAGAAACGGTTTCATCATTATCCTGGTTTGCCTGATTACCCTGTGGAAAAAGAATACCAAGGGAATACCGACTAGTCGGTGTACTGGAAATAAGCTCATGTTCGATATCAGGTAAAGAAAATTCTGACCCCGGGCCAAGCAGTTCGGATTTAATTATATCTATGTATTCTTCACGCGCTGAAATTAATTGCTCTCTTATAGTACTCTCACTCACATTGATACCTCCGCTTCCGTAATTGGCCTGTTTACCAGGTTAATATTTATATTGGTAATTTCATCTAATTCCAAAATACTGTCTAATTCAAGTGTTTCCGAAAGATTTTCGACATTATTATATACTATTTCAAGCACACTACCCTCAGGTGGCATATGTCCGCTCAATTTATCATTAATTGCCTTTGCTATTAGGTCAAGAATTGTCCTGCGTTCATGTCGCACAACCCTACAGGCTTCAAAGTACCCTTTAGCATCATCCAAAAGATATAAGTCTTGTGTAATTTGAGCAATATGTTCCATAGTTTTAATATCTCTTGGACCAACAATATGACTATCCTCTACAAGCCACTGCCGCACAGTGACTTCTTGTAATGAACTTCCGACTTCACGCAATTTCTTTGCGATGCCTCGATATGTAAAATTCCCCTTTTCTTTGAATCTCCTTAATACTTCTTTCCAATATATTGATTTTTCCGAGGCATTGACTAAATTTTTGCCCAGCCTTCCCGTTGCTAGAAGCTTCTCATAAATGAAATCCACAATATTTTGGGTATAATCATCACGTTTGATGAATACCAGCAAATCTCCAGGGAGCAGTTTATTTACTGCTTTCTCGGCAACGCTCCCAACATCTCTGTCAAACACAACGGCAGAATAATACTTTGAAAAGAAAATTTGTTCCCCTGTAACAAATGATCCGACAAATTGAACTTCTGAAACCGGTGCATTTCCATTCGATGCATTTTTGCTTGTAGCAAACCGACAAATATCAAAAGCACTTAAATTTTCAATGTATTGATCCAAATCCGAAAATTCTTGTACAAATTCCTCTTCTGTTTCATCCGATTCAAAACCATCATGCAATTCTTTCGGTAATTCAGAATCGTACTTGATACCTTCAATTTTTGCATTCAATTTTTTCTCAATCTTGTCGTATTTCTTCTTTCGATTATTAAACATTACTACTTCGCAATCATATAACATAACCTCTATTTTCTTTGCCGACTGGCACTGTAAAGGCTCAAAACTTTTTCCATTAATATTGCCAACGGCAATCACAGTATCATACTTTCGATTCGAGTTAAAACGATTTGTCGTAACACAGGTAATACTATTCTCATTAAAGTTATAATGCAAAACCATTGATAGCAAATCAGCATAGTAAGCTTTTGGCACAACAATAACGATTCTTTGACCTGCATGATCAACTATATATTTTTGAATCGCCAATGTTTTAGGCGTGTTTATCAAAAATTCCTGATACTTCTTCTCTAATGCACTTACTATCGCAACGCATCTTTTTTCCATCATCCCTGAATTCTTCGCAATATCCCACAGTTCACTAATCCGGGCTTGCGGAGATGAAACCGTTGTATTGATTTCTTCGTTTCTGACAGCAGCTTCCATAAACGACAAAGGAAAAATAGCCGTTGTCAACAGATTCAACAATCCTTGCGCCGAAAGGATAAAATTATTCTTTCGCTCATCCTCCCAGTTCGATTGCTTAATTATAAACAAATCATTTTTAATCTGGCGATATTCGTCCCATACCCAGCCACCAGCAACCGGAATTATAGAAATCGTATTATTTATAATATTAGTAATCTGGCGATTAAGTTCCTCTGTAAATGGATTGTTATTTTTAATTTCTCCTGCATTTTTTGATAGGTAATCTTTAGTACATGCAAACACCATTGCCTCTTCATACATATCTAAAATATATCCGCCCACATCACTCCTTATAGGTATCGCAACATGCACAAAACGAAGTGTTTTTCTCCTACATAAGTCAGCCAATTCAGACCCGTTTTCTGTCAAAGAACCATTCTTTGTAACAAGTAAGCCAACCACTTTATTCCCGTGACGGTTAAGTACAAGATCCCTTGCAACCGATATTTTCTCGGTAACTTTAAGAACTGCTTCTGCTTTCGTTGGATTTTTCCCAAACTGAGATTCCTCGCCATTGCTTGTATAATATGCAGCTGGGACTATATCAAGTAAACCAATTTGTTTTTTTTCTCCATATACAATTCTCAAATTCTCACAAAGTTCCTTAAACTCCCTTCGATTAGCAACAATTACAATCGATACATCAATTATACTCGGCACTTCTGATATCGCCATATGAAAAATATACGCCAGAAATTCTTCTCTATTTGTTTTTACTTTACGAACCCCCCTGCCATCAGTGAGTGCAGAAGATCCATAATATGGCTTAACAAGTTGCTTATTATGATCCAGTGGGATTAATAACCTAGATTTACCGTTTTTGCCTTTTGCATCCTGCTCAAGCACTATATATTGGCTACCATTCAATGGTTCAATGCCTTTCCACCGGTACCGCTGATTCTTATACATTACCATATCATCCTGCCGTAAGGCAGCGATAATATCATCATTTGTTGATAGATTATAGGATAAACACCCTAGTACAACAGCAACAACTGCTATAATATCAAAACAAACAGAACCTGTGTGCAGAGCAAAACTTACCGAGTGTCCCTCGCCACCTATTACATTACAAAAAAACTTCATATAATGCTCAATAATACTTTCTTTTGATATTAAAGCATCCCCATAATAAATATCGCACTTATTAAAAATTGCGTTTGTTAGACTGTCATCCGTCATTTTAATTCGCCTCCGTCATGCTTTTTCTCCATCAGCAAATTTAAACATCTCAAAATAAATTGAACCATCTCTTCTATAGCCGGAATCATAACCGAATTACCGAATTGCTTATATCTTTGCACGTCTGGAACATCCTCCAGAAATAAAAAACCATCATTTCCATGTTTGTCCATAAACGCATAATTTATGAACCCCTGCAATTTCCCCCACTCAAACGGCGTCATTACTCTTATTCCTTTATCATTCAACGGTGTTTTCTTCCCTTTAATTTCTCTTCCTGCAATTCCGTCCTGCGGATTAAAAATCAAATTTCGCTCACACCCCGAACCGCCGGTTGCAAGCAGAGTGTTGGCAATCGGCGGTTCTATTCCTGGTTCATTAACAATTCTAAATCCGAAACCATATCCCTTTCCTTCCTGCCTGGCTCTATGCCGGATAAGTATTTCTAAATATCCTGATGCCATATAATATTTTGCCTCCACATTATGCTCCAACAAATCATTTAGATCTTTATACAGACTCTGTTCTCTGGATTTTGGCAATTCTTTCGGCAATTGCAACAACAATTGCCTGTCAAATCGCTCCATATCGAATCCTATTATGTAAGTTCTGGGGCGGTTTTGTGGAACTCCGAAATCTCGAGAATTCCTCACGAAACTCTTAGGTACATATGTAGGGATTTCATCTTCCGATAATTCCACCCCAATAATATGGTAACCCAAATCAATCTCCAAAGTTTGGATTATTCTTTTGAAAGTTTCGCCCTTATCATGTGTTACAAGTCTATCTACATTTTCCAATAAAAAGGCAATCGGACGTGTCCTACCAATAATATCGGCAATGTGAAAGAATACCTGTCCCTTTTCTTGGTTTTCAAAGCCCTCTTGAAATCCCACTCGGCTAAAAGTTTGGCAAGCAAAACATCATAGTTCGTTTATTCTACAAGCTCCTTAAAGTCTTCACCTGTAACCCCGAACAAATGTTGAGATATCTTACAAGCATACTTATCCTCTTCTGCAGACAAAACATTAACAAATTGTCCTGTTAATTCGAATCCACGCCTAATCCCACCAATACCTGCACACAAATCTATAGTCCTGTAAGGTTTCACCGGAAAAGTCTACAGTTCATCTACAATAACGGAAACATACCGCTCCAATTCATTTTTTATTTCATGCCCCCAGAAGCGAAGTACATTCTACCCTTGTTGTTGTAATGCTACCGTTACCTCCAAATCTCGTATCATATTTTTTTCAATTTTTGCAAATCAAAATTCCTGAGTACTCTTAATTTTTTGCGAGCATTTTCCCTATCATAACCATGCCAAAATCTCCGTCACAAAATACGGCAATCTTTCTTGCTGGAAATGTAATATCTGGCTTGCCATACACAGATTTATCATTTTTTTAAGGTTTTTATACCCCGTTGAATTAACTCGACACATAGAGCATTTTTAAGTGCGGTATCTTTATTACGCACTCGGCTTATATTAGTTCGAATCTGTTCTTTTTTTATGAGCCATTACGCATCCTCTCATCATTCATTCTATTTTGCCATTTGACTCTTCTGATACAAACTCCATCACATCACCAATACCGCAATTGAGTAAGCTACATATCTTCTCCATACTTCTCATTGAAATCGGCTGATTTTTAGCCAATCGGCCCAAAACATTTCCTGTAATTCCTGCCTTATTTGCCATTTCTGTGCGCATCATATTCTTATCAATTAGGAGTTTCCACAATCTGTTATAACTTATAGCCATTCTAACACCTCCGGCGTTTCTATCTTCTATTAGGCGAAATACTTTAACAGTCAACCATAACAACCATAACAATATTTTAGCATATGCCCCTCATTAACACAATTACAATTCACGAAAAGATGAATACGATGAATAAACTCAAAACGTACTGTTAAGTATTAAAATTGGGTTTCTAAAATTACTTTCACTTTCAATATTGCCTGATATCAAAGTCGGGCGATATAACTAAGTAAGCTATAATGTGCAATCAAAATCGAAAATTCGTTTTTTTCTTACTTCTAATGACTTTCTCGCCTTACAAAACTGTTGGTTTTATTTATCCACTGGAGCCCTCTCATACCTCCAAATGTCTTTTTCGTTTTTATGGTGTTTTTAATCCACATTTCACTCCTAAAATCCCATCACCCAATTTCATTTATATCACGTAAAAAGGTCAGCCAATTTTTCATCGGCTGACCTTGAATTCTTCCCATATATCACTCAAATACCTTCCTACATCTGTGGAAGGGCTAAAAAATCGGCGCTAAAGCGGCCATTTTTTGCTCGATTTTTGCTCGAAATCACTATATCTAATAGTTTGAACCTCTATTTTTTTCTTAAAGCCACAATTCTGCATTATTATCACCGTCTCCACATGTGTTGAAGGTGTGAAAAAGATTCCCGCAAGACGTGGTTGGGCCTTGGCGGAATTTTTTATCATTATCCTGATGCAACCTTCCTATCTTATCACTATCTTTTGCTATACTTTTATATAACTTCTTAATTTGGCACAATAGCAGGTCCAACAAACATCTCAAACAGTAAACCCATTTTATTAATCTCTAATAAAATATTCAAAGAATACTCTGCTTTAAAACTTTCTATATCATTTATAAAACTAACATTTGCACCATTAAGTGTAATTTTATAATCATCTCCTAATAGGCTTTGCAGATTTTCAATAAGAATTTTAACATCAATATCTTTATGTATTTTTTTGGCTATTAAATATGCAAGTTCAGCGGGCTCCTTATTACTTACATACCCTAAAGTCGGACTTATTCCCTCTATTTCTGTATTATCCAACCTTACTGGTAATAAGTACTCTTTATCAAACTCCATGAACATTCTATCCTGCACAGCTTTTCGTTCATGATTAGTCCAAAGCTTTTTCACATAATGCTTAGAAATGAACATTACGCAATATTTAGCTTTATTTTTATAAACATCATACAAATATAAATATAAATTCTTTCCCCACAACTCATCTTGTTCATAGTTATCGTAAAAAACATTTATTTTTAGAGCTTTCAGTATATCAGCGACTGTTTCTACATAAGTTCTATCTTCTCCAGCAAAAGATAGTGCAACATCATAATAGTTTTCCATAGACACAACTCCTTTTTCATATAAACTAAAACATTTAAATCATAATCTAAACAATATTGGCTTTCCTTTACTTTTGACACAATTCGACACAAACCTCGCAATGCGCAGTATACAGACATCTATTATTTTATCGTATCCTAGAGTCATATATAATATTTTATAGCATTTAAAAACCGCATAAATTCAGGAGTCTTATTATTATATCACATTTTATTGTATTTTAGAGTCACATATAATATTTTGTACATGGTAGGCAAATGGTTGACAAGGCCTACCAATTTAAAGGAGGGAGCAGTTTTTAAACTGTTCCCTCCCGCATTCTAAACCCCACATGTTTTCTTACCGTTTTCTACTCCTTTTTCATAAGCATAGATGATAAGGTTTATTATTGTATGTATAAATCGTTTATCTAAATCATCCACATCTTCTCCAATACTTGCCATCCATATATTAATTAAATTATCTTTGTCCATTTACTTTCCTCCAAGTAATTTTATAAATTTAATACTTATTAACGAACTCATGCCGCGGTCATAATTTCGTTCATTAATTCTTATAAACCCATTATACCTAAATTCCTATAAAATGCATTGGTAAAAATTACCTTGTATTTATTTTAATACGTATATTTTGTTCATTATTTTATACGTTATAATGATTTCGGCGCGAGTTACATTTTACGTACCGCGAGTTAATAGTTGACAATTTAGGATTTAATACTTTTGTAACAATTATTGTTTATTTTGTACAGCGTATTGCTTAGGAGATATCATGGATAGAATTGCTTTAATAGATGATGAGCAAATTTTTTTAGATTTAATTTCAGAAAAGGTAACAGAATTTTATTGTGATATTATCTCGTATCCGTTCGAAATTTTTGAATTTTCCTCTTCTGCTGATTTTATTGATAAATTACAGAAGGGTATTCACTTTGATATTTGTTTCGTGGATGTGGAAATGCCAGAATTTAATGGTTTACAGATCGCAGAACAAATACGCAGCGTAAATAGAAATAGACATACATACATTATTCTTGTTACTTCACACCCTGATTATGCAATTAATGGGTACCAGTATAAGATATATGATTATATTATGAAACCATCGCTTTTCATAAGAATTTGGCCTGTTCTGCGATGCATACACGATGAACGGATGCAAGAAATAGGGCGCTATTATAAAATTTATAATAACAACAAAATAGACATTATAGATTATGAAGATATCATTTACATTTATAAGGAAGAAAAGTATTCGATTTTTGTCCTCCCAGATAGAAAAGCACCGCATAAAGAATCATTGGAAACTATATATAAAGAATTGAATTCAGACGAATTTGTTTTTATTTCAAGAAGTTATATATTAAACATAAAATATTTTCGTTGTTTGAGAAGTAACAAAGAGATTACTCTTAAAGATGGAACGGTACTCGAATTGAGTAAAACTTATACTGATCAATTGCGTGCAACTGTAAGCCGTTATTATTTTGATCGGGTACATTGATATTGAGAACGGCCTACAGGTATCCTCTCCTGTAGGCCATTCTTAAATCATAATTTTTTTACAAGACACTCACAATTGAAAAATTACCATCTTTTGAAACATAAGTTTCTCCTAATTCTCTTCCCTCAAAATCATCTTTCCATTCTTTGACATCAAGAGCAGCTTCCTCTCCAAATTTTTTGCAAATCCATTTTATCATTTTTTCTTTTTTTTCAAAAAATTTCAAAGGATGATCTCCATATTTTACAGAATAATTTTTAATCATATTTTTGTTCCTTTTTTCTTGTTATAGTATGTATATAAATATAGTAATCCTAAACTTATGATTTTCAAGTGGAAATATTTACTATTACATAGTTTGCAACACTCAAATTAGTAACTAAAATGGCCTGCAGGTATCCCTCCCGCAGGCCATACACATAAAGATAACAATATAGGGCTTTACACTATCCTCCTTCCATATCTGATTAAACCATTGGGATTTTGCGGAGATAACCGCAGATGATTCCCTGGCGGAATCCATCCGAATTGTTTGAATGTATTATAACATAGACAAGTACCGTTTACTGTGTTTTGGATATTTCTGTAGTACAAAAATATAACCGCAGAACATCGTGGTATATTGTTGACATTATACCACTAGTGGTATATAATAATGGTATGAAGAAAAGGAGGAATTGCCATGAAAGGAACAGAAAAACAGATAACTTGGGCCGAAACAATTAAAAAGACAATTATTGATACTTCAAACGAAGCTTATGACTCCTTTGTTAAAAATCCACAGTACGATGTAAATAATCCAGCGCATAAGGATATGAGCGATATATATAAAAGCTGGGGCGTACTTGCAGAAAAAGAGGACAATGCTGCTTTCTTTATTAATTACTTTTCGCGCGTTGAATCCGCTGCACCACTTATGCAGCGGATCAAGGCAATCAGAACAGCAATGATAGTTAATGAAATGCCCAAAGAATGGAGGTATAAATAATGTCAACTATTCATTCAGAATTGTATGTTATGGGAAGGCTATTCAGAATTTTGATGGATGCGTCACGAGAAAGAGGAGCCAACCGTGCAGAATTGGAAAATGCAACGCATAACCCAATGGCAGCAATAGGAACCGCATATACACGGCTGATTAAATTGCATAGACTTACTCCCGATTTGGAGAAGAAAATTTCTGTATTATTAGAACCTGTAGAACCAGAGGATATTAACTTTAATTGTTCTCCATCCTTAGAAATGCAATCAAGCTTTATGGCAGGTTATGAAATTGGTGACCACGGATTATTTAAGATTTCTAAAATTGCCGAAAGAAGAAAATCTGCAGATATGACACAATCGGAACTTGCGCAAAAAATTGGCGTTTCCCAAAAAGATATATCCCGATGGGAAAATGGGGTTGTTAATCCTTCTGTGAATAGCCTCAAACAACTTGCCATTGCGCTCGATTGTAAAGTAGACGATATAGTATAATATAATAAACTTTGTTAAAGAGGGGAATTTATCCCCTCTTTTCCTGTGTGGCATTATACATCACTCTAAAATCTTCACCCTCCGGAGCACCGTCTGCATCGTCGAAGCCCTTGTGGCTTCGTGGATTGAAATTCTTGATAAGAAAATGTACTATC